>OLOS01002638.1_pt1 | contig 11846 bp, 8 predicted proteins | sample 1672631 | NCBI WGS metagenome assembly OLOS01 (sample SAMEA3136707, study PRJEB25190) | human gut metagenome | biome: human gut; feature: human-associated habitat; material: faeces | place: Austria | collected 2013 | reverse complement strand
GCTCTTCCGATCTTATCATATAAAAGATTAGTTCACAGAATGAGACTCCAATTAACAACTATTTAATATTTGGGGACTCCTGCCAAAAAGTGGGAAATATGCATTCAAAGTCTATTTGTAAGATTTAATCGTCTGACTATAATGTCAATTATTATCACCACAAATGATAAAGTTCCCACCCTTAAGAAAAAGGTAATACAAAAAAGGCAACAACTTACTACTTGAACGTTGATTGAGTTATTAATAAATACTGCGACCGTTTATTATAAACGTCCCCTCCGTTTATTATAAACTTTAAAATCCGGATTTGCGAATTTAGCATCAATAATATGCAACAAAAAAAGGCTGCAAACTCTGTAAAGTTTGCAACCTTTGGGGTATATCTGCCGTTCTATCCTTTAGTATAAGCTAAGGGAATGAGCTAAGTTCGTTGTAATATTATACTATTTTCTATCCATTCTATACTCATATTTCAGTTATTCTTTCATCCATAATTCATTGATTTCATTCTTTTCCTGACTACAAATATACGAAATAAAAAAGCGTTTGTCAAGTCCCGGATAAGTTTTAATCGCCTGTCATCAGGAATGCTCTTTTTTTACTTTTCCGGAATCACTTCATTCAGACAGGCTATGGCATTGAGTGTACGCGGATAGCCGATGTAGGGCAATAGTTGTGTGACGACAGCCAGCAACGTATCTTTATTATTCCCTACGTTGACATTTCCCTGTATGTGTCCTTTTACTTGTGACTCACAACCGCCTAAGGAAACAAGAATAGAGAACGTAACCAATTCACGTGTCTTCACATTCAGTCCGCTACGTGTCTGATAGTCTCCGAAGCAATTGGCGGAGAGATAACGCTGGATATGCTTCTGATTCTCGGGAGCGCTTTTATGCATCTGTTCTATCCGTTCACCGAAAATGGATTTCTGCAACTCCAGCCCTTTGTCGAAACGGGTTTCGGATGACACAACCGATTGTCCCTCTAAAGGAAGGCGTACGCCACGGGCGAGCAATATACCATTAGTAAGACCGATAAAATCTCTCACCTTAGCCATGCCTGCATAAGCTACTGCCTGATAAAGGATTTCCTTCACTTCTATCGGGGTAATGCCTTCATTAAGAGCGTTTTCAAGTGTGATACGGTATTCAGCCTGTGCCTGCGAAGCTATATTGGATGCCAAGGTTACCATAAGGCGGGTTTTAGTATCCAAGTCACCATATTCCTGCACTTCTTTTGTAAAATTACTAAATATTCCGTCCAATTCGGGGTCGGTAGCTTTTAGTCCGGTTGCCACGTTGTCTTTTGTAGCTTCGGCATATTGTTGGTCGCTCACACGTTCCAGCCACATATTCTTGTTGGTTTGCGGATTACATTCGATAGCCAGATGCGAGAACCAGCTATCGGGGGCGGCACCGTGCCAATGTTCTATGTTCGGAGCGATTTCAACCACATCACCGGGAAGCAAGCGGCGTGACGCCTTACCACGTTCCTGATAATATCCTACACCACCGACAGCAATCAGGATTTGTCCACCCGTATGGCTGTGCCAGTTATTGCGGCAACCGGGTTCAAAAGTAACGTTGGACATGGGGACATTCAAGTCTTTGTTACTAGTCAGTCGCGCCAGCCAGGATTCCCCCGTAAAATATTGTTTGAATCCTACATTCTCCTCTCCTATCGGAAATGCGCTGATGTTTTGAGGTACTTCTTCTTTTTTCATATTCTGTGCATTTAATGAATTATATCCGAAAAACGTTATTAATGCAACTACTAAAGTAACAATTAATTTCTTCATGTTCATAGTCTAATTGTTTTAAAATTAATAACACAAAAATACGAAGTTATAGCCTTACAAGACTGATACAAATTACAGAAGTTAGTACCATTATTACAGATTTCCCGTCTTACCTGTCAAGCGTTTCCGGCTAATCAACATCACTCCCAGCAAAATCACCAGCAAACCGGAAAGCTGAATAAATGTAACTCGTTCATTTCCTAAGAATACTCCTAAAAGGACTGCTATAAAGGGATTGACATAAGCATGCGTTCCTACTTCTGCTGCGGGACGTACTTTCAAGAGCCAGACATACGCCGAATATGCCAGCAAAGAACCGAAAGAAATCAAATAAACCAAGGAAAACCAGCTTGTAGACGAAACTGTACTCAAATCGGCTTCCTCAACATCTCCGCTCACAATTGCACAAAGCCAGAACATCACACTGGCAAAAAGCATTTGCCACGCAGAACCGGCAAAATCATTCACTTCTTCCTCACGGGAAGAACGGTATTTGGCATACAGTGTTCCCAAAGCCCAAGATATACAGCCGAAAATAAGAAGCAGGATACCACGCTCACTTTGCGGATGCAGCCATTCTGCATTGAGCTGTTCCGCATAGAGCATTATTACTCCTCCGAAGCCTATCACACCTCCCGTAATTGTAAGAGGGTTACGGAAATTAATACGCCACATGGGAACGTCCAGCAGCAAAATCCAAAGTGCCGTAGAGGAAGCGATTATTGCCACGAGACTACTTGTCAGATACTGCTGTGCCAGCATGACGACAGCCATATCTATAAACAACAATACAATGCCGCTAACGGCAGAACGCTTCACGAGGCTTTTCTTAAATATACGTTCTCCCCGCAAATAGCAAATCCCAAGAAGTATCAGCCCGGCAGCCGTAAACCGCAATGCACCGAGCAGGAAAGGCGGAAAATCTTTTAAAGCCACACCTATAAAAAAGTAGGTGGAGCCCCAGACTACATAAATGAGGAAATAAGCGATGATAACACCCGGCAAATTCCTGTTCGAGCGATTCTGACTTTCCATATTACTTCTTTTTATTCGTATTTACGGGGAGTGAGAAGGGGGAACTCTCAATAAATTGACAATTATTTTATTATTTCAAAGCCCGCCTCAACCTGTTTAATCCTTCTATCAACTGCTGTCGCGGACAGGCGATATTAATACGAATAAATCCTTCACCAGCCTCTCCGTACAAGCTGCCCTCGTTTACCCAAATTTTTTCTTTCTCCAACAAGGTTTTTATTATCTCGTCCGACGACTGATTCAGCACTGAACAATCCACCCAAACCAGATAAGTGCCTTCCAATATTGACACAGGAAATTCAGGAAGATATTCTGCGAAGTATGCCCTCAAATAATTGTAATTGTCGAACAAGTATTGTTTCAGTTCTTCCAACCATTCCTCACTGTCGTTATAGGCTGCTATTAACGCTTCCACCCCGAACGGGCTCACATCACAAACTTCATTGACATTGATTGCTTTATCTATTTTCGTTCGTATATTCGTATCGGCAGAAATAATATTGGCTATCTGAAGCCCTGCCAGATTAAAGGCTTTACTAGGAGAGGTGCAAGTGACGGAGTGCATCAGGAATTCTTGTGAGATAGAAGCAAAAGGGATATAGGTGTGTCCCGGGAAGACAAGTTCGCAGTGGATTTCGTCTGCTACTACCCACACATTATTTCGGATACAGATGTCACCGATGCGGGTAAGTTCCTGCTTTGTCCATACCCTTCCGGCAGGATTGTGCGGGTTGCATAACAATAGAACCTTTACGCTTGGGTCGGCAGCTTTTTGTTCCAAATCCGCAAAATCTATCTGATAGGTTCCATTTCTATAAATCAGCGGATTGGCAATCATCCCGCATCCGTTATTGCGGATAGAGGAGAAAAAGCAGTTATATACGGGTGTCTGCACCATTACTTTATCTCCGGGGGCTGTCAGTGCCTTAATGACAGCAGACAATGCCGGTACTACTCCCGTGGTATAAATAATCCATTCTTTTTCTATCTGCCAGTCATGCCGCCTTGCAAACCAGTTTGTCACCGCCGCGTAGTATGCATCCGGTACACGGACATATCCGAAGATACCATGCTCCACCCGTTTCCTCAATGCTTCCACAACAGGGGGAGCCGTACGGAAATCCATATCGGCTACCCACATCGGCAATATATCTGCATCTCCGGCAGAATCCCATTTATAGGAATTCGTACCTCGGCGTGGAATTATTTCATCGAAGTCGTACTTCATATTTCAATCAAAACAAGTCAGTTCGTCCCAAAGTTTCAATTCACAATTTCCCGGTGCTTTGAGATTCTCGTCCAGGATGATTGTCCCGAAACTTTCGGCAATAATGCTCCCCGTGCGGGGATTCTTCACGCTGTGAATCGGGCTTTTAATCGTTGCTTTCACACTGCTGTGTTCAAAAGCGAGGTCAGCATCCTCCGCCATTGTACAATTTTCCATGACCAGATCATGTGCATAGCAAAGTGGCTGTGTGCCCGAAATCCTGCAATTTACCAGACGCAAGTTTTTAGAATGCCAGCCCAGATATTCTCCGTTCAGTTCGGAATCATAGACAGTTACATTCTCCGTATTCCAGAATGCATCTTTGGAGTTGATAACCGCATTACGGATTTCCACGTTCTTACAGTACTGGAATGAATAGTTTCCATTTTGAGCGTAGTGCTGTATCTTGATATTCTCGCTATGTATAAAAAGATAATCAGCTTTGTCTATCTGCACGTTCTTCAAATCTATATTACGGCAATACCAAAATGTTTCCAAAGCGTTGGGCAACTGTACATTTTCGAGTTTTATCCCGTCCATTTCGCGAAACATCTTCGGGGCTTCTACCAAGGTATCTGCCATTTGCAGACTTTGGGAATACCACAGCGCGGCACGGGCGCCTTCTGTAAAGAGACAGTTCTTCACTATAAATCCATTGGTATGCCAAAAAGGATATTTTCCTTCAAAGCGACAGTTGATTGCTATGATGTTACTACATTCTTTCAGTGCGGATTCACCAGCGTGAATCGTCACATCTTCCAGTTGAAGATCGTGGGTTGCGAACAGAGGACGTTCGCCTCCGTATTCTTGATTTCTTATTTGTTCCATTAGTTTATTTTTTAGTCTGTTATTTCAAAAGTCACATTTACATTTCCTGTTATCACAAGAAAACTACTTATTTCTTCAGATACTCTTTGAAGAAAGATTCCAGTTTGCTGAATGGTATAAGGCTTACACGGTCGTAAAGGTCTACGTGTCCTGCACCGGGCACTATATACAGTTCTTTAGGCTCGGCAGCCAGTCGATAGGCATCCTCGCTGAATTCACGCGAATGGGCATTTTCTCCGGTAACGAAAAGCATGGGACGGGGCGAAATCGTTTCAATATCTGCGAAAGGATAGAAATTCATAAATTTCACGTTACTTGAAAGGGTTGGATGAGTTGTTGTCAAAGGAGTTGCTCCTTCTGGTGTGAATTCTCCTCTTTGTGTACGGTAGAATTCATAAAATTCACGTTCTATCGGGGCAGATTTTTCTGTCAGTTCGTGCACTGTACCACCTGTGTATTTTGTTTCTCCACCCAGGAATTCAACATAACGCTGCTCTGCCGCTTCCGCCATAATTTGTTTTCTCTGCTCCAGAGTCAATGCATGTTTCAATCCGTTACGGCTGGCAGTACCCATATTATACATGCTGATTGTTGCAATGGCTTTGAGACGAGGGTCTATTTTTGCCGCACTGATAGCGAAACTTCCACTGCCGCAAATACCGATTACACCAATTAGATTCCGGTCGACAAACGGACGTGTACCGAGAAAATCTACCGCAGCGCTAAAGTCTTCCGCATAAACTTCCGGCAGAACGGCATTACGCGGCTCACCTTCGCTCCCACCCCAAAAAGAAAGGTCTATGGAGAGTGTGACAAAACCCCGCTCCGCCATTTTAGTTGCGTAAAGGTTCGCACTCTGTTCCTTGACTGCTCCCATAGGGTGTCCGACAATGATTGCAGGGTATCTGTCTCCTTCTTTCATGTTCTTAGGCAGAAACAGATTTCCGGCTACCTTCATTTTATACTGGTTGGAAAAAGAAACTTTCTTCACACTTACCAAATCACTTTTATAAAAGTTATCTGCATCTGTCTGTGCAGAAGAAAAATTAGTTCCGAGCATCATAATAAATACAGCTGTTAATAATAAAATCCGTTTCATATCTCTTGCGTTTTAATAATTAAATAATTGATTATCTATTTTCTACGTTGCAAAAATAGGGTGAAATAAAGAGACTGTATGTAGATGAATTACTGACATTATTACCCGAATTACAGATTCTGTTTTTTATCAATCTGCTATAATATCTATTCTAACCTATTTAAGGAATGAAGTAAGTATCAAAACCAGAGAAGCCAAAGTCAAACTTCCTGCTTTTGCGAACGCCAAGTTTATTAGGAGAAGTAACTAAAGAATCATTAAACAAAATAAGAAAAGTCGAAACTAAAAACCAATATATATATTATCTACTACTTTTAGGTTTATCATCAGTCACATTTTCCAAGGTCGGTAATATAGGTAAAATAATCCGTAATCTATATACAAACCGAATCTAAAATCAGCAGTATCTTTGCAGTGTGATAAAAGCAATAGGTATAAACGTAAAAAAACAAATTGATATGTATTTAGAAAATATTTACTCTCCTGCAGACGTAAAGAAGTTATCGTTTCAAGAACTCAACGATTTAAGTAATGAAATCCGTGCATCACTCCTGCAAAAGTTGAGTGAACACGGCGGGCATTTCGGACCTAATTTTGGAATGGTGGAAGCGACTATCGCTTTACATTATGTATTCAATTCACCGGAAGATAAGATTGTTTTTGATGTATCGCATCAGAGTTATGTGCATAAGATGCTGACCGGACGGAAAGATGCTTTCCTCTATCCGGCAGAGTATGACAACGTATCCGGTTATTCCGAGCCACATGAAAGTAAGCATGATTTTTTTGTTATCGGTCACACTTCCACTTCCGTCAGCCTGGCTAGCGGATTGGCGAAAGGACGCGACCTGACCGGCGGTAATGAGAATATCATAGCCGTGATAGGCGACGGATCTTTAAGTGGCGGCGAAGCATTCGAAGGATTGGACTATGTGGCGGAGCTTGGTACAAACATGATTATTATTGTCAACGACAATCAAATGTCTATTGCCGAGAATCACGGTGGTCTTTACAAGAACCTGAAAGATTTGCGTGACAGCAACGGTCAGTGCGAATGTAATTTCTTCAAGGCTATGGGATTGGATTATATGTACGTGAACGACGGCAATAATGTGGAAGCATTGGTTGAGGCTTTCTCTAAAGTGAAAGATATTCAGCATCCGATAGTAGTACATATTAATACCCTGAAAGGCAAAGGGTATGAACGCGCAGAACTGGACAAAGAGACTTACCATTGGCGTACTCCGTTCAATATAGAAACCGGAGAATCCAAGTTTGGCGAAACTGCGGAAGATTATAGCGAAGTAACCGCTCAATATCTGCTGAAAAAAATGAAAGAACTCGGGCTTCGCAACGAAGGAAGACAAGCGGGTGGTAACAATTACTTCGGGTACTCCTGCCGTTCTCGGGTTTACTCCCGACCGTCGTCAGGAAGCCGGCAAGCAGTTTGTTGATGTCGGTATTGCCGAAGAACATGCAGTGGCACTTGCTTCCGGTATTGCCGCTAATGGGGGAAAGCCTGTTTATGGGGTATATAGCACATTTATCCAACGATCTTACGACCAGCTATCGCAAGACCTCTGCATCAATAATAATCCGGCAGTCCTCTTGGTATTTTGGGGAACATTATCCGGTATGAATGATGTAACTCATCTCTGTTTCTTCGATATTCCGCTTATCAGTAATATTCCGAATATGGTCTATTTGGCACCAACCAGCAAAGAGGAATATCTTGCCATGCTGGAATGGAGTATCCGTCAGAATGAACACCCGGTGGCTATCCGTGTGCCCGCAACAGATGTGATTAGCTGTGGCGAGTCTGTGGAATCCGATTACAGCGTTCTCAATCGTTATAAAGTCGCTCATCGCGGTTCGAAAGTAGCTATCCTTGCGTTAGGTTCGTTCTTCGGATTAGGACAGTCGGTGCTGTCATTGCTGAAAGAAAAGGCAGGTATTGATGCAACGCTTATCAATCCCCGATATATCACCGGCATTGACAATGAGCTAATGGAAGAACTGAAAGCCGACCACCAACTAGTGATTACATTGGAAGACGGTGTGTTGGACGGTGGTTTCGGTGAAAAGATTGCCCGTTATTACGGTGCCAGTGATATGAAAGTCCTTAATTATGGAGCGAAGAAAGAATTCGTAGACCGGTACGACATACAAGAGTTACTTCGTGCCAATCATCTGACAGATGAACTGATTGTAGAAGATATCAGAAAGATTATCGGCTAAAGAAGTCCTAACCAGTTCATTATATATTCATGTAGGTTGATGCACTTCCGTAACGGGGGATATGCATCAACCTACTTTTATTTACTATCTATTCTGACTGTCTATCTCTTTAAGCAATTCGTCAACAGCCGTTTTCAGTTGCATATCTTCCCCTTTCACTACCGTTTCAGGGCTATTGGCAACCTTAATATCAGGCTCTAACTGGCTATTTTCCAGATAACTTCCATCCGGCAGACGATAACCGATTATAGGAATACCGAATACCAGTGAAGGGTCTTGCAATGTTTCCCAAGATACGCTTGTCATTGTTCCCGGCACAGGCATACCGACCAGTTTGCCTATCTTCTGGTGTTTGTACACCCAAGGCGTACCGTGCGCATTGGAATAGTTAGCTTCACACTGCAACATGATAGAAGGTTTATTCCAGCGACGGCTCGGCATATCACAGGCTTCGCGTCCGCGTACTACCTGCGTAAAGTATTTCTGACCGCTGAAAAGTATCTCGATATCTTCGTGCAGACGACCGCCGCCATTGAAACGGGTATCAATCACAATTCCGTCACAGTTGTTATATTTACCCAAAATATCCGAGTAAACAGTACGGAAACTTCCGTCGCCCATGGACTGGATATGTACATACCCCAACCGGCCGTTCGACCATTTCTCAACATCGGCAGCACGTTGTTTTACCCAACGTTTGTATAACAAACCGTTGAGTCTTCCGCTAGTGATAGGCATTACCACTTCTTCCCAACGCTCCTTATTCTGCGGATTATACAACGAAACCAGGGTTTTCTTTCCGGCTTTATTATTCAGTAAAGCAGTAATATCCTTATCCGGAGCCAGTTCCTCACCGTTAATCTTTTCAATAATGCAGCCTGCTTTTACTTTTGTACGGGAATGGTCGAACGGGCCTTTCTCGATTACCTCAGCGATTTTCATTCCTTTTTCCTGGTAATTCCAATCGAACAACAAGCCCAGATTAGAGGTCACATCTCCCCCGCCTCTTGGAGAATAACGTCCTCCCGTATGCGAGACATTCAGTTCGCCCAACCATTCGCTCAGTAATTCCGCGAAGTCGTAGTTGTTATCAATATGAGGCAGGAACTTGCGGTAAGCAGCCGTCATGGCATCCCAATCGACCCCATGCATAGTAAGATTGTAGAAGCGTTTTTGATGTTGCTTGTACACATGGTCGAACATTGCTTCACGCTCGGCAGCCAAGTCCATTTTCATTTCAGCCTGATAACTGATTGATTTCAATGCATCCGACTTCGCATCCATTTTCTGCATCATCCGGCTTCCCAACAAGAAAATGTCCCCTTTCTTATCCAACATCAATGATGCCCAACCGGTATTGAGTTTGTGCAAACGTTTTGTGTCTTTTTCACGAAGATTCATTTTCCAAAGGTCATAGCCGCCTTCGAAAGCTGAGAAGTAATAAAGATTCTCTCCGTCTTTTGAGAGTATGGCACTGCCTAAATCGGAAGAGTTGGGAGTCAGACGGACGATACGGTCTTCAATGCCGTTAAGCTCTACTACTATATCTTTCTTGTCTGCTTTATCTTCGGATGACTTGTCCTCGTCAGCTTCATCCTTTTTGGACTTATTTACATCTTTCTTCTTGTCACCGTCTTTCGCTTTCTTCTGTTCCTTTTCTAATTCTTTAAGCAGTTCGAAGTCTTCCTTGCTTAAGCGATAGCGGTCATAAGCATCCTGATTCAAGAATACCAGCATCACATCCTGTTGTGAACCCCAAGAAGCATGCGCACGCATACCGTAACGTTCAGTTTGGAAAAGAATAGCGTTTCCGTCCAGTACCCAACGCGGAGAACCGCTAATATATCCGCTGTTAGTCAAGTTGGTAATAGTACCGCCTTGTGCGCTGACAATACCTATATCCGAATAAGGATCATGGCGATTGCCAATAAATTCAAGAGTAAACCATTTGCCGTCCGGCGACCATTCATAGTCGAATCCGCCTCCGGTATTATACCATGTAGAACCGTCCGTCACTTGACGAACTTTCTTCGTCTTTAAGTCAAGTACCATTAAGCGGTTACGGTCTTCGATAAAAGCCAGCTCCTTACCGTCCGGAGAATATTGCGGATAAGCACGTTCCACTGTTTTTGAAGGAAGCAAGACTTCTTCCTCGATAAGAGTTGCATTAGGGAAATTGGCTTCTTCCTTACGGGCTATTTTGGCGGTGTAAAGTTGCCAGTTACCCGTCCTTTCACTGGCATAGACCAGCGTCCGGTTATCCGGGGCAAAGGACACAGCGGCTTCTTTTCCCGGAGTATTCGTGATTTGCTTTGTTGTAGTGTAATCCGTCGAAGTGACAAAGACATCACCACGCACAATGAAAGCAACCTGTTTGCCGTCCGGAGATACGGAAGCGGAAGTAGCGCCCTGAGAAAATTTGAGGGAAGCAATCTCCTTTTCGTCATCCCGGACAAGTTCGACGTTTACTTTCTTCGGACGGGCATTGGCTTCCTGTGTATAAAGCTCTCCGTCATAGGTATAACACAATGTACCTTTATCACTGATTGACAAGAAACGTACCGGATGCGTACGGAATGTAGTTATCGTTTTTACCTCTTGAGGCACATTCGACGTTTGCGAAGTATTCAGTGAAAAGTTATAAACATTGAATGAGCCGCCGTTGCGCTCGCTAAGAAAATAGACAGAATTGCCGTCGGGCGCATACACCGGATTGCGGTCTTCCCCTTCCCGGTTCGTTAGATTGGTATGTTTTCCCGATTGTGTGTTATACAGCCAAATATCTCTGGTTATAGAAGAAGTATGGTGTTTTCTCCATTCATCTTCGAAGCCTTTACGGTCTTGATAAAGAAAGTTTTTCCCCGATTTATCAAAGCAAACCCATTCGGCAGGAGTAGCGAGTACTTGCTCGGTACGTCCTCCGTCAGCAGGTACTTTATACAATTCCGTCATTGCTCCGGTAGGAAACAAAGCGCTACCTGCGGGGTCTTGAATAGATGCGGAGAAAAGTACAAACTTTCCGTCCGGAGTAAAAGCCGAAGGAATCTCCGAAGCGGAATGATAAGTCAGCCTTTGGGCGGTTCCGCCGTCAGCAGGCATGATAAAGAGGTCGAAATTCCCATTCCGGTCGCTGGCAAATGCAATTTGTTTTCCGTCGGGCGACCAAACGGGGTTGGCTTCATAAGATGCTTGTGTTGTCAACTGAACGGCTGTCCCACCCTGTGCGGGGACTTTGTAAATATCGCCTTTATAACAAAAGACAATCTCCGTTCCATTCGGTGAAATACGTGCGTCACGCATCCACAAAGGAGTAATGGCATAGCCGGACAATGCGGTCAATGCCAGTGCTAAAGAAGTTATTAGTTTCTTCATATCAAATTATTATATATATTTTATTTCAACAAATCAGTTTGAATTAGTTTTCCCGTGTAATTATAGAATACCCTGTCACCAAAGTCTTTGTAGAAGAAAGCATATTTATCTACTCCTGTACAATGGCAGACACCAATCTGACGCGGCAGATATTCTTTCAGATAATCTGCAATGATCTGATATTTCCGTTCTTCTGCGTTATGAAT
>OLOS01002636.1_pt1 | contig 11857 bp, 7 predicted proteins | sample 1672631 | NCBI WGS metagenome assembly OLOS01 (sample SAMEA3136707, study PRJEB25190) | human gut metagenome | biome: human gut; feature: human-associated habitat; material: faeces | place: Austria | collected 2013 | reverse complement strand
GCCGCCTGGATAAAAGGGGTTGTGTGTTATGATCAATCGCAGAAAGGAGGCTGCGCAGGGCTTTTTGTATATCCTGCCCAGCCTCGTGCTGATCCTGGTATTCTCGGTGGTGCCCATCCTGATGAGCCTGTACTTCAGCTTTACGAAGTACAATGTGCTGCAGCCGCCCCAGTGGACGGGGCTGGACAATTACATCCGCCTGTTCAGGGACCCTTATGTGCGCGCCTCGCTGAAAAACACGGTGGTCTTTACGGTGATCACCGTGCCGCTGCAGACAGCCGGCTCGCTGGTGCTGGCGGCGGTCATCGCCGAGCTGTTCCACAACAAATTCGGCAATTTTGTAAAAAGCTCGCTGTTCGTGCCCGTCATTGCGTCGGCCATCCTTGTGGGCACGCTGTGGTTCACGCTGCTGTCGCCGCGCGGCGTGGTGAACAGCATCATCCATGCGTTCGGCCTGCCCTCGGTGAACTGGCTGGGCGGCAAGCTCACGTCCATGCTCAGCGTCTGCATCGTCAGCGTGTGGAAAAACGTGGGGTACTTCCTCGTTATTTACTTCGCGGGCATCATGGATATCCCGCGCAGCCTGTACGAGGCGGCCGAGGTGGACGGCGCCAATGCGTTCCAGCGCTTTTTCAAGATCACGCTGCCGGGGCTTTCCAGCGTGACGTTCCTTGTGGTGACGCTGGGGACCATCTGGTCGTTCCAGGTGTTCGACCTGGTGTACACCATGACGGGCGGCGGCCCGGGCACCTCCACCGTGACGCTGGTGCTCACAACCTACAACGCGGCGTTCAAAGAGTACAATATGGGCTACGCAAGCGCCGTGGCCATGCTGATGTTCGTGTTCGTGCTCGCCGTTTCCGGCCTGCAGAAGCTGCTGCTGAAGGGCGGTGAGGACTGATGAGCCGCAGGGCGAAAAAAAACGCCGCGCGCGCGGTGCTGGGGGCCGTGCTGCTGGCAATGGCGCTGTTTGCGCTGCTGCCCTTTGTGTACATGGGCCTGGTTTCCCTCACGCAGAAAACCGTGCTGGACCTCCGGTTCGATCCCGCGGAGTTCAGCTTCAAAAACTATGCCCGCGTGTTCAGCAACTTCAACATCGGGCGCAACCTGCTGAACAGCGTCATCGTCACAGGCGGCGCGTGCGTGCTCAACTGCATCGTGTGCGCCATGGCCGCCTACGGCTTTGCAAAAAAGCATTTTCCGGGGCGCGACCAGCTGTTCATGGTCTATCTTGCCACATTGATGATACCCGGGCAGGTGACGCTCATCCCGGTGTTCACCATCATCAAAAACCTGGGGCTGATGAACACCCACATCGCGCTGATGCTGCCCATCCTGAACGCGTTCGGCGTGTTTCTGGTGCGGCAGTTCATGGTCAACGTGCCGGACGAGCTCATCGAGGCCGCCCGCATTGACGGCTGCGGTGAAAACCGGCTGTTCCTCTCCGTGGTGGTGCCTTTGGTGAAGCCGGTGCTCGTCTCGCTCACCATCTTTACGTTCATCACCTGCTGGAACGACTTTTTGTGGCCCCTTGTCACCGTGACGGACGAGCGCATGCAGACGCTGACGCTGGCCATTGCGGCGCTCAAGGGCAACTACTCCACCAACTACGGCCTGGTGATGGCCGGCTCCACGCTGGCGTTCCTTCCGCCCTTCCTTTTGTATGTCGCGCTGCAGAAAGAATTTGTGGAAGGGATTGCGCTTTCCGGGATCAAAGGGTAATATGAAAGAAGTCAGACTGTCGAAAAAGGCAAAGAAGGAAAAGAAGCGTCCGGGGAAAAGGCTGGCGGTGGCAAAGCCATGCATCTTTGCGCAGCAAAGTGCAAGCCACGCGGCGAATGCCGCCAAAAAGGGGTGGAGACTGCGCCCGCAGGCGCGTGTCGGAGCGGTGCGAAGCCTCCCCTGCGGACAACCGCGCTGAAAGCGCGGCTCTTAGCGTGTGGACGCCCCTTTTTCATCTAGGGCAACCCCGCGACGCCCCGCAGGGCTAGTGCCGAGGCGTGTAGAGCGAAGCGACCGCCGAAGGCCGCCGTGCGCGGCGAACGGGGCCGCAGGCCCTGTTCGTAGGCAGCTTGGCGCAAAAGCGAAGCTTTTTCGACAAGCTGTACAGCCCCGGCTTCCCGACAGAGAAGCCGGGGCCTTGTGCGCTGTGCATTATTCCGGCGTTTGCGGCGCCGGACGGGTATACCGGACGATCAGCACGCACACGCCCACGGCGGTGACGGCCTCGGTGACGGGCATGGCGAACCAGACGGCGCCGGGCCCGAGCAGGGCCGGCAGCGCATAAATCAGCGCGCCGCTGAGCACCAGCCCGCGCAGGACCGAAACAGAAAACGAGGCGCGGGGCTTCATCAGGGACTGGAAATAGTAGGTGGAGAAAATATTGAGCGGCAGCAGCAGGAACGAAACGCCGTAGCCGCGCAGAATGGCGGGTGCGATGCGCAGGATGTCCCCGGTGGGGGACATGAAAATGCGGATGAACCCGTTGGGAAACAGAAAGACGAGCAGCGTCCACACCGCGCTGAAAAAGGCGGCGGCCATCAGCGCGTACTTCAGCGCCGCGCGGATGCGTCCCCATTTGCCCGCGCCGAAGCTGGCCGAAAGGATGGGCTGGGCGGCCTGGCCCACGCTGTATGCACAGCACTGGACCATGGTGCTCACGTTCACGATCACACCGTACACGGCCAGTGCGTCCGTGCCCAGTCCCTGCAGGATCTGGCGGTTGAACAGCATGGTCAGGATGCCCATGGCGATGTCGAGAAAGAACGTGGAAAAGCCGGTGGTCAGAATCTGCCGCAGCTTGGTTCCGGCATTTCGGAAGCGGACGGGCCGCAGCGTGCAGCGCCGGGAGAAAAAGTGGGACAGCATCACCGTGAAGGTGATGCCCGAGCCGATGGCTGTTGCCAGCCCCGCGCCGAATACGCCCATGTCACAGGTGAACACAAAAAAGTAATCGCCGAACACATTGAAGACGCCGCCCGCCAGCACCGCCGCCGTGGCAAGCCCCGGCGCGCCGTCGTTGCGCAGGAACGCCGCCAGCATCTGGTTGAACAGGAACAGCGGCACCACGAATTTGACGGGGAGCAGATATTGCTGCGCCAGCGGCAGCAGCGCGTCCCGCGCGCCGAACAGGCGCAGCAGCGGCGCGTCGAAAAATGCGATGGCGAGCCAGCTCACGGCGGCAAAGAACACGGTGCCCGCCAGCGCGGCGGTAAAATACTCGTCGCCTTCTTTCTGCCTGCCCGCGCCCCGCGCCGCGCTTAGCAGAACCGAGCCGCCGATGCCTGTCAGCAGCCCCAGGCTGTAAATGATGTTCCACACCGGCGCGACGATGGCCAGCGCGGCCGTGCCCTCCGGCCCCTGGTACTGCCCCACCATGGCCGAATCCACCAGGCCGTAGATGGAGCTGATGAGCGCGCTGCCGAACGCCGCGCCCAGATACCTGAAATAAATTTGCCTGACGTTTCCTTTCAGCAGAGCCATTGAGATCCCTCCCGTTGTTTTGCACACCCCGCGGGCATCAAAAAAGCCGGATAAAGAAACAGGCGTCTCAGCCTGTCACCTTATCCGGCCCATCATTTCCAAGTGAATGATCTGCCCTCCGAGTGAGCAGTTGACATTATACTAAAACAAAAGAGCGAAGTCAAGCCCTGTCTTACGGCGCGGGGCACGGCGCTATGGCAGGGCGGGCTGCTCCGGCGGCAGGTTGTCCTCGGTGTAGTATCCCACAGCGCCGCCCGAGGGGACAAGGCATCCGGTGGCGGGGTCGTAGCGGCGTGCAACGACGCCCTCCGGCACGGGAAATTCCAAATAGGGCAGCCCTTCCTGTGCCTGCTGCATATAATCCCGCCAGAGCGTCTGCAGCGGTTTGCCCGTGCGCACGCCCTGCTGGGACAGGTCGGCCGGGACGTCGTAGCCCCACCAGCCCGCCGTGACGTAATAAGGCGTCAGGCCCACAAAGGTGAAGTCGCGGTAATCCGTCGTAGTGCCCGTTTTGGCGGCGGCTTCCATCTCCCCGGCGGGCGCCATGCCCCGGGCGGTGCCGCCCGGCGCGGTGAGCACGCCCCGCAGCAGCCGGTTCATGATATAAGCCGTCTGCGGGCTGACGGCCTGCACGGCATAGCTGTCCTGCGCGGGGTCCAGATAAGTGGAGCCGTCCGCCAGCGTGACTTTGGTGTAATAGAGCGCGGGACGGTACACGCCGTCGCGGAAAACGGAATATGCGTTGGCAAGCTGCACGGGCGTAACGCCGTGGGTCTGGCTGCCCAGCACCAAAGGGCCGAGATCGTTGTCCCGCTCCGGGTCCAGATGGGTGAGGCCTAGGCTGCCGTACGCAAAGTCGAACAGCCTGCGCTTGCCCAGCATGTCGCCGATCTGCACCGGGACGGTATTCAGCGACTGCGCAAGCGCATCCGCAACCACTACGGGCCGCCCTGTGCCGGGCCCGTTGTAATTGGTGGGCCAGGCGCGCCAAACGTCGTCCCGCGCCTGGTTGGCGGGGTCGCCCGGGTCCAGCGAAAGGCCCAGCTTGCGGCAGTATTCCGTGTTCAGCATGCGGTGGTCCTGCTGGGTGTAGAGCGGCGCGTCCGCAATGAGGGAGGAATAGTTGATGACGCCGTTTTCAATGCCCAGCGCATACGCGGCAAGAGGCTTCATTGTGGAGCCGATCTGACGGGGCACGTCGGCGGCGCGGTTCAGCGAAAGGTCGTACCGTTTTTCGCCCACGCCGCCCACAAGCGCCAGCACGTGGCCTTCATAGTCCATCGTGGCCACGGCGGCCTGCGTGCGGATGTTCCTGTAAAATACCAGTGTGTGGACGCCGTCGGCATTGGGCTGCGCGCTGGAGCCGCGGAGCAGCGTTGTGCCGTCCTGCTCATAGACGGGCGTGTCGTCCGGCCTGAACACCGGCTCGCCCTGTGCGTTCAGCGGCAGGCCGTCGTCTCCGTAGGAAACGGCGTCGGCGCTGTCGAAGGGAATGCCTGTGTCGGCTTCTTCCTGCCGCCACAGAGCGGGGAAGTAGCCGTCCTCGCCGTCGTTTTCCATGAAAGCTTCCAGCATGCGCTGCAGGCGCAGGTCCACGGTGGAAAAGATGCGCAGGCCCCCGGTTCGGATGCGGGTGACGGCGGCGGCACGGCCGCAGTTCTCTTTTTCCATGATATCGTCCGCCAGCCGTTCAAACACAGCGTCGGTGAAATAAGAGTTCACCTTTCCCCTGGGAGAGGCGGCAGCGGCCTCCTCGCGGCTGCGCACGCCCAGCGGAGCGGCCGCCGCCGCGTCGTAGTCGGCCTGGGAGATGCGCTTTTGGTCCAGCATCAGTTTGAGCACCCAGTTGCGCCGTTCCAGCAGCTTTTCCGGGTTGGAGTAAGGGCTGTACGCCACCGGGCTGCGGGGGATGGAGGCCAGCGTGGCGGATTCGGCCAGCGTGAGCTGGGAGGCGTCTTTGCCGAAATACTGCTGTGCGCCGGCCTGCATGCCGGAGAGCGTGCCCGTGAGCGGCGCGATATTTAAGTAGGCCTCCAGGATCATATCCTTGGAGTAGCGCCCGGCCATTACGATGGCGCGTGAAATCTCTTTGAATTTGCCGGAAATGCTCTGGGCGCTGTCGCCGGTGAGGTTTTCGATAAGCTGCTGTTCCAGTGTGGACGCGCCCTGGCGGCTGCCGTACAGGCGGTGGCCCGTCAGCTCGTTGACGGCCGCGCCGAGGATGCGCCCCGGGTTGATGCCGAAGCGCTGGTTCCAGAAATTGCGGTCCTCCACACTGACGACAGCGTCCCGCAGCGTTTGGGGGAACTGCTCCAGCGGCGTCCAGACGCGGTCGTTTTCGCCGGTAAAAACAGCATATTCCGTCCAATCGCCGCCGGCCGGGTCCGCTGCATATACGATGGAGTTTTCCGCCATCTTCAGCACATAGAGGTCGGGCATGTCGGCGTCCGTGCCGGACAGGCGGGCCAGATACGAGGCAAATACCACGGCGGCCACGCTCGCCAGCATCACGCCCACGCAGCAGCAGCACGCCGCGATATACCCGATGCGGCGCAGAACGCGCCGTGCGGTTTTGCCGCCGCGCGTTTTGAGGGGCGCTGCGGCCGGAGCGCCGCCGTCCTGCCTGCCGGGGCCGGAAACGGCCCTGCGTTCGGGGAGCTTCACTTTCATTCCACTGCCTTCTTTCCTTGGATCGTTAGATGCTCCGGCACGCCTGCGGCGCGCGGGAAACAGCTCTTTCCCGTTTGAAACACAATACGTTTTCAAAAGACGGATTCTTGCATTTTGCCGCGATTGTAACGAATTGGTAATGAATGTTAAGGCAATACCGCACAATTCTAAGAGTCGAATCGCGCCGGCCGGTTTTTTGGCAGGTTAAACAAAAAGCGCAGCGAATACTTTGTGTATTCGCGAGCATTTTTGTGACAGTTGCCGGAAAATCTGCAAGCGAGGCGACGCTTAAGGCATCAGCCGTGAATTGTGCGGTGTTGCCTTAAGAATATTGCAGCCCGCCGCAGGCTTCCAGTGAAGTGTACGGCGGGGCTGTCCGTTTTATGAATGGATCGGGCCTGGCGCGCAGAGGAAAAATTCAAAAGGAGCGCTGCGCAGGGGCAGCACCGGTGCGGGACGGCGCGGAACAACCGGGGCTGCGGAGCGTTCTGCCGGAGTTCCGGGAGGGGCGGTGCCGGATTTTTTTCCTTTCCAGCCTGTTTGTAGTTGAAATTCCCACTTGTTTTGGGTAGAATTGGATTACAGAAAACATTCAGAGCGCTGCGGCTGGAGTGAGAAACAATGGTGTTTATTGCTTGGGAAATTTTAAACGATACAAAGCAGTATGGCCGTTTTGGCTATGTGCACGCAAAAAATAAAGAGAAAGCGCTGAAAAGGGCACGCATTTTGTTTTGGAAAAAGGGGTATGTTGCAGGAGTTTTGCCTCTTTGGTAGACGCCCGGCAGTTCCTGGTATGGTATAATGTAATGGTGGAGGTCGATATTACCCACAAAGTTGTAGTTCCCTAACAGTTCTTGGTATGGTATAATAACATCTCAAAGCACATCAGATACTGGCTAGTTGTAGTTCCCTAACAGTTCTTGGTATGGTATAATAAATGCCACTCAGGGTGCCCTCCGCTGCATGTTGTAGTTCCCTAACAGTTCTTGGTATGGTATAATACGAAGATTTGCCCTTCTGATGCATCCGGTGTTGTAGTTCCCTAACAGTTCTTGGTATGGTATAATCTGACAGCATGGATTGTATCAAAGAAAAAGGTTGTAGTTCCCTAACAGTTCTTGGTATGGTATAATTTCTCTTTCGCTACTGTCCTCAATTTCCACGTTGTAGTTCCCTAACAGTTCTTGGTATGGTATAATTCGGTCGCCATTGCTGCGCCTCCATTCATCGTTGTAGTTCCCTAACAGTTCTTGGTATGGTATAATAGAGCCCTTGTTCATGCAAATTTGGTAAAGGTTGTAGTTCCCTAACAGTTCTTGGTATGGTATAATAGACTGTTGCAAAAAGCGCTTCAGGCTGCGGCCTGAAGCGCTTTTTGTTCTTTCCGAAAAATCAAAACAGCGTAAGCTGTTCACATGCAAAGGGTGTGTCCGCCGGGGAAAATGGGCCGAGCAATATCTCAATCGACTGATACTGCTTTTCCGTTACCACCAACAGGCGCACAGCGCCATTGGCCGGCAGCTGCCCTGTCAGCCGCGCCCGGTGTTTTGTCACGGCGTCGTTGCCGTTGCATACGCAGGCATAAACCGAATATTGAAGCATATGATACCCGTCCTTTATTAAAAAATTGCGAAAGGCAGTGGCTTCCCGCCGCTGCTTTTTGGTTTGGACGGGCAGGTCAAAAAATACAAGCATTCTCATAAATCTACTCATAACCGTGGGGCTGCCATGCCAGCAGCTTCGGCAGCGCCAAAGCGCCGCCCTTTTCCATGCCGGTGCGCAGGCTTTGCACCAGCCGTTCCATGGCGTAAGCCACGCTGTGGTGCTGTCCGCCGGAAAGAATGTCAGCGTTCATCAGCCCGAACAGCGCGTGCTTGAGCGCGGGGGCGAGCGTTCTTGCCTCGTCCACATTGGCGGCTACATACAAATCCACAACCGGGCGGAACGGCTCCATAAGGTCGTCCGCCAGATTGTATTGGTTCAGTTGGCTGCAATGGTGCAGCCCCTCCCACGGCAAAAGCCCGTAAACTGCGGCGCAGCGGGCGGCATAGCCGCGCAGAATGGCATAGCCGTAATTGAGCGCGGCGTTGCGGCCATCGTCGGCGCTGCGGGTAAAGCCTGTGCCGAACAGGGCGGGGAAGTAATACGCGGCGGCGGCTGCCTCCAGATTGTCCTTATCGCCGCTTGTCACGGCGCGTGCGCGGGAATGCAAAAAGGCCGCTTCTTGTGTTTTGCCGCACAGCGCCAGACATTCCGCCTGGTTGCCGATTTTGGCGGTGACGAGCTGCTGCCAGAAGCGTTTTTTGGCGGGCAGCGTCAGCGAAAGCTGCGCGCGTGCCGCGGCAAGCTGGCGGCTGTGCTGCGCGTATGGCAGCAGCACGCCGCAGGGTAAATGCTTTTCGTCGCACACGAACACCGCCGTTCCGTTTTGCGCCAAAGCGGAGAGCGCGGCAGCCGAAAGCGTGGCGCGGCGGCTTTCCAGCATCAGCGCGCTGATGTCCTCGATGGGCACGGTGTGGCGCTCGTCCGTTTCCACAACAAGCTGTTCGCTGCGCGTGCTGATGTGCGCGGGGTTGCTGACGATCACGCATCGGTAGGACATAACCGCCTCCTTTTTTGATGAATCAGCGGAATTTCTGCCGCGTTTCCTTGTGAACGGGGAAGACGTTGCCCAGAACATCTACCTGGTATTTGTGGAAAGTTTTCAGTGTTTTGACGCCAAGGCTTGGGATGCCATAGGCATTGTCGTGCGTGCGGATGGTGATAGAAGCTGTAGAAATGCTTCCGCTCACAAAATATGCAAACGCGCTCGTTTGCGTCCGTGTTTTCTCCAGCGTGCTGTCCGCATTCTGCAAAGTAAACTTCAGCCCGCTTTTATGCTCCGCGTACACAAGGTCATTTGGATACAGCGAAAAAATAAAATCCTCCTCACGCATTTCTTTCCACTCGCTGTACGGCTTGCCTTGCGCCACCGCCCGATTGGGCAGCTCCGGCTTTAACGTGTCCGCCACATACACCGGCACCCAGTAATACCCGTCCCCGGGTACAAGGAACACATCGACGCGCACCATCGTGTCGTTGCTGGCCGCGCCGCCGTGCACGGGGACGGTGAGCGTGGCTTTTTCAATCGTCTTCACCTTGCGCACCAGCGGGCCGGGCGTGCCGTCCGCTTTCGGCTTGTAAAACGGTTCCGCAAAGGCCTTTTTACTGTCGCCGCCAAAGCGGCGCAGCTGCGCCTTGAGCGCTTCGTACAGCAGCGTATCGCTGGAGGGCATATAGTAGTCTTTGATTTCTCCGTCTTTGTCCAGTTTCAGCTCTGTCAGGGCCTTGCGCACCGTCAAGAGGCCTTCGTCTGCCGCGGCGGCGCCCTTGATGGTTTCCTTGTGGCCCGGGCCGGTCACCTTGCGGCGCGGCATGCGGGAAACAAACACCGGGCGGATATGCTCTGTGCCATATTCGCAGTAAAATCCCGGGTTGATATCCAGAAGATGTTCGCCGGGCTGCTCGGAGAGCCGTACGATCAGCTCGTCGCGGAAGCGCGGCCAGGGCGCGGGAAAGCGCTCCTTTGTGCGGGCGTGCTGCGAACCGGCGCCGTCGGCGTCCTGAAGATATTCGCCCTCAATGTGCCCGTAATAGCCGGAGATCCGGCGGATCATGCCGTCTGTTGTGCAGGCGATGACGGCGGCGTCCAGCGCGTGGTGCAAATCGCCGTCCGCGCGCACCTTGGAAAGCCCCCAGCGTTTGCGCAGATGCGACGTTACCGCGCCGCTGACGGCGAAAACGCGCTTTTTGCCAAGCGCTTCGGACTGCGCAAATGCAAGATGGTCGGAAATGTAGTTGTACAAAAAGCGCGCCATGTGCTGCGTGTCCTGCAGATTGCGCTGCCGGAAGCCCTCGGCTTCGTCCCCGGAGAGCTTTTCGCGCAAAAGGTTCTGTCGCTTGCGGTAGTCGCGCACGCTGCTGTTTGTCCAGACGATAAAGTCTTCGCGCCGTTTGCCCTGCAGGTATTGCAGCGGCAGGCGGTTGCCCTTTTGCCGGTTTTCGGAGGAAAGCACCAGCACCTTGTTGCTGCGCCGGTCGTCAAAGCTGAGGCTGTACGGCACAATGTGGTCTACGTCCACATAGCCCGGCTCAAACAGCCGTTCCACGTCCAGCCGCCGGAGCGAATAGGCGCACACGCCGTCCTGCTCTTTCCAGAGGCGGTATTTCACAAGGTCCTGCCCGGTGGGGGAGAGCAGGTGGAACGTATCGCGCAGCTCCTGCATCAGACGCTCGTTTTTTGCGGCGTTTTCGCGCATGGAGCGGTCCATCTCCTGCCGTTCGCCGAAAGTTTTGCTCAGCTCGCGCGCAAGCTCAATGCGCACCCATGCGGGGCTTGCGTCCATCTCGCGGATGATGCCGTTCACCACTTTGATCGTCTGCGCAACGGCGCGGCGTACCACAGGGCTTGTGATCTGCTCCATTTCCGGGGCGGCGGCAGGCAATGTAAAGGCCCGCTCACCTGCGCCGTGGCCCTTGAAATCGTACCCGGCGGCACTGCAGGCCTGGTCGTAGGTCAGCCCCTGCTCCAGATGCGGGATCAATTTTCTGCAGGCCTTCAGTGAAAGGTGGCCGAATTTTGAAAAGCCCGTAAGGCCCGCCAGCGCGTCGATCTCGGGTGCTTGGAAACCGGCCTCCGTCAGCTTTGCGCGCAGCGTGTCCTCGTTTTTGTAAAGGGAAAGCGCGGTGGCGGCCGCGTCGCGTTGGGAAATGCTCAGGGAGGAAATACGGCCCTTTACAACGCCGTCCAGCGCCTTGCGCATTTTGTGGTATGCGGGCAGGCAGGCGAACTTTTCCTTTTTTTCGCTCTCTTCAAGCGTTTCGTTTGCCCGGCAGCGCACGCCGTTGAATTGCACCGTTTCCGGGAGCGCCAGCTCCTTGCGAATGCGGGCGAGGCTTATGTCCGGGGTTTTGTGCGCCAGCGAGAGAAGCTGTTGCCGCTGCGGCTGCGTCAGTGGGCGCGTTTCGCCGTTTTCCGCAAGGCGGATGTGGTTGAGCTTTTGCAGCAGCGAAAAATATTCAAACGAATAGGCGGCTTTTGCCGCGCGCGGCTCATCCGGCTCGAATGTGCAGCGGCCCACCATTTTTTCCACCTGGTTGCCTCCGTAGGGGCTGTTGCCGCCCGGCCCCTCGTCAAACGAACGCTGGCGCAGAAGAATGGAAAGATATTCCGCCTGCAGCTCCGGTGCGGCCCAGCTGCAGCCCATTGCACGCTGGCGCTCGAACAGGATGGAGGCCTCCTCTGCCACCATATCCCGCCCGACGGTGGAAAGGTAATCGTCAGCCTTATTGCGCTTGTGAAGCGCGAAAGCCTCGTGCCGGTACAGCATTTCGCCCACGGTGCGCCAGCCGCCCTGGGCCATGCGCCGGCGGTTTTCGTTCACGGCGGCCAGAAGCCGCCCATCCTCGCCGTCCGAGGCGGTTCGGCGGTTGCTTTTAAACCCGCGGCGCTGGGCAAGGTGCAGCAAAATGCGCGAAAATTCGGCCTTGCCGACCGGTTCGTCCAACGCGCGCGTGCGCAGCGCATAGATGTCTTCCAGGCCGCCTGCTTCAAACATTTGCGCGAGCGCTTCCCGGGTGGAAAGGCCGCTGCGTTCCAGCAGGGCGTAAACGTCCGCACGGCGCAGCGCCTTGCGGCGCAGACGGCGGCGCATCCCGCGCGCCA
>OLOS01002627.1_pt1 | contig 11889 bp, 9 predicted proteins | sample 1672631 | NCBI WGS metagenome assembly OLOS01 (sample SAMEA3136707, study PRJEB25190) | human gut metagenome | biome: human gut; feature: human-associated habitat; material: faeces | place: Austria | collected 2013 | reverse complement strand
CATTTCCCCCTGATAGGGGGAATCGGCCCCTGGGAGAGGAGCCTTTTTTATTTCACGCCTTTCATGGTCAGGCTGATGCGGCCGCGTTTTTGGTCGACGTCGAGGACGGCGACTTTGACCACGTCGCCGACGGAGACGACTTCGGAGGGGTGCTTGATATACTTGCTGCTGACCTGCGAGATGTGGACGAGGCCGTCCTGGTGGACGCCGATGTCGACGAAGACGCCGAAGTCGATGACGTTGCGGACGGTGCCGGTCAGCACCATGCCGGGCTTCAGGTCCTTGAGCTCCAGCACGTCCGTGCGCAGGATCGGCGCGGGCAGATCGCTGCGCGGGTCGCGGCCGGGCTTGACCAGCTCCTTGACGATATCCTGCAGCGTCGGCACGCCGACCCCGCATTCGGCCGCGGCCTTCTCTGCGCCGTAGGCGCGGAGCTTGTCGGGAAGGCCGGCCATTTCCGGCTTTCCCGCGTTTTTCAGGTCGATATCCAGCAGCTCCGCCAGCTTCTGGTCACTGAGCGGGCGGCTGTGGTCCTCCTGCCGGATCAGCTCCAGCAGCCGCAGCTTCACCGTCTGCTGGGAGGGACCCTGCTCCCCCAGAGCGCGGCTGAAGAAATAGCGGAGGGGGTACGTCCCCTGCCGGCACTGGAGGTATTTCTCCCGAGTGGCCCGGGAGACGGTGGAGGGATGGAGGTGGAGTCGCTCCGCCAGCGTCACCATGGTCATGGGGACCAGCTCTGTGGTCTGGCCGGCAAAAAAGGCCCGCTGGGTCTCCAGGATCGCCTCCGCGCACTGGCGGAGGGTGCTGCCCCGGCGCTCCAGGCTGTTCAGCAGCCACTTGGCCTGCTGCATCTTTTGCTGGAGATAGGCCCGGGTCTCCGGCTCGTCGGATTCCTTCAGAAGCCGCACATAGTACTGGCTGATGGACACCCGGGGAAGGTAGTAATCGTTCAGGATCACCTGGAGCTTTCCGTCCAGTTCCGCGATGAACAGATCCGGCCGGACATAGAGTGTGGGCTCCGCCGGCTGGAAGGAGCGGCCGGGGCAGGGATCCAGGGCAGAGATCCGCTTTTCCGCCGCCCGGACCTCCTCTGGCGTGGTATGGAGTTCCCGGGCAATGAGGCTGTAATGCTTCTTGCCCAAGTCCGGCAGGAAGCGGCGGACGATCTCCATATCCAGGGGGGAGGGAGCATCCTGCCGGGCCAGCTGCAGCAGCAGGCACTCCGACAGGGACCGGGCGCCCACGCCGGCGGGGTCCAGGCTCTGGAGGGTCTCCAGCGCCTGCTGGGTCAGGGCCTGGGGGATCTTCAGATCTGCCACGCCGTCCAGGTCCTCCTGGCTGAGGCGGCCCTCCTCGTCCACCAGCTCTGCCAGATACCGGGTCAGGGCCAGCAGGGGCTTGGGCAGGCGCCGGCGCTCCAGCTGGTCGCAAAGGAAGGCGGAGAGGCTCTCCGTCTCCCGGTCCGCGGCACCCCGGTCCGGCATGGCGCCGTGGCCGTCCTCCGGCAGGCCGCCATTGATCCAGTGGACCTTCTGCCGCAGGGCCTCATAGGCTTTGTGGAGGGAGGACAGATCAGTCTGCTCCACCAAAGGGTTTTCTTCGCTGACCTGGTTCAGATAGTCCAGCAGCTCCTGGGAGTTCATCTGCAGAAGCTCCATGGACTGCAGGAGCTGGGGGGTGAGCTTCAGCTCCTGCCGAAGCTCTGTGCTGAGATGGATCAAACTCATGGACCGGAACCTCCTCTCACGCCCGGGCGGTCACGTATTTGGCAATCTTGCGGGCTGCTGTGGCCTGGGAGATGCCCAGCTCCCGGGCCACGGCCACTGTGGTGCCGCACCGCTGGTAGGAATCCCGGATGATTTGGGCCTCGTAGGCGTCCATCCGCTCCGCCAGCGTGCCGCCGGGAAGCAGCTCCGCAGGGGCCGACGCGTCGGCGGTGTACTCCAGCGGCAGGGCAGGAATGTCCAGAATGGGGTCCTGGGCAGTGATTACCAGCCGCTCCATCAGGTTCTCCAGCTGGCGCACGTTGCCGGGCCAATCGTACTGCTCCAGAAAAGCCAGAAAGCGGGGGCTGCAGGTGAGGGACTTGTTGTACTCCCCGCAGAAGCGGGCCAGGAACTGGTGGGCCATGGGGACGATGTCCTCCTTCCGCTGCCGCAGGGGGGGGATGTGGATGCGGATGACGTTCAGCCGGTAGAAGAGATCGGACCGGAACAGACCGCGCTGCACCGCCTCCTCCAGATTGCGGTTGGTGGCAACGATCAGCCGGAAGTCCAGCTCGATCTTCTGGGTGCCGGAGAGGCGCTCAATGGTCTTCTCCTGAATCAGCTGCAGGAGCTTGGACTGGATATGGGCGGGCAGCTCGCCGATCTCATCCAGGAACAGCGTGCCGTGGTTGGCCAGCTCGATCTTGCCGATCTTGCCGGAGGAGGAGGCCCCGGTGAAGGCGCCCTTCTCATAGCCGAACAGCTCTGACTCAATGAGATTTTCATGGAGCACCGCGCAGTTTACCTCGATAAAGGGCCCGTTTGCACGGTTGCTCATCTTGTGAATGGCCTTGGCGATGGCGCTTTTACCCACGCCGGTCTCTCCGGTGATGAGGATGTTGGCCCGGGTGTTGGCAGTGTTCTGCATCAGCGTCCACAGCCGCTGCATGGGGGCGCTTTTGAACAGCAGATTGGTGGAGGTGGCCCGGGTCCGCAGCTCGGCAATCTCCTGGGAGTAGTGCTGCAGGGAGTCCTGCATCCGGCGGTAGTTCCGTTGGATGGAGTTGATCTGCTCCATGGACACGGTGTTGAAGCAGACGGCGTATTTCAGCTCCCCGTTGGCGTCAAACAGGGGAATGCCCACGGTCATCACGTTTTTGTGGGTGTGGTTGATGGTCTGTGTGGCGCTGATCTTCTTCCGTCGCCGGATGACCTCCGCCGTAATGCAGGGGGTGAAGGTGCCGTCCGCCTCCAGATCAAAGGCGGACTTGCCAACGATGGAGTCATGGGCAAAACCGAAGTTTTTCTCATAGGTCTCGCTGACCCGCAGAATGATGCCGTTGCCGTCCGAGACCATCATGTCGTCCGCCAGGACCAAGTTGTTTTCCGGGCTGAGGATCTCCAGAAGTCCCTCCAGATTGATCCCCTCGTCGTGGAAAGCAGAAAAAGACGGAATCGCCATAGGCGCAGACCTCCTGTGCCGGACTGAATGCCGGTTGCTCTATTCAAAAATGAGTATAGCATATTCAAAAATGAATAGGAAGAGGCGGGAAATATTTTTGGCTCGTGAAATTTCACGAAAATTCGACAGACAGACTGCTGTATTTCACAAACAAACTGCGGAAAATGCTGGAAGACACTGATAAATTTGTTATTCAAAAATGAATAATCCCGTATGGAAACGGCTGACGGCACCGGGAAAAGCAAGCGATTTACCACTTGGATTTTAGCAACCTACACAAAAAAACGAACCGAAAATGAGAGAATTACACCTGGAAAAATGGCATGATTTTTGCTATAACTAAATTGTTGGATGATTACTCTCCAACAGTTTGCTGAGCAAAATATGATTAAGGAGGACATTCCAATATGTATCAGACCATTCGCTATGAAAAGAACGGCAATATCGGGATCGCCACCATCAACCGCCCCGAGGCGCTGAATGCGCTGAACTCCACCGTGATCTCTGAGCTGGAACAGCTCATCAGCGAGGTGGAGAAGGATGCCAAGCTGGGCGCCTTCATCATCACCGGCGAGGGCCGCTCCTTCGTGGCCGGCGCCGACATCGGCGAGCAGAGCACCATGGACGTGGCCGCCGGCCGCAAGTGGGGCCAGCGGGGCAGCGCCCTGTTCCGCCGGATCGAGAAGCTGGAGATCCCCACCATCGCCGCAGTGAACGGCTTCGCTCTGGGCGGCGGCTGTGAGCTGGCCATGTCCTGCGACATCATTCTGGCCGCCGGCCCCAACGCTGAGGGCAAGGGCGGCGCCAAGTTCGGCCAGCCCGAGGTGGGCCTGGGCATCACCCCCGGCTTCTCCGGCACCCAGCGTCTGCCCCGCCGTGTGGGCGTGGCCAAGGCCAAGGAGTTGATCTTCTCCGGCAAGCAGATCGGTGCTGAGGAGGCCAAGCGCATCGGCCTGGTGAATGAGGTCTATGCCGCCGAGGAGCTGCTGAACAAGGCTGTGGAGATGGCCAAGTCCTTCACCGCCAACGCCCCCATCGCTGTGAAGTATTCCAAGGCCTGCATCGACCGCGGGATGCAGATGGACATCGACAACGGCATCGCCCTGGAGAACGAGCTGTTCGCCATGTGCTTTGCCACCGAGGACCAGAAGGAGGGCATGGGCGCCTTCTTGGAGAAGCGCAAGGAGAAGCACTTCCAGAACAAGTGAGCGCAGACCGGCAAGAGGCCGTCCATTTCATTACATATAAAGAGGGAAGTCAGGCATGAAAAAAGTTCGCGTGCTTACCGCCGAGGAGGCGGCGCTGCTGGTGAACGACGGCGATACCATCGCCACCGGCGGCTTTGTCAGCTGCGCCTGCCCTGAGGCGCTGTCCAAGGCATTGGAGAAGCGGTTCCTGGAGACGGGCCATCCCAGAGATCTGACGCTGTTCTTCGCGGCGGGCCAGGGCCACCGGGACGGCACCGGCGACGGCCACGAGGGCATGGTCAAGCGGGTCATCGGCGGCCACTGGGACCGGGCCCCCAAGCTGGGCGATCTGGCCCTGAGCAACAAGATCGAGGCGTATAACCTGCCCCAGGGCGTCATCTCCCACATGTACCGGGACATCGCGGCCCACAACATCGGCACCATCACCCACGTGGGCCTGTACACCTTTGCCGACCCCCGCAACGGCGGCGGCAAACTCAACGATGTCACCAAGGAGGACCTGGTGAAGGTCGTCGAGATCGAGGGCCAGGAGCGGTTGCTCTACAAGGCGTTCCCCATCAATGTGGTGTTCCTGCGTGCCAGCTATGCCGACGAGTACGGCAACTGCACCGTTCACCGGGAGATCGGCCCCATCGACGTCACCGCCATGGCTCAGGCCTGCAAGAACTCCGGCGGCCGGGTCATCGTCCAGGTGGAAAAAATCGTCCAAGGCGGCAGCCTGGATCCGAAACTGGTGGCAATTCCCGGTATCTATGTGGATTCTATTGTGGTAGGATCCATTGAGGATAACGAGCAGTGCCTGGGAATGCCCTATGACGGCAGCCTGACCGGCGAGTTCCGCATTCCCGTGGACGCCATCCCACCCATCCCGCTGGACGCCAAGAAGATCATCGCCCGCCGTGCCGCCATGGAGCTGCCCCAGGATGCCATTGTGAACCTGGGCACCGGCGCGCCGGAAAAAATTGCCAACGTGGCGGCGGAGGAGGGCATCTCCGACAAGATGACCCTGACCGTGGAGGCCGGCTCCATCGCCGGCGTGCCCATGGGCGGCACCCAGTTCGGCGCCGCAGCCAACTCCATGGCCATCATCCCCCACAACGTCCAGTTTGACTTCTACCAGGGCGGCGGCCTGGATGTGGCCTTCCTGGGCCTGGCGGAGACGGCACCCAACGGCGACCTGAACGTGTCCAAGTTCGGCACCCGTCTGGCTGGCGCCGGCGGCTTCATCGACATTACGCAGAATGCCAAGAAGGTGGTCTATTGCGGCACCTTCACCGCCAAGGGCCTGAAGACTGCCTGCGAGGACGGCAAGCTGGTGATCGTCCAGGAGGGCGCCAAGAAGAAGTTCGTCAACCAGGTGGAGCACATCACCTTCTCCGGCAAGTATGCCGTGCAGGTGAAGCAGCCTGTTCTGTACATCACCGAGCGGGCTGTGTTCGAGCTGCGGCCCGAGGGCGTGACTCTGATCGAGATCGCGCCGGGCATCGACCTCCAGACCCAGGTGCTGGATCAGATGGAGTTCATGCCGAAGATCGCTGAGGACCTGAAGCTTATGGACGAGCGCATCTTCAAAGATGAGCTGATGGGACTGGCGGAAGCCTGAGAATTTCCACCGTCGCAGCAATGCGATTTCCAGCCCTGACCGGGCCGCAAATCGCGCCGCTGCCTCGAAACCGGCGAAGCGCCGCCAGCGGCGGATCAAGCGAGCCGGGTTCCCCCTCTCCCTCACACGGCGAGGGAGCCGCGCCCAGTGGCGCGGGCCATGGAGTTCCGGGCAGGCGAAGCTCACCTGGAACACATTGAAATGTAAAAGACCCCCATTTTTTTGAGGAGGAAAAAAAGAAATGGCATTGATGACCGCACAGGAGTATGTAGAGAGCCTGCGCAAACTGAATACCCGGGTGTATATGTTCGGGGAGAAGATTGAGAACTGGGTGGACCACCCCATGATCCGCCCGTCCATCAACTGCGTGGCCATGACCTACGCTCTGGCCCAGGACCCCCAGTATGCCGACCTGATGACGGTGAAGTCCAGCCTGACAGGCCACACCATCAACCGCTTCACCCACCTGCACCAGTCCACGGAGGACCTCATCAACAAGGTGAAGATGCAGCGCCTGCTGGGCCAGAAGACCGCTTCCTGCTTCCAGCGGTGTGTGGGTATGGATGCGTTCAACGCCGTGTTCTCCACCACCTATGAGATCGACGAGAAGTACGGCACCCGCTATCACGAAAACTTCAAGAAGTTCCTGACCTTCGTCCAGGACAACGACCTGACGGTGGACGGCGCCATGACCGACCCCAAGGGCGACCGGTCCAAGGCCCCCAGCCAGCAGGCGGACCCGGACATGTACGTGCATGTGGTGGAGCGCCGCGCTGACGGCATCGTGGTCTGCGGCGCCAAGTGCCACCAGACCGGCTCCATCAACAGCCACTGGCACATCTTCATGCCCACCATCTCCATGGGTGAGGCGGACAAGGACTGGGCGGTGAGCTTCGCCTGCCCGACAGACGCCGAGGGCATGTACATGATCTACGGCCGTCAGAGCTGCGATACCCGGAAGCTGGAGGAGGACGCGTCCATCGACGTGGGCAACGCGAAGTTCGGCGGCCAGGAGGCCCTGGTGGTGCTGGACCACGTGTTCATCCCCAACGAGTACATCTTCCTCAACGGCGAGTATGAGTTCGCCGGCATGATGGTGGAGCGGTTCGCGGGCTACCACCGGCAGAGCTACGGCGGCTGCAAGGTGGGCGTGGGCGACACGCTGATCGGTGCTGCGGCGCTGGCAGCGGAGTACAACGGCGTGGAGAAGGCCAGCGCGGTGAAGGACAAGCTGATCGAGATGATCCACCTGAACGAGACGCTGTACTGCTGCGGCATCGCATGCTCCTCTCAGGGCTTCCGGACGAAGGCGGGCAACTATCAGATCGACCTGCTGCTGGCCAACGTGTGCAAGCAGAATGTGACTCGGTTCCCCTATGAGATCGTCCGCCTGGCGGAGGACATCGCGGGCGGCCTGGTGGTGACGATGCCGTCCCAGAAGGACTTCCACTCCGACACGGTGGTGGGCCGGAACGGCGAGACCATCGGGGAGATCTGCAACAAGTTCTTCGCCACCCGGGAGGGTGTGAGCACAGAGGACCGTCAGCGGATCCTGCGGTTCATCGAGAACCTGTGCCTGGGCGCGGCCGCCGTTGGCTACCGGACAGAGTCCATGCACGGCGCGGGCTCTCCCCAGGCCCAGCGCATCATGATCGCCCGCCAGGGCAACCTCCAGGCCAAGAAGCAGATGGCCAAGGAGATCGCCGGCATTCAGAACTAAGGCCCCACCCTTGCGGCATTGCGATCCCCGGCCCCTGACGGGCCGCCGAGTGCGCCGCTGCCTCGAAACCGGCTCGCTTGCTCTGCCGCTGGCGGCGCATCGCCGGTTTCCCCCTCACGTTCGCACAGCGAACATGTCGATCCGGCGGGCAGAGGTGGTTTGCCCGCGGTGAATTCGTGCAAAACAGAATTTCATAAGCAAACCTGCCGGAATATTTCATACATCGTTGCGTTTTCCAAATTTGAATATAAGGAGAAGACATCATGGATTTCAATCTCAGCCGTGAGCACCAGCTGGTCCGGAAGATGATGGCGGAATTCACCGAGAATGAAGTGAAGCCCATCGCTGCCGAGACCGACAAGACCAGCCAGTATCCCCGGGAGAACATCGAGAAGCTGTTCAACCTGGGCGTGATGGGCATGTGCGTCCCCAAGGAGTATGGCGGCGCTGGCGCTGACCCCCTGGCCAGTGCCATCTGCATCGAGGAGCTGTCCAAGCAGTGCGCCTCCACCGGCGACATCGTGGCCACCCACAACGGCCTGTGCTGCGATCCCATCATCACCCACGGCACCGAGGCCCAGAAGGCCAAGTACCTGCCCATGCTGACCAAGGGCCACAAGGTCGGCGCCTTCTGCCTGACCGAATCCGACGCCGGTTCCGACGCCGCCAAGGGCCAGACCGAGGCCAAGCTGGACGGCGACCACTATGTCCTCAACGGCTCCAAGATCTTCATCACCAACGGCTACGTGGCCGACGTGTTCGTGGTCTTCGCCATGACCGACAAGTCCAAGGGCACCCGCGGCATCTCCGCCTTCATCGTGGAGAGCAGCTTCCCCGGCTTCTCCGTGGGCAAGCACGAAGAGAAGATGGGCCTGCACGGCTCCCCCACCGCCGAGATCGTGTTCACCGACTGCATCGTTCCCAAGGAGAACCTGCTGGGCCAGGAGGGCAAGGGCTTCAAGATCGCCATGCAGACCCTGGACGGCGGCCGCATCGGCATCGCGGCCCAGGCTCTGGGCATTGCCGAGGGCGCCATGGAAGAGGCCATGGCCTACACCAAGGGCCGTGTCCAGTTCGGCAAGCCCATCAGCAAGTTCCAGAACACCCAGTTCACCTTCGCCGACATGGCGATGCGCTCCGAGGCGGGCCGCCTGCTGACCTATCAGGCCGCCGTGCTGAAGGGCGAGGGCAAGCGCTTCACCAAGGAGGCGGCCATGGCCAAGCTGTTCTGCTCTGAGCACGCCATGCTGACCACCACCAAGGCGCTGCAGATGTTCGGCGGCTACGGCTACACCAAGGACTATCCCCTGGAGCGCATGATGCGCGACGCCAAGATCACCGAGATCTATGAGGGCACCAGCGAAATCCAGCGTGTGGTCATCTCCGGCAATATCGGCCTGTAAGAGGAGGAAGAACGAATTATGAAGATCATTGTTTGCGTCAAGCAGGTCCCCGATACCTCCGGCAAGGTGGCGGTGAACCCGGATGGCACCCTGAACCGTGCCTCCATGCAGACCATCACCAACCCCGATGACATGAACGCCGTGGAGGCTGCCCTGAAGCTGAAGGACGCCACCGGCTGCAAGGTCGTGGTCGTCACCATGGGTCCGCCCCCGGCAGCCGGCATGCTGCGGGAGCTGATGGCCATGGGCGCTGACGAGGGTGTCCTGGTATCCGCCCGCGAGTTCGGCGGCTCCGATACATACGCCACCTCCCAGATCCTGGCCGCCGCCATCTCCACCATCGGTGTGGAGGAGGACGACATCGTCATGTGCGGCCGGCAGGCCATTGACGGCGACACCGCCCAGGTGGGCCCCCAGATCGCTGAGAAGCTGCACCTGCCCCAGGTGACCTACGCCGCCGACATCACCAAGGACGGCAACACCATCACCGTCAAGCGGATGCTGGAGGACGGCTACATGACCATCAAGGTCAAGACTCCCTGCCTGCTTACCTGCATCAAGGAGCTGAACGAGCCCCGCTATATGAGCATCGACGGCATCTATGCCACCTACAACAAGCCGCTGGAGACCTTTGACTATGAGAAGCTGAAGGATCATCCCCTGATCGACGCCACCACCATCGGCCTGAAGGGCTCTCCCACCAACATCTTCAAGAGCTTCACCCCGCCCCAGAAGGGCGCCGGCAAGATGCTGGAGGGTGCCGGCAAAGAGACCTGCGAGGAGCTGGCTTCCATTCTGGCCGCCAAGCACATCATCTGAGAAGGGAGTATTTGAACAATGTCCAATTTCAATAGCGCCGATATCGCTGCTTTCAAGGATGTGTGGGTCTTCTGCGAGCAGCGCGAGGGCAAACTGATGCCCACCGACTTTGAGCTGATCTCCAAGGGCCGCGACCTGGCCGACGAGCTGGGCGTGAACCTGTGCGGCCTGCTGCTGGGCGGCGAGGGCATCGAGTCCGCCGCCAAGGAGCTGGGCGGCTACGGCGCCGACAAGGTGCTGGTGTGCGAGAGCCCCCTGCTGGCCGTCTACAACACCGATGCCTATGCCAAGGTCATCTGCGACGTGATCGAGGATCTGAAGCCCGAGGCGTTCCTGATCGGCGCCACCAACATCGGCCGTGACCTGGGTCCCCGCTGTGCGGCCCGTCTGCATACCGGCCTGTGCGCCGACTGCACCCACCTGGACGTGGATGTGGCGAACTACATCCAGTTCCTGCGTGAGTCCAGCACCCTGGACGTGGACAGCCAGAAGTGGGATATGGAGGACCGGAACCTGAAGATGACCCGTCCGGCTTTCGGCGGCCACCTGATGGCCACCATCATCTGCCCGCGGTTCCGTCCCTGCATGGCGACGGTGCGCCCCGGCGTGATGAAGAAGAACGTCTTCGACCAGGCCAAGGCGGATGCGTGCGAGATCGTGAAGCCCAGCTTCCAGCTGAGCGAGAGCGACCTGAACACCGAGGTTGTGGAGGTCGTGAAGGCCGCCAAGAAGCTGGTGGACCTGATCGGCGCGGACTACATCGTGTCTGTGGGCCGCGGCATCAGCAAGGATGTCGAGGGCGGCATCAAGCTGGCTGAGGAGCTGGCGGACGTCCTGGGCGGCGTCGTGGGCGGCTCCCGTGCGACCATCGACTCCGGCTGGCTGTCTGCCGACCATCAGGTGGGCCAGACCGGCAAGACGGTGCATCCGAAGGTGTACATCGCCCTGGGCATCTCCGGCGCCATCCAGCACAAGGCCGGTATGCAGGACTCCGAGTGCATCATCGCGGTGAACAAGAACGACACTGCGCCCATCTTCGAGATCGCCGACTACGGCATCTGCGGCGACCTGTTCAAGGTCACCCCCATGCTGATCGAGGCCATCAAGGCCGCCAAGGCTGCGAAGTAAGGCACCCCATCTGGAAAATGAGAGAGCCGCCCGGGAGGGCGGCTCTCTTTTGTGATCCGGAGCGCAAATTATCTCTTGCATTTTGCCCTGTCGGCAGTACAATAAAAAGAGGCAGAGCCGTGCCGCTGTCCCGGCGCGGCTTATATACGGAGCGTTTTGCGCGAAAGAGAGGAACCACTATCATGAAGCTTTCCAAAGAAGAGATCAAGGCCATCATCCCCCACCGGGACCCCATGCTGCTGGTGGATACCGTGGAGGAGATGGAGGCAGGCGACCACATCGTGACCACATTTTTTGTGGACCCGGCCCGCGAGATTTTCAAGGGCCACTTCCCCGGTGAGCCGGTGCTGCCCGGCGTGTACTCTGTGGAATGCATGGCCCAGACGGCGGATATCCTGCTGCTGTCCGCGGAGCGGTATGCGGGGAAGATCCCCCTGTTCTTGGGGATCAATAATGTGCGGTTTCTGAAGAAGATCCTGCCGGGAGATACCATCGAGATCCACGCCAAGATGGCTTCCGAGCGGGTGGAGAAGGCCATTGCCACCTGCTCCGCCGAGGTCTACAACCACGGCGAGCTGGCGGTGACCGGCGACGTGACGCTGGCCATGCGCTGAGTGCCCGGAAAAGACGGGCGCCCCGGGAAATATCCCGGGGTGCCTTGCGTTCATTTGATGTCCACGACCTGCAGGCGGTCTCCATCCACGGTGAATCTCACCTCCTGCCCGGCGAAGAGGAAGCCGTACACCCGGTCCGGGTCCTGCTGATACCGGGGACGGGGATCCAAGGCCAACACATCCCGCAGGGCCTCCCGCCGGTCCGGAGGCAGTTGGTCCAGCAGGG
>OLOS01002624.1_pt1 | contig 11905 bp, 4 predicted proteins | sample 1672631 | NCBI WGS metagenome assembly OLOS01 (sample SAMEA3136707, study PRJEB25190) | human gut metagenome | biome: human gut; feature: human-associated habitat; material: faeces | place: Austria | collected 2013 | reverse complement strand
TCGAGGCACTGGGCAGCCTGACAAAGATCGATGTGACGCCTGCCACCGGCGATTATGGGCGCAAGGCACTGCTGAACGACAAGGCGCTGGAGGCCTTCCGGGGCATTGACGGTGTGGAGGCGGTAACGCCGGTCTACCAGCAGTCCGCCTACATCGTGTCCGGCAACTATGTCAACATGGTGCGCGTTTACGGCATTGACATGACTACGGCGGAGAACTTCATGCTGACGCCGGAACGGGGCACGATGGCTGAAGACGGGACACGTCTGCATCCGGAAGTGCTGTTCACCGACGACGTGGCAGCCGGTCTTGCCAACAAGGCAAAGGATTGGGAGCTGGCTGTGGACGAGAACGGCTACGCCCTGATCGACCTGCTGGAAGTGCCTGTTCGCATGACCTTCGATTCCTCCAGCCTGACCGGTGAGCCGAAGGCCGATACCGACGGACGGGCGCTGCCCTCCAGTAACCTCTATACCCTGCGGGTGACCGGCATCTGCTCCACGTTGAACAATAACTTTGCCACCGCCGCGTTCATGTCCTATGACCGCTTGCAGGAAATGACGCAGGCCAATGCCAACTATCTGGGCGCGGCCACACAGGCCAAAACGGCGGAGGAAAAGGCCAACGGCCCCACCTACGACTTAGTTTGGGTGAAGGTGAAGAACGTCAACGACGTGCAGAGGATCGTCAAGCTGATCCGCGACACGGGCCTGAACACCTACTCCCTCAATGACATGCTGGAGACGGTGCGTACACAGTCCCGACAGATCCAGGGAATGCTGGGCGCGCTGGGCGGTATCGCTGTCCTGATCTCCGCCATCTGCGTGGCCAACACCATGATGATGTCCATTACGGAGCGGACGCGGGAGATCGGCGTGCTGAAGGTGCTTGGCACCATTCGGGGCGACATCTTCAAGATGTTCCTGACGGAGGCGTTGATCGTGGGCGTGATAGGCGGCGCGGCAGGCTTGGTGCTGAGCTTTATCGCCAAGTGGCTGATACCGGTGATCTTCGCGTCCCAGGAGCTGCGGTGTGTGCTGCCCTGGTGGCTGGCGATCTGCGGCGTGGTGTTCGCGGGCGCGGTAGCCATTGCCGCCGCGTGGATGCCTGCGCGTAAGGCGACGCTGATCAGCCCCAACGAGGCCATCCGCTCTGAGTGAGGAGGTAGCTTTTATGAAGAAGATATGCTGTGTAGTGCTGGCTCTGCTTTGCGTGTCGCTGTGCTTGGCGGGCTGCGGGAAAGCGGATGCCGCCAATGAGGAGCCACTGATCCGCAGCTTTGTGATCGGCAACAGCACGGCGGAGATTCAGACCCGGACGGAGGATGGCGAGACCCGCTATGTGATTGCCATTACGCTGCCGACAGACACGGATTTCAAAAACTGTGCCGCAAATGTGGAGCTTGCCCCGGATGCGGTGCTGTCCATGGATAGTCCCTGTATCGTGAACGAGCTGGGTGGGCGGCCTATCCTGAATTTGACATTGCCGGAGCGTGATTTAGTGGTTACCTGCGGTGAGCAAAGCCAGACGTACAGTTTTCAGGTCGGATTAGAATGAAATCATTTGTGCCTGTCGATAGGCACATTATCACTTTGTTTTCATCCGAGAGAAATCTCGGTGAAAAAATAAAAATTATAGGAGGAAACAAAAATGAAAGTTGCAAAGAAACTCGTATCCCTGTTTCTTGCACTGGTGATGGTGCTCTCGTTGACCACCATCGCCATGGCGGACGGCAATGGTAAGCCCATTGCTACGAAAGCACCTGCAACTGCACCTACCACGATCAGCTCTGTAACGATTGGTGGTACTAATGCAGAGTTTCAGGTAGATGGGTACGGCACGGATGCCGCAAACCCCACCTATGATGAATCTCAGGTCTTTATCCGCGCAACACTGCCTGCTGCTACCGTTGAGGAGGCTCTGAAGTCTCTGGACGTAACGATTAACATGTCGGGCAGCAGCAGGATTACCGGTGGTACCCTGCAGAGCGCAGGAACTTGGGCTGTTACCGGAACGACCAACCGTGTTTACACCGCAACTGGCGTCAATTTCCTGAATGAGTCCTACACCATTGTTGTTGGTGGACAGACCTACATTCTTGCCGCCGGCATTGACGACAATGATCAGGCTCAGATGGCTATCGACTCCACTGATCCTCTGGCAATTTCCAACGTAAAGTTCAATGGCGCAACTACCGCAGCTTCCGTGTATCGTGTTACTGTGCAGAATCCCTGCATGGGCAACCCCTTCTTCGTAGGCAACACCAACGCGGCCGAGAATGGCTGGACTTTCTGCAATTATTTCATTTCGGCCTCTGACGTTCCTGCAGCTGATAACACTGCAGCTGTCCCCGTTACCTTTACCAAGAATGCCTCTGCGACTCTGAGTGGAAAAATCAGCGACATTTCTGGTACTGAGACCGCAGTGACCGCTAAGGTTGATTTGCGCAGCAACGGCGACGATGCGGACAACTTGGCACTGAAGGTTACTGCGAATAATAGCACCCGCACCTACGTTATGATGGTGGCGTTTGCCTCCGAAAACCCCGATAATACGATCAGTGTGACCTTTGGCTTCGATTTCAGTGAGTTGAAGGGCACTGAGTGGTACACCGGAAATGTGAAAACCAAGGCTGACCAGATCGCTGCGGCGGCAGCTACTTATTTTGGCGGTACCTCTGCCCAGCCCTGGGGCACCATTCGAGTTGATCCTAACACAAGTGCCATGACTGTTCTGCAGCAGTTCATGCAGAGTGCAGGTTACTCTGAGTACGATCCTTCTTCCACCTATGTGGCCTCTATCAATGGTCTGGCCGCCTTTGCCACTACCGGTGCGGATGGCTGGATGTATACGGATAGTGCAGGTGGTTGGAGCACCAGTTGCAACATCCCCAATGTAGGTGCCGCCGACTACACGCTGACTGACGGTGCTCGTATTACCTGGTTCTATACGACGAACTACGGTATTTATTGGCACTAAGCAGGAGCTTAAACTGATGGATTAACTGTCAAGGCACCGCAGGGGGGCGGGCAAAGTGCCCGCCCCCCTGCGAAAAGCATGACAGACAGGAGATGATTCCCATGAAGAAACGTTTACCCTGCCTTTTGTTGGCTCTTGTAATACTGTTCGCACTGCTCCCCTGTAAGACCTATGCCTTTGACCCTAGCTGGTATTCCACATGGCCTTCTTTTACCGCCTTTGCTTCAGGCAAATACGAAACAATCCCTTTGTCTTTTACAGATCAAAGTGGTTCTGAGATCAATATCATTTCCGTTGCGGGAAATTGGGGCGGTCTGATCGATGCGGATGTGGCGGGAACGAGTGTTTTTACGCCGGTCGAATTCTATACAAGCAATCGGATAAATATCAATGCGTTTTCTTGGCCATCCCGTATTGAAGCGGTGCAGCCGACGGCAGATTATTCCTCTGTGCAGCAGTGGAATATCTACAATAAAGACAACCCTTCCAGACACTATTATTACCCAGTTTGGGCTTTTTCCAGCAGCGCAGATAGTACGGTGCAGTTGGATCGAAAGGCTGAACTGTGGAAGCTTGCCCCAGAAATTTACAAGGTCATGCATCAGTTTGATGATCTGTTTACATATTACTGCTCGATCCAGAACGCGGACAGCGTTCATATTGGGAAACGGTATCCTTCAGATCTGAACTATCTTGTAAAAGTAGCTACCGGTATTCAGAGTGCTTTCAGCATTACCACCGGTTTTGCATATACGCATGAGTATCAGCTTTCCGGACGGGGCTGGCAGGATGAAAGCTTGCTGGAGGGCCTCAAGAGCTATTGGGAAAATGAATATAAGTGGGATGATCCGTACACAACACCCAGTACGATCACTGCGCGGGGTGTTGAGCAACTGAAGTTCATTCTGCATGTTGTTGCCCCGTATTTCATCGACCTGTTCAGCTCCCGCGTGATCGCCGCACCGGAAATCACGGCTTTCTCAGTAGGCACCTCGAAAGGTATTATTGATGAAGTAAATAAGACGATAACCATCCGGCTGCCTGACTCAACCGATTGGACGAAGCTGCCCGAACCCGTCATTGAGACTCCGCAGGGTGTGAAAGCAACTTACTTTGCTGGAAGCCTGGAAAGCGGCAGGATGCTGTATTCGGTGGTGCCGTGGGATTGCGCGACTGGAACTACGTTTGACGGCAAGAATCTGGCCAAATACGTTTTTGGCGCCGATTTAAGTGAGAATTGGCTCATTACCGTTGAGAACGGAACACCCTACAACCGCGCAACATCCTTCGCAGTAACAGTGAACGATGTAACACGATACGGTAAGATCGTAGAAGGTGAAAACGGCGAGGCGGGAACGATCCGTCTGAATCTGCCTGTTGGAACCGACTTATCCGCACTGCTGCCAGAGATCGAGCACACCGGCGAATACTACCGCCTGGATGGTGCCAGCGAGGATACGGCCATCGACTTCACCAATTCAGAATCCCAGCCGATAGACCTTGTGATCTACAATTCCGAGTATGAACTGGAAACAACATACAAGGTAACGGTCACCGCAAAGGTTTCGGCGGAAAACGATATCCTGTCTTACAAAATCGGTGATGCGATTGGTGTGATCGATGGTAATGACATTGCAATCGAGATCCCCTATGCAACAAATCTGGCCGTTACGGAGCCGGAGATCGAGGTTTCCGAGTTTGCGTCGGTTACGGCAAAACCGACAGTGCTGCAGGTGGGAGAAAACCGTTATACGGTCACTGCGGCGAATGGCGATACGAATGACTATACGGTAACGATCACCAGAACGCCGGCAGCCTCTGGATGCAGTATTCTCTCCTTCAAATATGGCGGCTATGCGGCCACGATCAACGAAGCAGAGGGCACAATTACCTTAGCGGTGCCGAAAGGCAGTCTTATGACTTTCGTACCGACGATTACTCTGTCGGAGTTTGCCACGATTTCCCCCTCTGCAACGGAGGCGCAGGACTTCTCGCAGCCGGTGGAGTATGTGGTAACGGCGCAGGACGGCTCATCCAACAGCTATACCGTGACGGTAACACTGTCGGATGAAACACTGCCAAATCCCTACAAGGGTGATCTTGAAAAGGTCGTTGCCAACATTATCCGCCGCTATCGCACCATGGCTAACAACGACTGGGAATGGATGAATCTCGGCTTCTATGAGAACATATCTCCCAACTATAACGCAGGTCAAGGCAACGACTTCGATGTGGAAAAAATCATCTCGCAGCTTGATACCACCACCAGCGTTGCCATGACAGAATTTGGTCGAACGATTATGATGCTGACGGCGCGTGGTTTCGATTGCACGAAGCTTGCACAGTATCATGACGGAGTGCCTTATATCGACAAAAAAGGCAATAATGTCGATGATCTGGCAGCAGCTCTCTACAATTACAGCGGCACCTATACGATCAACGGCCCCACATTTGCGTTGCTCGCAATGGACATGGGAAATTACACCATTCCGAGCAATGCCGTCTGGACGCGGGAGAGGCTGTTGGAGACACTGCTTGGTCACAAGTATCTTTCGGATGGATTTGGTATCGACATGGTAGGCGCTATCATGTACGCGATTGGCCCTTATCAGGATGATCCCGTTTATGGTGACCGCGTAAAGGCCAAGATGCAGGAGGGACTTGATATTATCCTCCAGAAAATGAGCAGTTCCTTCTCCTTCGAGGCGTGGGGCGATGTAAACAGTGAGTCTGCCGCATGGGTCATGATGGGCCTTTGCAGCATGGGCATCGACTGTCATACAGATCCCCGGTTCTCTGACGGACAGGGAAAAAGCATGCTCCAAAACTGGATGGATACCTTTGCCAACGTCAACGAGGGCTACTTCCATCACACGACCAGCGTGCGGAATAATGCACTGGCAACGTATGAGGGCTGCTATGCCAGTCAGTGGTATTTGAAGTTCCTTGAGAAGGGTGGTCAGGGGAAACCCTGCTACTTCTATTACCAGCGGTTCAACTTTGCCCGTGAGCTGTCCAAAGACGCCTCCATCACCGGCTTCGAGATCGAAGGCAAGCAGGGCGTTATCACCGAGGGTGGCGAAGGCGGCGAGAATACCATCACTGTTACAGTGCCCAAGGGTATGCCCCTGACGAACCTGATCCCAACCGTGACGATGGCGGAGGGTGCGACCTTGCTGGCTCCGAGTCTGCCTACAACCTTTGTGGAAGGCGTTAAGCAGCCGTTTACCGTGCTGGCAGAGGATGGCAAGACACAGAAAACCTATTATGTCACTGTGAACCACGGCGATGTGGGTGCTTCCGGCGCCGAGCTGGATGTCAACAGCATCAAGCTGCAAAACAGCGTGCTGAACGCAACGGACATACTGGAGAAGAAAGTCACCAAGGCATCCGATGGGGCAACGGAGATTCTGCTTACGGTGAACGCCGGTGTGGATACCTCGAAGATGTATCTCAGTGCCAGCCTCTCTTACAAGGCGACCTCCAATCCGTCTTTGGATGGCAAGAAGGTGATGGACTTCTCTGATTGGCAGACCTTCACCGTGACCTCCGGCGACGAGACGGTGCAAAATATCTACCGGATCAAGATCGTATCCAAGGCGCAGGCGGAGATCACCAGCTTCCGTGTGCAGGCAGGCGGCGAATGGTACAATGGCGTCATTGACAATGCCAAGAGCACCATCACCGTTACCGGCGTGGACGATTCCAAGCTGACCAGCACCAAGCTGGTCACGGATATCGAATTCACCGGCAGAACTTGCTCCCCGACCTCCGGTATTGCGGTGGACTTTGCCAATGCGGTCACGTTCACGCTGGGCGGCGACAACGACCTTGCCAACCGTACCTACATCGTCACTGTGCTGAACAAGAGCGGCCAGCCGATCTCTGCCAAGAGCAGCGGAGGCGACGATAATACGCCCACCACCAGCACAGCGAAGATCACAGGCTTCTCCGTCCTGGGTGTGGAGGGTGAAATCGACCAGAGCGCCGGAACCATTACCGTCACACTGCCGGTTGGGACGAATGTCGCGGCGGTAGCACCGGTCGTCACCGTTCCTGCGGGAGCTGTTGTCAGTCCGGTATCCGGCGAGGTCGTGAATCTTACCAGTCCGCTGACCTATACCGTAACGCTGGGCGCGGAAAGCAAAAGCTATACCGTCACCGTTATCTTTGAGCGAAGTATTTCCCAGCAGCTTTGGGATGCGGTGGCAGAAAACAGCGACGTAGCCGATCATCAGACCAGCTACGGACACAAATTCAATTAAACCGTGAGAACGGAAGGGAGATATCCATGAGAAAAAAGCTACTCGCCACTCTCTTAGCGGTCGTGCTGCTGCTTGGTCTGATACCGTTGACCTCCATCGGCGGCGGCGTTGCCTATGCAGCTTCAGCTCCTCCGCGGGCAACGGCGATAGACGCAACTAAGGTCGATCTCGGAGAGAATGTAAAAGTGCTTTACGCACAGGTAATTCCTGGCACACCTACCTTGGTCGAAGAAGAGGGCTGTTTTTACAACTGCGGTACGATCAATATCTACGTGGACTCGATTCCCAGCGATGCCACTGAGCTGAAATGGTCTAGTGCCTCTGTTAAAGCGGCACTGAACATTGACTGGGGCTCATATTCATACTATCCGGATAAAGGCGGACAGGAGTTTTATGACGTAACTCCGAAAGCCGAGGATAGTTGGAAAGTCAAAAATGCGTCGTGCTTCCTTGGCTCCGATGTAAATTGGGCTGGTCCTGTCAACTGTTATGACGTCGCAATCATGCTGATGCCTCCGCGAGTGACAACAATAGACGCATCAAAAATCAACCTTGGAAGTGGTGTGCAAGTTACTTACGCACAGGTGATTCCCGGCACACCTACCTTGGACGAAGGCTGTTTTTACAACTGCGGTACGATCAATATCTATGTGGATTCAATTCCCGCTGATGCCACTGAGCTGAAATGGTCTAGTGCCTCTGTTAAAGCGGCACTGAACATTGACTGGGGCTCATATTCATACTATCCGGATAAAGGCGGACAGGAGTTTTATGACGTAACTCCGAAAGCCGAGGATAGTTGGAAAGTCAAAAATGCGTCGTGCTTCCTTGGCTCCGATGTAAATTGGGATGGTCCCGTCAACTGCTATGACGTGGCGATCTATGAAGGTATCTGCCCTCCACTGGCAACGGCGATAGACGCAACTAAGGTCGATCTCGGAGAGAATGTGAAGGTGCTTTACGCACAGGTAATTCCTGGCACACCTACCTTGGACAAAGGCTGTTTTTACAACTGCGGTACGATCAATATCTATGTGGATTCAATTCCCGCTGATGCCACTGAGCTGAAATGGTCTAGTGCCTCTGTTAAAGCGGCACTGAACATTGACTGGGGCTCATATTCATACTATCCGGATAAAGGCGGACAGGAGTTTTATGACGTAACTCCGAAAGCCGAGGATAGTTGGAAAGTCAAAAATGCGTCGTGCTTCCTTGGCTCCGATGTAGATTGGGATGGTCCCGTCAACTGCTATGACGTGGCGATCTATGAAGGCGGTGTCCGTGAGCAGGGCGTGGTTTTGTCAGATGGCGTTGCATCTCGTACCAGTGACACGACGGTGGAGATCACCTTCAGTGCCAGTGAAGCCGGCAGCTATGTATGGGCCTGGGCTGATGAAGGAACAACCCCTGAAAAACCCACCGATATAGAGCCTGATGAGATGTTTGCGGGCGTAAATACTTTTACAGTCGATAATCTTACGGCGGGTGCAAAAAAGCTGCGTATCTGGGCAACTGACGCATCTGGAAATAACGCTGCAGATCCGCTTGATATCAGCATCTATGCCTATACTTCAGCTGGATGGCCGCAGCTGACAAGCTTTTCCTTTGGAGACGGATCATGGTCTGTCAATGGTATTACACTGACAAATGAGAATATCGAGCTTGTCAATTACGAAGAACTTGTGCCATACACCACAGGTGATACCACAAAGTTCTATGCAGGCGAAGTGATTATCCGCTATGACGGGAAAGCAGCCCCGCCTGGACCCGGCCAAGCTAATTTGACCGGATGGACTGCCGCTGCTGCTGCACCCGCTGGCTTCAGTGACCTTTCTGTTTCAAGTTTAAGCAAGGCACCTTGGCTTGCTCTTAGAGAGAAGGACTATATCTCGGTTTCAGCGAAGTCTGGCGGCACCTCGTATACGTATTGTTACAAAGTTACGGTTTCCTGCAGCGAATTCCTTTATAGTGTCCCTAGCACATGGAAGCAGGGTGAATCGAATAGTGAGTTTACTTATTCACCCGCGAGCTACCAAAGGGATTATAATAACTGGAAACTGGCTTCAAAAGGCGTTCAATACACGTGGGGAACAACAGCCGGTAAGGAAGCACTGGATTTTACCAGTGGAAGCGATAGCTTCACCTTGACGAATGGTGCAGGAAACACTCAGACGTATACCGTTGCGTCGGATATGCCGTGGGAATTCAAGGTGCTTCCGCAAAAAGGTTATGACCTTTCTGCATTGTCGGCTGATACTGAAAAGCTTAGTGGATATCAAGACTTGTCTAAAGCCTATAGCACTTATACCATAGATATTCGTTCTGAGCGGACGGTCACCATGAGCATCAAGCCGACCGGTGACAATAAGAACATGGTCATTGATACGGTCACGCTGACCAAAAGCAGGGATAAGACTGCTATTTCTGCGAGTGACATTACGATTACCGGCAACACGTTCACTTTCGTAATGCCCAATGACTGTGTTGAGGTCACAGGCATTACCTTCAAGGAAGATACTTCGGAACGGTACACCGTTTCCGCATCTGCAACGAAATATCGCGATGAAAGTATTTATACTAATACTATGGGAACTGTAACGGTTACGGACGGCGAAAATCCGATTGGCGACGCCCATGCCGGCAATGAGGTCACGGTAACGGCCACTCCCGTAGAGCATGCAGCGTATAACTTCAAATTTGTGTGCTGGGATACGGAGGATGTTAAACTGACCGACGAGCAAAAGTATGTCCCCACAATGACCTTTGAAATGCCGGAGAATGAGGTATCTCTGACAGCCGTGTTTGAAAAGCAAGGTGTGAAGCTGAGTTTCTCTGCCAGTCCGTCAAGTGCGCTGTCCAGTGTAAGTCTTGTCAGCATGACTCCAGGCAACTACATGACCTTTTTTACCTCTCACGAGGATACCGTCAAGCCGGGGGCTGCGATAGCTGTTCGCCCAACCGGAACAAGCCAATTTGTTTTGGAAGGCTATGAAGTGAAGGATCAGGATGGTGCTGATATCTCTTATACGATCGGCGACTTTGACGGTTGTCAGTTTACTGTACCCGAGAATGCAACCAGCATCAGCGTCGTAGCCAAGTACAGAGCGAAGGCATTCTCAACGATCACAATGGGCTCCAACGATACGGCAATGGGCAGCGCTGCCGCCACAGTAGATGGTAAACCTGTCAGCGCCGCAGTTATCGAAGGAACAACGGTCACGGTAACTGCTACCGCGAAGTTCAGGTATAAGTTCGCGAGTTGGACAGCGGCCTACGCAGACGGCAGCACAGTTGACTTTAAACTGACGTCTTCGGAGGAGAATCCCAATGTTGCGACGTTCACTGTACCTACTTCCGGCAAGGGAATTGTTATCACCGCAAACTTTGAACGCGACGAGACACAGAACAGTAATCTTTGCCAGTTGACCGGTGTGGGGCTCTATGACGGAGAAAAGAAGATCGGTACGTTGAGCAAATCTGGCTTGAACTACACGATCACGCTGCCTGCCGACACAGATACCGCCAATCTGGCAAATATGATCCTAAAGCTGACGATTTCCGAATTTGCCACAGTCACCAAGGAAAACGATCCGGGCAAGAATTGGGTAGCGGGCGCTCCCTGCGGGATGGCACTGGATACGCAGACCAAGTTTACGGTAACGGCCGAAGATGGCACGACCAAAGATTATACCATTACCATCAAAAAGGCCACGGCTCCCAACGCTCCCACCCTGTCCAATGGCTCCGCCACTCGCAGCAGCAAAACCGCCGCAACGGTGAAATTTACCTCCAATGAGGCGGGCACCTACTACTACAAGGTAGTGAACCAAGGCGCAACAGCTCCTACGGTGGATACCGCCAAGAACGGCACGGCAGCAGTCAAGGGCGAGAACACCATTAGCCTGACCAATCTGACCGCAGAAGCCCGTGATATTTACATTGTCGTTGTGAGTACTTCTGGGGGTAAGAGCGCCCCCCTGAAGGTGGAAATTCCCGCTTATGGTAGTGATGTACCGGATACCGGTGCGTATAAGATCTCGGTGAGTACCCCCAAGGGTGGCACCATCACCACCAACCGCACCAAGGCGGATGCGGGTGACGAGATCATCGTTACCGTTATTCCCGACGACGGCTATCAGATGGTGGAGGGCTCCCTGTGCTATGGCTTTGCTGATGGTGGTGCTCCGATGGACAAGGTTATCACGAATAACCGCTTCACGATGCCTGCCGGTGACATCAACATCACCTGCAAGTGGGAAACTGCTACCACGACCGCCAAGGGTATTACAGCCTTCTCCATCAACGGCGTGGCCGGAGCGGTGAACAACACCACCAACACCATCACCGTCACCATGCCCCGCGGCACGGATGTGACGAAGCTGACCCCCGTCATCGCCACCAACGGCGTCAAGTCTCTGACGCCCGGCAGCGGCGTGACGATGGACTTCACCAACGCCGTGACCTACACGGCCACCATGGACGATGGCAGCACCAAGACCTATACTGTCACGGTCTACGTGGAAAAGGGTACGCTGGCCGACCAGTTCTGGGACAAGCTGACGGATTTCGCCACCCAAGTTCCCTGGTGGCAGTATGCCGAAAAGCAGCAGAGCACCAGCAAATATCCCAAGTATTGGTAAGTAGTTTTCTCTACGCAAGGG
>OLOS01002617.1_pt1 | contig 11928 bp, 10 predicted proteins | sample 1672631 | NCBI WGS metagenome assembly OLOS01 (sample SAMEA3136707, study PRJEB25190) | human gut metagenome | biome: human gut; feature: human-associated habitat; material: faeces | place: Austria | collected 2013 | reverse complement strand
CAAATGTACAGTATATTAAGGGGAGTTTTTATTAATCGGTATAGTTTACAGTTATTATTTTTTATTGTTTTCTTTCATACGGAAGCAGAAGGTGCAATGACCATCCGCATACATGATATGGTCATGCACACATTCCATATTTTCGTTATAGCCTTCGACGATAGCAGGATCAATATTTTCGCAATAAATGCGTCCGTATTTTTCTTCACCTGCATCCATCCAGGTTTTGGCAAATACGCAACGGTGAAAATCCTGGTGAATACCGTCTTGCTTATAAACAGTATCGTAACCGAATTCTTCGCTGCGACCCATGTCGTAGTTATCCAGATAATTTTCCAGTGTATTGTCTTTGCCGTTGGCTTTGGCACGGGCAGCAATGTCCTTGCCGCGTTCAATACCAAATTCTTTAACGCTGTCCTCTAAGACCTTCAGACCTTTTTTGCCAAATTCTTTTTCCAGATTTTTGGCGGTAATAGAAAACATTCTGGCAAATAAAACAAACATGGAAACCGGTTCTTTAACTTCTTCTTGCATTTTAATAATCCCTCACTTGTTTTGCATTGGACTATATACGGAAACCTATATAGCTCATATGCATTATACAAAAAAGTCGCAAATCATACAAGACGAAATTGCAAATTTTAAAACGATAATATCGTAAAAAGAAAATCTCGTTACTTGCGCAAGGAAGCAACGAGATTGTTTAAAAGGCTTATTTTTGCGTACCAATCAAACCGCCGACCTGATCAGCAATCTGCTTCAGGTCATGCACTAAATTTTTTTCCAGACGGGGCATGGCACTGGCAAAGACAGTGACACTGACAGTGCCGATGAGGTCTTTATTTAAATCAAAAATTGGTACAGCGATACTGCCGACATCAAGATTAAATTCTTCTTTTTCTACAGAATAGCCTTTAACCGTAATTTCATCAAGCTGTTTTTGCAGCTCCTGTTTATTTTTTAAGGTATACGGAGTATAGGGCTTAAATTCAATATCGTCCAGATAATCAGGGCGTGCGGGAAGCAGTACATGCTTTAAAAGCAGCTTGCCGGATGAGGTAACGTATTCCGGCAGAGGTGTATATTCGGACAAGGTGATGTAATAAGAGGTGCTGACAGGATAAGCACAATAAATCGTGACAATTTCATCCTGATTGACAATCTGCAGGCTGGCAGTAATATGATATTTCTCGGCCAATGCATTCATCAGCGGTTTACAGAGAATGATGTAAGAACGGATTTGGCTTTGAATAATGCCTGCCCTGCTCAGAAAAAAGCTGCCTAAGCGATACAGGTTGGTGTTATGGTCTAAAAGCAGCAGATTGTTTGCTACCATTGTATTGATAAGTCCACGGGCTGTGTTGACGTTCAGTTTTGTTTTGGCACTGATTTCGTTGATGTTTATCTCAGGTTTGCTGTTGGTGAAACAGTTGAGAATATCAATAGCACGTTGGACGGATTGAATTAGCTTTGGTGTAGTAGTAGTCATGATAATACTCCTTCGATATCTTCGATGTATTAAATATATTATAACATATATTTAGACTGACAATGAAGAGCTGTAGAGCCGCTTTTATAATACATTATTTTTAATTGGCGCAGACTATTTCATCGTCTGGTTGAAAAAAATATCTGAAAATATATTTTGTGAGAATCTTTTAGATTAATAGTACAAAAAAATCTTGACAGAGATGCTGTAAAGTGATATAAGAAATAATATCAGACGATAATATAAAGAGAAAAACGATAATATAAAGCGAAATACGTCTGATATATTTATTTTTTTGAGGGGGCATTATAAATGCAAAAGGAAACAAAGGGTGCTGGAGCACCGCGTCACTTTACTTTTAAAGAAAAACTAGCTGCTTTGGGACCAGGTTTTTTAATCTGCGGTTCCTTTATCGGGCCCGGCACCGTAACAAGCTCTACCAGAGCCGGTGCCGGTTACGGCTATGAATTATTATGGTGCATAGTCTTTTCCGTAATTGCCGTTATTGTTACACAAGGTATGGCAGCGCGTTTGGGCGTAGTAACTCAAAAGGATTTGGCGGAAACCTTGCAGATTGCTTTTGATGACCGTCCGCTGCTCAGAAAATTTCTTGTAGGCCTTGTTGCCGTGGCTATCGCTGTAGGCGGCTTTGCTTATATGGGCGGTGATTTGACAGGTACTGCTTTGGGCGTCAGTGCATTGACCGGCGTTTCGACACATATCATTGCACCTATTTGGGGCCTGTGCATTATGGTGCTTTTAAGCTTTGCTGGAGATGCTTTGAAATATCTGGAAAAGCTTTTGGCTGTCTGCGTTGTAGTTATGTGCATTGTTTTTCTGATTACCATGATTGTTGTACAACCTAATCTTGGCGAATTGTTTGGTGGTCTTGTACCGCATATTCCTGAAGGTTCTTTGATGACCTGCCTGGCTTTGATTGGTACTACCGTTGTTCCTTATAACATGTTTTTACATGCTGCCAGCGCTAAGCGCACCTGGCATAGTGCCGAAGAGCTGCCTCTGGTTGCCTTTGGTACTAACATTCCGATGATTATCGGCGGCATTGTAACCGGTGCGATTTTGATTACTTCGGCTGCTGTTATGCAGGGCATGTCCGTAAAAAATGCTATGGATATGGCAGTTCAGCTGCAGCCCACTCTGGGTGATTTTGCTCAGCCGTTTATGGCTGTAGGCCTGGTTGCTGCCGGTATTTCCAGTGCTGTCTGCACACCGATGGGTGTATCTTATGTACTTGCCGGTTTGTGGGGCTGGAAAACTGACAGAAGCGATAAACGCTTCGTTGTTACTAATGCAGCGGTTCTTGTAACCGGTATTGTTATTTCTGCTTTCGGCTTTAATCCGATTGCGCTGATTATGACGGCACAGGCTGTTAACGGTATCGTTCTTCCTGTAGTTGTCGGTGTAACGGTTTATCTTACCTGCAGCAAGAAAATCATGGGTGAATTTACTAACAGTACTCTGCAAACTGCATTAGGCTGGATAATCTTCTTAATCAGCTTATATCTTGGTCTGAGCAGCGTTATCAGCCTGTTCTGACCTTATGTATAAAATAGTGAATTTTTGACTAGGAAAGAAGGATATTTTAATGAAAGACAGTAAACCGACAATTTATGACCCTAATTTTTTACCGACCAATATTTATAGTGGTGTACCGACGTTTTTGAATCTGCCTGTATTGGAAAACAAGGAAGATTTAGAGAAAGTCGATGTTGCTGTTATGGGTGTGCCTTGGGAAGGCGGCTGCACGATTGGCGGTTATTCCTCCTGCACCGATGGTCCCAAATCCATCCGTACTGCTTCTATTCGTTATACCGGCTATCTGCCTGATTTTGATATTGATTCCTTTGAACATCTGACCGGCGGTGATTATGGTGACGTTGCCGTGCAAAATGGCAACTATGAATTTACCTTCGCACAGATTCGTGAAAGATATGGCGAGTTGCTGGATGCAAAATGTGTGCCTATCGTTTTAGGCGGTGACCATGGTATTGCGTATCCGCTTATCAGCGAGATGGCAAAACGCCATCCGAAAAAAGTAGGTGTGCTGCACTTTGATGCACATCTTGATAACTACGATAACTTCGGCGATGACAAATACTCTCGTTGCTCTCCGTTCTTCCAGCTGTATAATGACCCCAATATGGATGCCACCAAGATTGCTCATATTGGTATCCGCGGACCGCGTAACCATCAGCAGGAATATAGAAATGCCCAAAAATACGGTGCTACCGTTATTCCCTGTCGTGAGATTAAAGAGGAAGGCTGGAAGGCAGCGATTAAAAAAGCTTTGGCTGTAGTTTCCAAGGATACGGAAGTAATTTATATTACCATCTGTGCCGACTCTCTGGACGCTGCTTATATGCCGCAAGGTCCGCAAGATATGGGCGGTCTGACTAGCTATGAATTGCTTAGCATGGTGCATGATTCAGCTCTTGCCGGTGCCTGCTCTCTTGATTTCGTAGAAATTTATCCGGAAAACGGCACTCTGCAGACAGCATCTCACGTTGGCTGCTGGCTGGCGCTGTACTTCCTTAACGGTGTTGCTGAACGTCGCATGAAGCTGGAAAATAAATAATTTTAAACACAAAAAGAGCAGTCTGTGTATAGTTGCAGACTGCTCTTTTGCTGTTCTAAAGTTTTTTGTGTGGCAAACTTACCACCCTACTCCAATCCAGGGACCGTGGTGGTGATGGCCGCCGCCGATGCCGATACCTATGCCGATCGGGAAGTTCCAGCCACCTCTGCGGCTTTGCTTTTCGCGTTCAATCTTCATGAACCACAGGCGATAGATTTTACCGCCGTTTTCCAGCTTTTTCGGTGTATCCTTATCGGTGATAATTTTATAGCCGTTGAAGTTTGTGTTGGAGCTTTCGTAATCGCTGAGCATTTTGTTCATCTGCGCAAAGGTTGCCTTGTTATTGGTATATAAGCGCAGCATTTCGGTATTGGGCATGGTTAAAATCAGCTGCTTGCGCAAAGAGCGGTCTGCTGCCAGGCCTTGGTAAACCTCTACCCTGTCTTCTTTGATTTTTACATATAGCAGGTCTTCGTTATCGCCGGCCTGCAAGCGTTCATTCATTTCGGAAGCACTGATGATTGCAATCGGTTTGATTGCGTCCGGATCATCGGCAGCCTTAGTTTTATCTGCAGCGAGCGCCAGAGCGCTGCAGCAGCACATCAGTAAGCAGGTTAACAGTAAAAGCAGCTTGCGCATAATTCTCCCTCCTTTGGAAGCTGATGGGAAAAATCTACATAAAAGACTTATATATTCCTCAAGAATATGGTATCATATTTACGTAAATTTGTTAACTGAACTTTAGGTGATATCTGAGGGACAGTTGATTTTGGGAGTTTAAAGGAGATTATATGAAGAAAAATAACCTGATATGGATAATTATCTGTAATATCCTGGGCGCACTGCTTTTGGGCAGCTGGCTGGCAAGCACCCCTACCGCCGGCTATCACGGACCTTGGCTGGCGCTGGACCAAAGTGTCTTTTATTTCTTTAACCAACATTTGGCGCAGGGAACGGCCTTTACTTATTTTATCGCTTTTGTTAATCTGCGTGCCTTTGATGTGGTGGCGTTTGTGGCGATGCTGGCGATTTTTTACAGCTATTATCGCAAAAGCAATGTTGAAGGCAAGCGCTGGCTGTTCTGTATCGGCGTTGCCATGCTGGTGAGCGCGGTAATTATTAAGCAGTTTGACAAGCTTCTGCCGATTGACCGCGTAAGTGCTTCTGTCTATTTTGACCAGCTGTATCATAATGTAAACTGGGTTAGCCAGCTGAGCGGCTGGCCTGCCAAGGATCGCTCCGGCAGCAGCTTCCCCGGTGACCATGGCATGATGCTGTTGATATTTGCTGTGTATATGTGGAAATATATCGGCAAAGATGCTTTTATCAAAGCGATGGCTGTATTTATTATTTTCTCACTGCCCCGTATTATGGGCGGTGCGCATTGGTTTACCGATGTTTTCGTAGGCTCCGTTTCTTTTGTCCTGCTTGTTTTAAGCTGGATTCTGCTGACACCGCTTTCGGATATCTTTATCGGCTGGTTGGAGAAAAAGCTGCCGCTGAGATGGTTTGTGAAGAAAAGAGAATAGAATTTTTAGCTGTTGCCAGTTTCAGTTTTGCTTACGGTAAGACTGAAATGGCAACAGCTTTTTGTATATAATGAAGAAAATACCTTTGGGGCATATCATGTCCCACTATGGACTTTTTTATTTTCGCTTCCCTCTTCTATTTTTTGCAGATTTGTGATAAAATTTAGTTGTATTTTTATGAGAAAATTCAGCAAGGAAGTGACGGAATGGAATTTGTAAAATCTGCTGATGTAGTCGTTATTGGTGGCGGCATTGTAGGTACTGCTGTATTGCGCGAGCTTTCCAAGTATGACCTGAAATGCGTTCTGATGGAAAAAGAGCCGGATATCGCTATCGGTACTACTAAAGCTAACAGTGCAATTCTTCATGCTGGCTTTGACGCTCCTACCGGCAGCCTCAAAGCTATTACCAACGTTCGTGGCAACGCTCTGTACCACGAGCTGGAAAACGAACTGGACCTGGATATTAAATGGACCGGTTCCCTGGTTGCTGCAACCACCGACGAGGAAATGCAGACTCTGCAGGAGCTGCTGCAACGCGGTAAAAAGAACGGCGTTGAAGGCCTGCAAATCCTGTCTAAAGAAGAAGTTCTTGAGAAGGAGCCTAACCTGACCACTGTCAAGGGTGCTCTGTGGGCTCCGAGTGCCGGCGTATGCTGGCCGTTCGGTGCTGCTATTGCTTTCGCTCAATGCGCTGTACAAAACGGTGCAGAAGTTATCCGCGACTGCAAGGTACTGGGCTTCGTTAAGGAAGACGGCAAAATTACCGGTGTAGAAACCAATAAAGGCACTATTGCTGCTAAATATGTGGTTAATGCTGCCGGTGTTTATGCTGACGAAATCGCTAAGCTGGCCGGTGATGATACCTTCACCATCACTCCGCGTAAGGGCGAATATATTCTGTTTGATAAGACTGCCTGCAGCAGCCTGGTTTACGGCGTGGTATTCCCCACCCCGACCAAAAAATCCAAAGGTATTCTGGTTTGCACTACTACCCACGGCAACACCTTCATCGGTCCTAACGCTAATGAGCAGGATTCCAAAGAAGATAAGGCTGTTACCACTGCCGGCATGAATGAAATCATTGCTTCTGCCAAGAAGCTGATTCCGAACCTGCCGATGGGCGCAGCTATTACCGAATTTGCCGGCCTGCGTGCCGTTTCCAGCACCGGTGACTTCGTACTTGGTCCTTCCGAAAAGGTTGAAGGCCTGTACAATGCTGCCGGTATGCAATCTCCCGGTCTGACCGCAGCTCCTGCTGTAGGTGAGCTGATTGCCAACGAAATTGCCCGTGTAAGCGGTGCTGCCAAGAAGGCTGACTTCAAGGCTGCTCTGCCGAAGCATAAAGCATTCAACTATATGACTGCTGATGAAAAGGCTGCCAAGATTGCCGAAGACAATCTGTACGGCCGCGTAATCTGCCGTTGCGAAACCGTTACCGAGGGCGAAATTGTAGAAGCAATCAATTCTCCTGTAGGCGCACGCACTGTTGACGGTGTAAAACGCCGTACCCGTGCAGGCATGGGCCGTTGCCAGGGTGGCTTCTGCGGTCCGCGTGTTACCCAGATTCTGGCACGCGAGCTGAACATTTCTGTTCCCGAAGTATTAAAAGAACGTACTGATTCCAATATGTTCTACGAAAAATATTCTGCAGATGGCGGGGAGGAATAATAATGAACCAATTATATGATGTAATTATTGTTGGCGGTGGCCCTGCCGGTCTGTCTGCTGCTTACAGCGCATGGCAGAATGGTGCTAAAAAAATCGTTGTTATCGAACGTGACCGCGAACTCGGCGGTATCCTGCAACAGTGCATTCACAATGGCTTCGGTCTGCATCACTTCAAGGAAGAGTTGACCGGCCCCGGCTATGCACATCGCTGCATCGAGCTCGTTGCTGATAAACCTGAAATCGAAACCTTGGTTGATACCATGGTATTAGATGTACAAAACAATAAAACCGTTATTGCCGTTAATCCGAAAAAAGGCTTACTGAAGCTGGAAGGCAAAACTGTTATCCTGACCATGGGCTGCCGTGAGCGTACCCGTGGCGCTATCCGTATTCCGGGCGAGCGTCCTGCAGGCGTATTTACTGCCGGCGCTGCTCAGCGTATGGTTAATATGGAAGGCTATCTGCCGGGTCACAAAATCGTTATCCTCGGCAGCGGCGATATCGGTCTGATTATGGCCCGCCGTATGAGCCTGGAAGGCTGCAAGGTTCAGGCTTGTCTGGAAATCTGCCCCTTCTCCAACGGTCTTACCCGTAATATCGTTCAATGCCTGAACGACTATGATATTCCTCTGTACCTCTCTCACACTATCGTTGCTATCCATGGTGAAGAGCGCGTAACCGGTATCACCGTTGCTAAGGTTGATGAGCGCATGACTCCGATTCCGGGTACCGAATTTGATATCGAGTGCGATACCGTACTGCTGTCTGTAGGTCTGATTCCTGAGAACGAGCTGTCCCGCGGCCTTGATCTGGAAATGAACCCGCTGACCAACGGTCCGGTTGTTGACCAGCATCGTGAAACCAGCTTAGACGGTTTCTTTGCTGCCGGCAACGTAGTACACGTACATGACCTGGTTGACTTTGTATCCGAAGAAGCTGAAATCGCAGGCAAATATGCCGCATTGAAGGCTCAGGAGAAAATGGCAACAGAAAACCGTACCGTAACCGTAAAGGCTATTGACGGCGTACGTACCTGTGTACCGCAGAAGCTGACCATGCCTGCTGAAATTCCTGCTGACGAGAAGGTTAAGCTGTTCATGCGTGTTGCTGCACCGCACCGCAAAGTTAAGCTGGAGGTTAAGAGCGGCGATAACGTTCTGTTGAGCCGTCCTCTGCCCGTAGCAAAGCCCAGTGAAATGATTGCCGTAGAAATTCCGGTTGCAAAATTTGCCCAGATCGGTGACGAAGTTACCGTAGGTCTGGTGCTGTAAGGAGGGTATAAAATGGCTGTTGAAACTCGTGTTATGAACTGCATTATGTGCCCTATGGGCTGCGAGATGACTGTTACCATTGAAAATGGTGCAGTTACCAATGTTACCGGCAACACCTGCCCGCGTGGCGCTAAATATGCTAACGATGAAGTTACTGCTCCGAAGCGTATGCTGACCTCTACTGTTGCTGTAGAAGGCGGTATGCTGCCTTTGCTGCCCGTAGTATCCGCTAACGTACTGCCGAAGGAACGTATCATGGACTGCGCACGCTTCCTGCGCACCGTCAAGGTTACCGCTCCGATTAAAACCGGTGACGTTGTAGTTAAGGATATTCTCGGCCTTGGTGTAGATATTATCGCTAGCCGTGATATGTAATCAGCTGAGGATTCTTCTGTTACATATAATATAGTAAAAATTGCAAGAGCTGCAGTTACACTACCTTGTGTAGTGTGAAACTGCAGCTCTTTTTGTGTATGAGTAATGAGTATGAAAGGAGTATGTTAATCAGGTGTTTTTGGCAATTACCGCACCCAGTACAGCACCGATGATGAAGCTGGTGGTAGCTTTTTTGTTGCTGTCCTTTTTCGTTACGTAATTGTCGTTCTTATGACGCTTGTCATAGCGGTCATGTCTGTCGTAACGGTCGTGTTTGTCATAACGATCATGCTTGTCGTAACGGTCGTGCCTGTCATAGCGGTCATGCTTGTCGTAGCGGTCGTGTCTGTCATAGCGGTCGGAATGACGCGGTGGCGGAGCATCGTGCCTTTCGTGAGCGGATGCTACGCTTGCCAGCGGCAGAGAAAGCACCATGGCAGCCATGGCAATTGCTGTGGTTTTCTTCATATACTTGGTTAATGTTGTCATCATATTTGGCACCTTCTTTCTTAAAGTGGTTGTTTACCTTTGTTGTCTTTATTATAAAGGCAGTATATGGCGAAATTATGACGATTTTGCCTGATTTGCAAAAAAAATAAGCAGAAAAAACTGTAAAGACTTTAGCATTTTACTTGTATAGATACGGAAAAAGTGCTTTATTTACTTAGTTATTACACAAAGAGAAAATTTTACGTTATTATAATAGTAGTTATTAATAAACCCCCTTCCCGTCAGTCGGCAAAGGAGGCTGTAGCATGAAGGCTGTTACCTATCTGAAACAATTTCTTTCATTAAAGTCCCTCAGCCTGATTATAGGCGGCTCGCTGGTATATTCCATCGGCTTTAATATGTTCATTTTGCCATGTAATCTTTATAATGGAGGCTTTTTAGGGATAGCACAGCTGCTGGGATATTTTATGAGAAACGTCTTGGGACTGAGCTTTGTTACCGATAACTATATCGGCATTATCTATTTTCTCCTGAATATACCCTTGATGCTGCTGGCTATACGCAAGTTTGGCAAGGATTTTTTAGTAAAATCTGCTGTCTGCATCACAAGCTATAGCGTATTGCTGAGTCTTGTGCCTGTTGCGGAATATAATTATCTGCCTGATACGATTACGGCTTGTCTGGCAGGCGGTATTCTGTGCGGTCTGGGCTGCGGCATGACGCTGATGAGCAAGGGCAGCGGCGGCGGTGAGGGTATTTTGGGACTGCTGCTGATGCAGCGTTATCATAATATGAGTGTAGGCAAAGTCTTCAATATTATTAATATCTTTGTCTTTGGCAGCTGTATTCTATTATATGATGTTGCTGCAGCAGTCTACTCTATCTTCTTTGCTGTGATTACTTCCATTGTTCTGGATAAGGCATATTTGCCCAGTATTACGGTAACGATGATTGTAATTACTAAAATAGATTTGGTAGAAGAGGTTATTTTTGCGGCTGTGCATCGCGGTGTAACTAAAATTAAGGGCATAGGTGCCTATAGCGGTGAAAATACCAATGTGCTTTTGACAGTTGTTTCTAAGGTTGAGTCGATGAAATTACGTCATTTGCTTGAAGAATGTGATCCGAATATCTTTATTATTGAATACGAAAATGTATCGGTGATAGGAAATTTCGAAAAAAGATTATAGAAATTTTTGCCGAAAAATGACGTTTTGCAAGCTGTTTTTGAGGATTTTTCGTAGATTTTTATAGAAATTTTGAAGTTTTTTCAGGTGCTTCAAAGCGTGTATACATGATACTTTATTTGTCCACGAATCCAAGTGTGTCACTAAAAAATCTTAAAAAAGTTGTAAAAAAGGTGTTGACATTACCTTGCCCACGTGGTATTATATACAAGTCGCCGGGATACAGCGACAAACACAAACAACAAAGTTGCGAACAAACGCAACAGAGTGAACCTTGAAAACTGAACATTGAACCTAGAAAAAGCGAATGTGCGGGTCGAGCGCGAAAGCGCAAGACCAAGTCAAATAACTTCTTTTTTAAATAATAAGAGCTAGATTAGTTCTTCAATAAACTTTATTGGAGAGTTTGATCCTGGCTCAGGACGAACGCTGGCGGCATGCCTAACACATGCAAGTCGAACGGAGATTACTTCGGTAATCTTAGTGGCGAACGGGTGAGTAACGCGTGGGCAACCTGCCCTCTAGATGGGGACAACATCCCGAAAGGGGTGCTAATACCGAATGTGACAGCAATCTCGCATGAGGATGCTGTGAAAGATGGCCTCTATTTATAAGCTATCGCTAGAGGATGGGCCTGCGTCTGATTAGCTAGTTGGTGGGGTAACGGCCTACCAAGGCGATGATCAGTAGCCGGTCTGAGAGGATGAACGGCCACATTGGGACTGAGACACGGCCCAGACTCCTACGGGAGGCAGCAGTGGGGAATCTTCCGCAATGGGCGAAAGCCTGACGGAGCAATGCCGCGTGAGTGATGAAGGAATTCGTTCCGTAAAGCTCTTTTGTTTATGACGAATGTGCAGGTTGTGAATAATGATTTGTAATGACGGTAGTAAACGAATAAGCCACGGCTAACTACGTGCCAGCAGCCGCGGTAATACGTAGGTGGCGAGCGTTGTCCGGAATTATTGGGCGTAAAGAGCATGTAGGCGGTTTTTTAAGTCTGGAGTGAAAATGCGGGGCTCAACCCCGTATGGCTCTGGATACTGGAAGACTTGAGTGCAGGAGAGGAAAGGGGAATTCCCAGTGTAGCGGTGAAATGCGTAGATATTGGGAGGAACACCAGTGGCGAAGGCGCCTTTCTGGACTGTGTCTGACGCTGAGATGCGAAAGCCAGGGTAGCGAACGGGATTAGATACCCCGGTAGTCCTGGCCGTAAACGATGGGTACTAGGTGTAGGAGGTATCGACCCCTTCTGTGCCGGAGTTAACGCAATAAGTACCCCGCCTGGGGAGTACGTCCGCAAGGATGAAACTCAAAGGAATTGACGGGGGCCCGCACAAGCGGTGGAGTATGTGGTTTAA
>OLOS01002615.1_pt1 | contig 11938 bp, 8 predicted proteins | sample 1672631 | NCBI WGS metagenome assembly OLOS01 (sample SAMEA3136707, study PRJEB25190) | human gut metagenome | biome: human gut; feature: human-associated habitat; material: faeces | place: Austria | collected 2013 | reverse complement strand
CTTCCGATCTTGCCGGCGTAACCGGCGCGGGCGCGGCCCGCGCCCTTCTGACGCCAGGGCTTCTTGGTGGTGTAGCTGACCTCGCCCTTGGTCAGAGCGCTCTGGGTGCCCTGGCGCTGATTGGCGAGATAGTTCTTGACGGACGCATGGAGGACGGCCTCGTTGGGCTCTATGCCGAAAACGGCCTCGGAGAGCTCGTATTCGCCGACTTTGTCGCCTGCCATGTTGTAGATGACTGCTTTAGGCATTTAACTCTCTCCTTTCTTTAGCCTCTGGCCGAACGCTTCTGCGGGTTCGTGCTGATGGTCGGGGTCGCGGGGCCCTTGCGGACGAACTTCTTGACGGAGTTCTTCAGGTACACGATGCCGCCCTTGGGGCCGGGGATCGCGCCGCGCACGACTATCATATTGAGCTCGGGGTCGACCTTCACAACGTCGAGGTTCTGAACGGTGACCTGCTCGACGCCCATGTGGCCGGCGCCGATCTTGCCCGGGAAAATGCGGGAGGGGTCGGTGCTGGAGCCCATGGAGCCGGCGTGACGGTGGACAGGGCCGCCGCCGTGGCTGGTCGGGGTGCGCCCGGCGTTCCAGCGCTTCACGACGCCGGCGTAGCCGTGGCCCTTGCTGATGCCGGTGACATCGACGCGCTCGCCCTCTTTGAAGACGTCGGCCTTCAGGACGTCGCCCACGTTCAGGGAGGAGCAGTCCTCAAGGCGGAACTCGTGCAGGTGCTTCATCATGCCCACGCCGGCCTTCTCAAGGTGGCCCTTCTCAGGCTTGGTGAGCTTCTTGGCGGCGACTTCACCGTAGCCGAGCTGGACGGAGTCGTAGCCTTCCTTGTCCTCCGTCTTCTTCTGGACGACGACGCAGGGGCCGGCCTCTATTACGGTGACCGGAACGACCTTGCCCGCCTCATCGAAGATCTGCGTCATGCCGACCTTCTTGCCGATGATGGCTTTCTTCATGTCTATTTCCTCCTAACGGTTATTGGTTGAGAGGCCTCTTGGACTTCCCAACATGACCCTGCCCGCTCACGCAAGTCGCGGGCAAATGGGTTATAAATAAGGTATTGCGCTCAGAGCTTGATCTCGATCTCGACGCCGGCGGGCAGCTCGAGGCTCATCAGGGCCTCAACGGTCTTCTGGGTCGGGTTCATGATGTCGATCAGCCTCTTGTGGGTGCGGCGCTCGAACTGCTCGCGGCTGTCCTTGTACTTGTGGACGGCGCGGAGGATGGTGACGATCTCCTTCTTGGTGGGCAGGGGGATGGGTCCGGAGACCTTCGCGTCCGTGCGCTTCGCGGTCTCGACTATCGTCTCGGCCGCCTTGTCGATGAGCTGGTGGTCGTAGGCCTTGAGCCTGATGCGGATCATTTTCTTGTTGGTGTTTGCTGCCATGTTTTTTCCTCCTGAATTCGTACTTAGACGGCTCTCTCCGTCCAGTGGTACGGTGAGCGTTTTTTCATACACGCAACCGTGCGTATCAGGCCCCGCCCGAAAAATGAACCGGCTTTTGGCCGGTCATCCCCGTACAGGCGATATACGCCATGCACGAAAAAAGCTCAGCCGCCCGATTTCGCGTCCTAAGACGCCGGACATACTCCACGGAAGTTACCGGCATTCGCCGCAATCTCCCGCTTCATCGCATAATACGCCCACCCCTGGCAGGCGCTCAATTAGAATACCAAAGGGCGGGCGTATTGTCAATAGTTTTTTTGGATTTTTGACAGAAAATTTCGCATTATTTTTGTGAAAGATTTCAGAAGCTGAAAAAAAGCCGGGCGGAGGTCATCCGCCCGGCTGGGTGTTTTCAGGAGGCCACGTTCTCGCAGAAGGCCATCAGCAGCTTGGCTGCTGCGGCGCGGGTGGTCTGGCCCTGGGGGTCGAGGTTGCCGAGGTTGTCGCCCTCGAACAGGCCCTTGGCCACGGCCCACTTCATCGCCGTTCCGGCCCAGGAGCTCACCTTCGCGTTGTCCTTGTACGCGGAGAGGTTGGTGCTGGCGCTGGTGCTGTACTTGCAGTACTCGGCGTAGCGGTAGAGTATCGCCGCGAACTGCTCGCGGGTGATGGCGTCGTCCGGCTTGAACACGTTGCCCTCATAGCCCTCGACTATGCCGTAGCGCGCGGCCCAGCGCACCGCGTCGTAATAGTACGCGCTGCTCTTGACGTCGTTGAAGCTGCTGCCGCTGACATACGGCTCGCCCTGCAGGCGCCACAGGATGGTCACCAGCATGGCGCGGCTGGTGGGGGCGCTGGGCGAGAAGGTGTAGGTGCCGGTGCCGGTCATGAGGCCCTCGGTGTAGACATAGCTCACCGCGTCATAGAACCAGTCGCCGGTCTTGACGTCCGTGAACGGGTTGGTCAGGATGCGGTAGCTGAACTCGACGGAGACGGTGACGTCGCTCTCGGGCATGGTGAAGTAGTACTGGTTCTCCTTCACGGCCTCGTAGACGCTGACCCTGCGGCCCAGCTCGTCGGTGGCGGTGATGCTCTTGACCTGATAGCCCTTGTCGGGGGTCACGTCGATGTAGATGCTGTCGCCGTCGATGCCGTAGTAGACGTAGCCGAAGTAGCCGGAGGGCTGGGCCTGCGGCACGGCGGTGCCGTTGCGGCCGACGTCCATGGTGATCTCGTGGTAGTCGTTGGTGTAGGTCGCGTGGATCTCGACGTCGCTGTCTGGCATGTAGAAGTAGTAGCTGTTCCAGTTCTTCTCGTCGCGGTAGACGGTGACGGTGCCCCAGTTGTCCGCGTAGACGGTGACGTCTTCGACTATGTAGTTGTTGTAGGGCGAGACGGTGAAGCTCACGATGTCGCCCTTGTCCGCGGAGGTGATGCCGCCGCTGACCGCGACGGTGCCGTAATAGCCGCTGGTCGTCGTGCTGATGTCGTACTCGCCCTCGCTGGTGAGGTCAGCGTAGAAGCCGACGTCAGTAGAGGGCATAGTGAAGCTGTAGGTGAAGTAGGTGTCTTCGTAGTACCAGGGGCTGTCGCTGGTGATGGGACCTAACTCATAGCTCCACACGGAGTCTATCTTGTAGCCGTTCGCGGCGCTGATGACCAGTGTCACGTTCTCGTTCGCGTCGGCGGAGGCGATGGCGTTGTTGTTCTCGTCATAAAACGTGGCGGTGGCGCCGCGCCAGGGGTCGACGGTGCAACTCAGTCTGTAATCGCCGTCGTCCCAGACGTTGTCGGTCTCCTTGAAGGTGATATTGACGGTGACGTCGGAGTATGGCATCCAGAAAGAAGTGCTGTTGCCAAGGTAATTGGAGCCGCTCCACACCTCGATGGAATCTACCTCGTAGCCGTTCTTAGGCCATACGTTGAAGTTGACAGAATCGTAACCATCAGCCCATTTGGGACCGCTGACATAGCCCTTGGTTTTATCATAGCTGTAGTCTATGTAGTAGTCGCCGTCTTCGTAATAATTGCCGTTGCCATGGATCCAGTTGCCGCTGGCGTCTATGTAGCCATTCTGATAGAGATAGTTAAGGTAGTCGTTACAGCTATCGAAGTACGTCTCGTCGTACTCGTGTATCTCACACGGCTTGGGTTGGTCATCGATGATTCTGCCGTACGCCAGCGCGCCGGTGGGCAGCAGGGCCAGCACCAGGGCGAGTACCAGCAGGGTGCTGAGCAGTTTCTTTTTCATTTTTTCCTCCTCCAGTTTACATTTTCACTTTACATTATAGATCATCCGACAAGGTCGGTAAAGCGCACGAGCATGGCCGCGGCCTGGGCACGGGTGGCGGTGCCCTGCGGCTCAAGGCCGTTGGCGGTGCCGGAGAGCACGCCCGCGCCGGTGGCCCAGCGCATCGCATCCGCCGCCCAGGAGCTCACGCTCCCGGCATCGGCATAGGCCGCGAGGTCGCCCGAGGCGGTGACGTCCACGCCGCGGCTCATCGCATAGCGGTAGAGCACGGCGGCGAGCTGTTCGCGCGTGATGGGCTGGTCCGGGCGGAAGCTGCCGTCCTCATAGCCCTCCACCACGCCGTTTTTCGAGGCCCAGGCCACGGCCGCGGCGTAATAAGCGCTCTCGCTCACGTCGGAAAAGCCGCCGCCCTCGGCCGCGGGCGAACCCGCGAGGCGGTGGAGTATCGTCACCAGCATGGCCCTCGTGGCCGGGGCGTTGGGCGAGAAGAGCCTCTCCCCCGTTCCGGTCATCAGTCCGGCCGAATACGCGCGGAGCACCTCCGCGCTGAACCAGTCCGAGGCGGCGACGTCGTCAAACGGGCCCGCGAAGCTCACGCTGACGGTCACGGCGTCGTCCGGCATGGAAAAGTAGTACTTGTAGACCCCGTTCTCGGAGCCGGAGGCGTAGCACTGCACGGCGCTGCCCGAGGCGGTTGTTATCTTCGGGTTCTCCGGGGTGTACATCGCGCTGGGGGTGACGGTGAAGTATATGTTGTCCCCCGCAACGCCCTTGTCGGTCTCGAGCGCGACGCTGCCGAGGGCGCTGTCGAACTCGGCGGTGACGGCGTGGCTGCCAGAGGCGAGGACCGGGCTGCACAGCAGCGCGGCGGCGAGCAGGATGCTCAAAACTCTCTTTTTCATATGCGGTGCCTCCCGTAGAGCGCGGCTGAGTGTATCAACTATATCAATACATACGATAACACACTTTATTCATATTTTCAACTGTATAAAAAACCAAGCCGGGCGGTTTTTCACCGCCCGGCTCTTTGGACTTGGGTATTACTTTATGTAGTTGTAGAAGTTCATGAACATCTGGGCGGCGGCGGCGCGGGAGGCGGTGCCCTGCGGGTCGAGGACCCGGGCGGAGGTGCCGGTCACGACGCCGGACCTGACGGCCCAGCTCATGGCGTCATAGGCGTAGCTGCTGACCTTGCCGGCGTCGGTGTAGCCGGAGATGTCGGAGCCGTAGCCGGAGAAGCCGAGCCACTTCGCGTAGCGGTACAGGATGGAGGCCAGCTGCTCACGGGTTATCGCCTGATCGGGGGCGAAAGTGGTGGCGGTCATGCCCTCCACTATGCCGTTCTTGGCGGCCCAGGCCACGGCGGTGGTGTAGTAGCGGCCCGCGGCCACGTCAGTGAAGCCCGCGGCGGCCTCATACGGCTCGCCCGCCATGCGCCAGAGCATGGTGACCACCATGCCGCGGGTGATCGTCGCGTCCGGGGCGAACTTGTAATAGCTCACGCCGTCCATGATGCCCTTGTCGTACACGAACTTCACCGCGTCGTAGTACCAGCTCGTGTAGGCGACGTCATTGAAGGGCAGCGCGGAGGCCGCGGGGGCGAAGTACGCGCTGACGGTGACGTACTGGTCGGGCATGTAGAAGTAGTAGACTCCGGCCTTCTTCGCCTCGTAGACCTTGAGCTGGTCGCCCTTGGCGGTCTTGACGAAGAGGCTGCTCAGCACATAGCCCGTGTCGGGGGTGGCGGTGACATAGACTATCTGCCCGTCGGCCGCCCAGGTGGTGTCCGCCTTGAGCGAGCCGTTCGCGGCCCTGTCGACGTAGACGATGTGCTCGGACACGGCCTCGGTGAAGTCGACGTAGAGGTTTACGTCGCTGTCAGGCATGTAGAAGTAGTAGACGTTGTCGTGCTTCCAGCTCTGCCAGTAGTCGACGCTGCTGCCCCAGTAATTGCGCTCGCTGATGCTGAGGCTGTTCATCGCGTAGCCGTTGTAGGGCTCGACGATGACCTGGACAAGGTCGCCCTTGCTCGCGCTGGTGTAGGGCACGAACCTGTCGAGGGCCTGGCTCCAGACGTTGAGGGAGACATTGCCGAAGCGCCCGTCGTAGATGCACGCGATGTCGCCGTCATACCAGGTGGCGAATTCGGCGACGACGCTGGTGTTGCCGGTGACGGCGAAGCTGTAAGTGCCGGTGCGGCCGTAGTACCAGTTCCAGTACCAGTCCCAGGTGACCAGGTTCGTCACGTCCTCGCCGCCGACGGTCAGGGACTTGAGGTAGTAGCCGTCATAGGGCTGGACGGTGATAGTGACAGTCTCGCCGTAGTTGAGGCCGGTGGACGGAGTAGCCGTAACGCTGCCGCCGACGCTGCTGCTGGTCGTCACGGTGTAGGTCGTGGGCACAACAACAGGGGGTACATACTCGAACGTCGCGCTGACGGTGACGTCATCATTGGGCATGGTGAAGGTGTTACCGGTAACCGGCACAGGAGTGCCATCTTTAGCAGTCACCGAGTAAGACACAAATTTGTAGCCTGTTTCAGGAGTGTTGCTAAGGGTCACCGTTTCACCAGCATACGCAGTTCCGCTGGGCACAGTGGTTACATTGCCGTTTGCCGGGGCGCTTATTGTAATGATATGTCCGTCTGTCCGCTCTTCAACAGTTGCTCCAACTGTGATTTCAGTCACATTCGCGTCCTCGACAGTGAATTTGAGGGTATCAGTAATATCTGTCTCAGTACCGTTGTTGTACCAAACCTTAGTAACACTATAACCCCTGTGCGGTGTAACAGTGACAGTTATTTCGTCGCCTCTGACTGCTGTATTAGACGACACCGTAATATCTGCGCCTTCCACAGGCTGAACACTGATATTGACGATTTTCCGGAACTCGGCAATAACCTTAACATTGCCTTCCGGCATTGTGAAGGTTATGTTGCCATTTTCCTCAGAAGTTTCGACTTCAGTGTCAGTATCCGCTTCCTTAACGAGCAATGTGTACAAACGGCTGTCAGGGGAGGACGCGCTGAGAACGACTTTAGTTCCGGCAGCAAAAGGTCCAGCTCCCCCTTCCTCTGATTTAGCTGTTATAGTCCCTAGCGCGTAAGCACCGTCTGCGGCTACTGTTGTCCCATCAGCCTTGTAGAAAGTTACGGTGTACGGCCCCTCCGCCAGTACGCCAGCGGGCAACAGCGCTAGCATAAGGCAGAGTACCAGCGCGGCTGCCATCAGTTTTTTGAATTTGGACTTCATTTTCATCTACCTCCATTCATTTATAATAAGTAAGTCCAGCCAGATTTATATGAGCAGGGGCGCCGGCGGTTTCCTGATTCTGTTTTCCGTTCTCCGCGTCCCTGTTGCGCAAAATCCTCCGGTTTATCAAAAGTATACCAGTAAACTGTATTAATTTCAAGATACAGCCGCCCCGATTTAAGGAATATTTAAGAATCGACATTTTCCCTGCAAAAATGTTTGACACACTCCGGGGGCTGTGGTAGTATTATGTAGTGGTAATTGGCTGCGATGGGGAGAAGTAAGCTCTCACACCGGTCTTCAGAGAGGCGCCGCCGCCGGCTGCAAGCGGCGCTGTCCAGGAGAGTCCCGAAATGCGCCCCGGAGCCTCGGACGGAGGAAATGCCGTCCCGTCTGCGCCGCGTTAAGGCGCTGCCCGGTATCAGCCGGAGAGTGATAAGCGAGAGTGGAACCGCGTATGAACTGCGCCTCTCATGCCGTCAGGCATGGGGGCTTATTTTTTTGCATTTCAACGTCTCTCGCCATCTTTGTAGGAGGTTAAAATTGTTCAAAGACCTGCGCGAAACCATTGAGGCCTACAAGGCCCGCGACCCCGCTGCCAGAAGCTCCTTCGAGGTCTGGCTGCTCTACCCCGGCATCAAGGCCACCCAGAGCCACAAGCGCGCGCACTGGTGCTACACCCACGGGCACAAGCTGCTTGCCCGCATCATATCCCAGCACAGCCGCAAAAAAACGGGAATCGAGATACATCCCGGCGCAAAAATCGGAAAACGCCTCGTCATCGACCACGGCATGGGCATAGTAATAGGCGAGACCGCCGAGATCGGCGACGACTGCCTCATCTATCAGGGCGTCACCCTCGGCGGCACCGGCAAGGACACCGGCAAGCGCCACCCCACCATCGGCAACAACGTCCTCATCGGCTGCGGCGCAAAGGTGCTCGGCCCCTTCACCGTCGGCGACAACTCCCGCGTCGCCGCAAACGCCGTCGTCCTCTCCGAGATACCGCCCGACTGCACCGCCGTCGGCTCCCCCGCCCGCGTCGTCAAGAAGAAGGGCGAGAAGGTCGACTACGTCCGCAACGTCGAACAGATAAACGTCACAGACCCGCTCGTGCAGGAGGTCAAGGCCCTCCGCGCCGAGCTCGAGAGACTCAAGGCCGCCGCAGGCGACGACATGAGATAAAATTCGGAGGTATGCAAAATGAAGCTGTATAATTCCGCCACCCGCACCAAGGAGGAGTTCGTCCCCAACCACCCCGACATCGTGAAGATGTACACCTGCGGCCCCACCGTCTACCACTATGCGCACATCGGCAACCTCAGGAGCTACATCATGGAGGACGTGCTGGAGAAGTACCTGCGCTACCTCGGCTACAACGTCAAGCGCGTCATGAACATCACCGACGTCGGGCACCTCTCCTCCGACGCCGACACCGGCGAGGACAAGATGCTCAAGGGCGCCAAGCGCGAGCACAAGACCGTCATGGAGATAGCCAGGTTCTACACGGACGCCTTCTTCGACGACTGCCGCAAGCTCAACATCAAGACCCCCGACGTCGTGGAGCCCGCCACGAACTGCATCGACGAGTATATAAAGATAATCTCCAAGCTCATGGACACCGGCTACGCCTATTTCGCGGGCGGCAACGTGTACTTCGACACCTCGAAGCTGGAGAAATACTATGTCTTCAACGACTTCGACGCCGAAGACCTCGACGTTGGCGTGCGCGAGGGCGTGGAGGAGGACCCCAACAAGCGCAACAAGAACGACTTCGTCCTCTGGTTCACCAAGAGCAAGTTCGAGGACCAGGCGCTCAAGTGGGACTCCCCCTGGGGCGTCGGCTACCCCGGCTGGCACATCGAGTGCTCCGGCATCAGCATGAAGCACCTCGGCGAGGACCTGGACATCCACTGCGGCGGCATCGACAACGCCTTCCCGCACCACACGAACGAGATAGCCCAGTCCGAGGCGTACCTCGGCCACAAGTGGTGCAACTACTGGTTCCACGTCCTGCACCTGAACACCTCGAGCGGCAAGATGAGCAAGTCCAAGGGCGAGTTCCTCACCGTCTCCCTGCTCGAGCAGAAGGGCTACGACCCGCTCGCCTACCGCTTCTTCTGCCTGCAGAGCCACTACCGCAAGAGCCTGGTCTTCACCTGGGAGAACCTCGACAACGCCGCGCTCGCCTATCAGAAGCTGGTGAACCGCATCGCGGCCCTCTCGGATGCCCCCGGAACCTTAGACGAAGCTGAAATGCAAAAGTTGCGCGAGGGCTTCACCGCCGCGCTCGACAACGACCTGAACACCTCCCTCGCCATCACCGCGCTCTACGACGCGCTCAAGGCCCCGGTGAACGACGCGACCAAGCTCGCCATCGTCGCCGACTACGACCGCGTGCTCGGCCTCGGCCTCATCGACGCCGCCGCCAAGCTCCGCAAGCAGGCCGAGCCCGAGGAGAGCGACCCGCGCATCGAGGCCCTGCTCGCCGAGCGCGCCGCCGCCAAAAAGGCCAGGAATTTCGCCGAGGCCGACCGCATCCGCGACCAGCTCAAGGCCGAGGGCATAACCATCATCGACACCCCCCAGGGCGCCAAGTGGAAACGTGATTGACAAGTATTTCGCGAGGAGATATAGTGTAACCATCCCATAAAACTCAACGGGAGGTATTATAATGTACTGCACCAAGCGCATAACAGACGATATGGTCTGGGTCGGCGCGGACGACAGGCGCCTTGCCCTCTTCGAGGGGGTCTACGGCGTGCCTGACGGCGTGTCCTACAACTCATACCTCATCCTGGACGAGAAGACCATCCTCTTCGACACGGTCGACAAGGCCGTGGCCCACAACTTCTTCGACAACGTCGCCCACGAGCTGGCTGGGCGCAAACTCGACTACCTGGTCATCTCCCACATGGAGCCCGACCACGCCGCCACCATCGAGGACATAGCCCTGCGCTACCCCGAGGCGAAGATAGTCTGCAACGCCAAGATCCGCGACATGCTCGCGCGCTTCTTCCCCACCGACCTCTCCGAGCGGCTGCACCTCGTCAAGGAGGGCGACAGCCTCTCCACCGGCCGCCACGAGTTCACCTTCGTCATGGCCCCGATGGTCCACTGGCCCGAGGTCATGATGACCTACGACAAGACCGACAAGATACTCTTCTCCGCGGACGCCTTCGGCTCCTTCGGCGCGCTCAACGGCCGCATCTTCGCCGACGAGTGCGACTTCATGAACGAGTACCTCGACGAGGCCCGCCGCTACTACACCAACATCGTCGGCAAGTACGGCCCGCAGGTGCAGACCGCGCTGCGCAAGGCCGCCGGGCTCGACATCAAGTACGTCTGCCCGCTGCACAGCTTTGTCTGGAGGCAGGGCTTCGGCGACTTTCTCGCCAAGTACGACCAGTGGAGCAGCTACACCCCCGAGGTCAAGGGCGTGCTCATCGCCTACGCCAGCGTCTACGGCCACACCGAGAACGCCGCGAACATCCTCGCCGCCAAGCTCTCCGACCGCGGCGTCAAGGTCAAGATGTACGACACCTCCGTCACCCCCTCGAGCTACATCCTCTCCGACGCCTTCAAGTACAGCCACCTCGTGCTCGCCGCGACGACGTATAACGCCGGCGTGTTCGTCACCATGGACCAGCTGCTGCACGAGCTCGTGACCCACAACCTGCAAAACCGCAAGGTCGCCGTCATCGAGAACGGCTCCTGGGCCCCCACCAGCGGCGGGCTCATGCGCGAGCTGCTCTCCCAGCTCAAGGGCACCGAGTTCATCGGCGACACCCTGACCGTCAAGAGCGCCCTCACCGAGGGCCAGCTCGCCGAGCTGGACGTCCTGGCCGACGCCATCGCCGCCGACGTCCTGCCCCCGAAGCCCGCGCCGGTGGAGATCAAGGTCAGCGCCGAGAGCGGCATGGACGGCGTCTTTGAGGTCGACAACAAGGCCTTCAACAAGTTCAGCTACGGCTGCGAGATCCTCACCACCCGCGTGGACGGCAAGGACTACGGCTGCGTCATCAACACCGCCGGCCAGATCACCAGCTCCGACCCGAAGAAGATCACGATAAGCTGCATCAAGGCCAACTACACCTGCGACATGGTCGCCAAGGCGGGCATCTTCAACCTCAGCATCCTCACCGAGGACGCGCCCTACGACATCTTCAAGCACTTCGGCTTCCAGTCGGGCCGCGACGTGGACAAGTTCGCCGACTGGCCGGACGACCTGCGCACGGTGAACGGTGTGCGCTACATCGGCCAGCACACCAACGCGGTGCTCTCCGCCCGCGTCATCGACTCGCGCGACTGCGGCACGCAGATGCTCTACATCGCCGAGGTCGTCGAGGCCCACGTGCTCTCGGACAAGCCGAGCTGCACCTACAGCTACTACCACGCCCACATCAAGCCCAAGAAGGCCCCCGCGCCTCCGGCCGTCGAGGGCTGGATCTGCAAGGTCTGCGGCTACTTCCACGAGGGCGCGGAGCTGCCCGCGGACTTCGTCTGCCCGCTGTGCAAGCACGGCCCCGAGGACTTCGAGCACTACGTCCCGGCCGTCGTCAACAAGAAGAAGGGCTGGCTGTGCACCGTCTGCGGCTACTTCTACGAGGGCGAGACTCTCCCGCCCGACTTCGTCTGCCCCATCTGCCACCACGGCGCGGACGCCTTCGAGCCCGCCGAGCAGTGAGCGCAGCTGCGTGAATAACGAGACGCCCCGGGTAACCCCGGGGCGTTTTATTAACATTTGGCTTGACAAGGGGCGGGATATGTCATATAATAGCCAAGCGCTTGTATAGGGGAATAGCTCAGCTGGCAGAGCGACGGTCTCCAAAACCGTAGGCCGAGGGTTCGAAACCTTCTTCCCCTGCCACCCCGGGATGGATATCCATCCCGGGGTTTTGCGTTGTCTATAAGGGGACTCCCGCCGGGGGGTCCTTTTTTTGTGCCTTGGTGCGGGTGCGCCGTTACGTTGGGTGGTGGTCGTTAGCTTGTCCTGCCATTCGACCCCATTTCTTTGGTGCTTGCCCAAAGAAACGGTGTC
>OLOS01002603.1_pt1 | contig 11962 bp, 2 predicted proteins | sample 1672631 | NCBI WGS metagenome assembly OLOS01 (sample SAMEA3136707, study PRJEB25190) | human gut metagenome | biome: human gut; feature: human-associated habitat; material: faeces | place: Austria | collected 2013 | reverse complement strand
TATAATAAAGAATATTTAAAAATTAATCATTGCCAAAAAGACCATTTTGAAATAAAGGCAATGCTACAACCCATCACAGAGTTTATATGATGGATCTTATTTTAGAAGGAAACCCTGGTCTGATTGAATTTGCTTACGATATCGTGGTTAAATTATTAGAGTAATTTAATAGACTCCAAATTTTAAGTACTGCAAAATTTAATAAAAAAAGAATTAAGAGAAGATTTCTCCTAACTGATTGTAATTTTATTTCCAACCTGATAACTGTTCCATGCTGAAGTGATGATATATTTTCCTTTAAGGAGGTTGATATTTAAACTTGCAACACCATTATCTGCTGTTGTTTTATTGTAAAATACTCCGTTTATATTGAATATCACTGTCTGATTAGCTAAGGGTTTTCCCTGACCGTCAAGTACAGTTGCATTAAATTTGCTGCCGTCCTTAAACTTCATGGACAAATCATCAGTAAGCAGGACACTATTAACAACTACATTGTTTCCCACATCATATCCTTCATATATTGCAGTTACAATATATTTTCCGGGATTCAAATTGATATTTAGTGTTACTGTTCCATTTTCATCAACTGTCCTTTTATAGAATACTCCGTTTATGTTAAATGTTACATTTTTACCAACAGCTAAGCTTCCGTCTTTATCATAGACTTTTGCTGTGTATTGTGTGCTGTTTTTATAATATTTGACTATATCATGGTTTTCACAGATAAGTGCTTTGACAGTTATGTTGAAACCTTTTTTCTCATTATTTACAGGATTGTGTGCAGTTAAAATGTAGGTTCCGGGTCTTAAGTTAATGTTTAATTTGGCATAACCTGAATCATCAGTGTTTCTTGTGTAAAACACACCGTTGATATTGAATGTAACTGCCCTGTTAGCTAAAGGGTTTCCTGAAGTATCAATGAATTTTGCATAATACTGTGTTGCATTTCTGAACATCTTTACAATATCATTACTTTCAATAGTTTTTGATACGTTTATATTGACTTCTTTAGAATCACTGCCGAAACGCCCATTATAAGTTACTTTAGCCGGATATTCCCCAGACTCCAAATTAACTGCCAGTGAAGCAGCGCCTTTATCATCACTAACTTTTTTATAATCAACACCATTGATATTAATGATAAGATTTTCACCAGCAATAGGATTACCATTAACATCTTTTAAGTATACATTAAGCCTTTCAGGACCTTTATAATATTTGTTTACATCATTTACCCAAAGTACGGCACCATAATCATTTACAAATAACTTATCGCTGCCGACAAAATTATTATCCAGTGAATGGTAAAAATCAAACTGTCCTGATCTGACAGCTTTAAGAGAAAGTGTAATGTAATTATTCACATCACAGTCATTTAAATTCCAAATTACAATACGATTAGAATCAAATCTGTAATTTCCTTTAGATACTGTTGCACTATTAAAATCAAATCCTTCCGGAAGAGCAAACTGAACTACAGGGCTTGAATGAGCAATATAATTAACCTGATATTTCAGCTCAATATTATCCCCAGCAAGACATGAGCTGACAGGAGTCAGTAATCTGAAAACTTCCATACTGCTGCCAAAAACATGAGTTCCCAAAAACACTTTATCCCTGGCTAAGGGAAGGGAATTTCTTGAATGGAAATTACTGAAGTAATAAACATTATCTGCCATATGGGATGTTGAGCGGCCAACACCTGCACCGTCATCATTTGATGCATAGGAATCTACTCCATAGGACAGTCCGTTGGGAGAAGCAGTCAGCTTCCAGTGATAAGTCATTATATTTCTCCTGTTGACACCATAGCTGTCAGTATAAACTTTTTTAATAGCTGCATCAACAGGATTCAGACTGCTGTCATAACTGCCTTTCTGAGACATGGAATAAACATTAGGACATAAAACATACTGTCCCGGCTGCAGTTTAGAAACATGATACAAATTACTGAAAACAACACCATAGGTTCCGTCAGCTGCCTTAATTACAAAATGACCTAAAGAATATCTGGACATTATCTTATAAATTCTTGAAAGATAGTCATTTGTAATCTGATTATTGACAACCATTTCAGAAGCTATGCTTTCAATCTGGCGAAATGCCGAACCGTCTGTTACACCGCCATTACCAATAAGCCAGCCGTTGGACGTAACAATTGCATGTGAAAAATATCCATCACTGGTTTTATATTGCTTCAGATAACCAATATCTCCCCAGCTACCGCTTTCAATATAAATATCCGCAGCATTTGTAGCATCACGCCTGACACAGATAACTCCTTCATTATCACTTACCTGAAGAACAGCTGAACTGCATTCACTTAAATTAATCAAATCATCAGCAGTCTGATCTGTGTCCTGTCTTACGGCACCGTCTGCATAGTATTCTGCATCAGTGTTAGTATCCAACACCACATTATCATTAAATGACAATTCATCTAAATCCTGACTATCTACAGCATCATCCTGCGCACTGACTGAAGTTATAGCTATCAGAAAAACAAAAAAAACTAAAATAAAATACTTTCTATTAAACATGAATTCACCTGTAACCTATTAATTAACAGATATGTAATGATTGTATGTTAAAATATAAACATTTTTATGAAATTCAGATGTGTTTTTAGAATATAAATCAGTAACGGATTCAACTAAAAAATTCAAAAAATCCAATAATATTAATAATGCCATTATTTATGTGACATTAAGTATTTTTACTTTAATTCATGTTCTAAATCTTGGACTAAAGAAACATATTTAAGACCTTTTAAATCACATTTATCCATTGCAAAATCCAAATCACTATCTTCATTAGCTTCACCACAGGCATAAGATCCAAAAAGACTAAAAGTATTTACACCATATTTAACGACAATAGGAATAACTCTTTTTTTAATATCGCCAATTAGTAAAAATCATGAAAATCACCATTTTTCCTATTCTAATATATTACTTTCATTAATAATAAATTTTCAAAACCTTCTCTTAACTCCTTTCTTTTATAATTTTATAAGTAAAAATAGCTTTTTTATAATCATAAAATAAGATTTGGAAGTAAAAATTACAATTGATTTCTAAAAAATAGATAAAAAATAAAAAAAGCTGATTTGAGTAATTAAACCCAAATCACAAATAAATTATATTTTTCTTTTTCTAGATCCCGCGAATATTACACTTAAAATACATAAGAGCAATATTGCTAGTGGATTTCCTGTATTTGGTAAGCTTACAGATTCACTACCTGCATCTGAAGATGAACCATCATCAGCTGAAGATGAATCGTCTGGATGAACTGGTTTATCCGGACCGATTGGAGCTGATTTTTTAAGGACTTTAACAGTTACATTGTCGTAGTTGTTTTCCAAGATTACCTCAAAGGTTTCGCTTGTTACATTAACATATACTGTTGAATTGCCTTCATTTAATGCTTTAGCTACAAATGTTAATACGACTTTTTCACCATTTGTTAAGTTTCCTACATACCATTTGCCAGAAGTTATGTCAAATGTTCCTTTTGTTGCATTATATGAAATAATGCTTAAAGTATTTGGTACAAATACATTAGCAATTGTATTTATTGCATCGCTTGGTCCATTATTTATGACAGTAACTGTGCAGACAACAGAGTCTCCAATGTATATTTCAGATTTGTCAGCAACTGTGTGTATTTCCAAATCAGCAATATCCTTTGATTCAATAGTGCAGTTAGCAGTTTTGTTTCCAACATTTACAGTATTTGTAATATTTCCTGATTTAGTTACATTAGCTACAACAGTTAAATCAACAGTTGAATTAGCTGTAATGTTTACAATCCATGTAATAATTCCAGTAGCTGGATCATATACTCCGCCATTTGAAGCATTAATGAATTTTAATCCTTCAGGAAGTATATCTTTAATTACGATATTTGTTGCATTGGTTTTTCCAGGATTTGAAACAGCAATAGTGTAAGTTATTTCATCTCCAATATGGATATCAGAGGAATTAACTTCTTTTACAGGGATTATTTCAGGAACTGTTACGTTTTTGTTAAATGTTTTGTTGCCAACAATTACACTGTTAGTTATATTGCCGTATGCTGAAACTGTGGTATTTACATATAAATATTTGGTTTCACCAGCAGTTAAGTTAATAATCCAAGTGATTGTACGGGTAGTTTCATTGTATACTCCACCATCTGAAGCACTAACGAAAACTAAACCTTCACTTAATTTATCAGCTACAACAACATTAGTGGCATTGACTTTTCCGGTGTTGTTTACAATTACAGTGTATGTTACATTATCACCGAAGTTTGGAACTTCAATGTTAATTTCTTTTCCCGGGTTAATTTCAGGTACTGTAATGTTTTTGATAACTGTTTTATTTCCGACAACTACTTTGTTAGATAAATCACCATAGCTTAAAACAGTAACATTTACATTAAATGTTTTAGTTTCGCCTTTAACCAAATCAACAATCCAAGTAATTGTACCAGTTTTTTCATCATATGTGAAATTTCCATCTGCATTTAAGAATTTTAATCCTTTACCTAAAATATCGCAAACAACTACATTGTTAGCATCACCAATTCCATCATTAGTGACTGTTACACTATAAGTTACATTATCACCGAAATTAGGAATTTCATTGTTAACTGTTTTGTTTGAATTGATTTCAGGAACTGTTACATTTTTGTTAAATGTTTTATTGCCAACAATTACAGTATTTGTTACATTTCCATATCCGGAAACTGTAGCATTTACTTTAAATGTTTTGGATTCACCTTTAGCTAAATCAACAATCCATGTAATTGTGTTAGTAGCTTCATCAAATGTATAATTACCAGTAGCACTAATAAATTTCAATCCTTTACCAAGAGTATCTTTAACCACAACATTGTTTGCATCACCAATACCATCATTAGTAACAGTGACTGTGTAAGTTACATTATCGCCAAAGTTAGGATTTTCAATATTTGCAGTCTTGTTAGGGTTAATTTCAGGAACAGTCACATTAACAGAAGCTGTCTTATTACCAACAACTAAAGAGTTAGAAACATTTCCATAAGCATCAACAGTAGCATTTACATAGAAAGTTCTACTTTCTCCTTTAGCTAAATCAACAATCCAAGTAACAGTACGTTTAACAGGATCCCAAACACCATTATCAGAAGCACTTACAAAGGTTAAACATTCATTTAAAGTATCAACGACAACAACCTGTTTAGCATCACCAACACCATTATTGCTAACTGTGATAGTGTATTCCACTTTATCGCCAAAGTTAGGATTAGTAATATTAACTGTTTTATCAGGAGTGATTTCAGGAACAGTCACATCAGCAGAAGCACTTTTATCTCCAACAGATACAATGTTGGTTAAAACACCATACTCATCAGCAACAGCAGTTACAGTCAAATCAATGGAACTGCCTATATCAATGTCAACTATCCAGGTAACAGTATGAGTAGCTGCATCATAAACACCATTATCAGAAGAACTGAAATATTTCAATCCTTTATCCAAATGATCCACAACAACTACATTCTTAGCATCAACAATACCATTATTGGTAACAGTAACAGTATAAGTTACAGTATCACCGAAATTAGGATTTTCAACATCAACAGACTTACCCGGAATAATTTCAGGAACAGTCACATCAGCAGAAGCACTTTTATCTCCAACAGATACAATGTTGGTTAAAACACCATACTCATCAGCAACAGCAGTTACAGTCAAATCAATGGAACTGCCTATATCAATGTCAACTATCCAGGTAACAGTATGAGTAGCTGCATCATAAACACCATTATCAGAAGAACTGAAATATTTCAATCCTTTATCCAAATGATCCACAACAACTACATTCTTAGCATCAACAACAGCACTGTTGAAAACAGAAACGAAATAGGTTATTTCTTCACCGAAATTAGGATTAGTAATTTCAACTTTTTTAATTGGAGTAATTTCAGGTACTGTAATATTTTTAGTAAATGACTTGTTTCCTACAACTACTGTGTTATTTATGTTTCCATATGCTTCAACAGTAGCATTTACACTAAATACAACACTTTCACCAGCATCCAGATCAACAATCCATGTAATGGTTCTTGTAACTTCATCATATTTACCGTTATGGCTTGCATTAATGAATTTTAAACCTTTACCAAGAGTATCAACTATGACAACTTGTTTTGCAGCTGTATTTGCATTATTGTTAACAGTTACAGTGTATTCAACTGTATCTCCAAAGTTAGGAGTTGTATTGTTAACATCTTTAGTAGGAATAATTTCAGGTATATCTACATTTACAATAGCTGTTTTATTACCAACAGTTACTTCATTGGTTACATCTGTGTATCCGACTATTTTAGCAACAACAGTAAATGTTTTAGTTTCTCCAGAAGCCAGGTTAACTTTCCAGGTAATTGTATTGGTTTTATTATCATAGTTACCAGTAGAACTGATATATTCTAAACCTTTACCAAGAGTATCAACAATAACTACATCAGCAGCATTTCCATCTCCTTCGTTTTTAACAGTAACAGTATAAGTTACAGTATCTCCGAAATTAGGATTTTCATTGTCTACTGTTTTGTCCGGAGTAATTTCAGGTACAGTTACATTTTTACTGAATGTTTTGTTACCGACAACTAAAGAGTTAGTTACATTACCATAGTTGATAACAGTAGCTACAACATTAAATGTTTCTGTTTTACCTGCTGCTACATCAACAATCCATGTAACAGTATTAGTAGATTCATCAAAAGTATACTCACCAGTAGCTGAAACAAATTTAAGACCTTTACCTAAAACATCATGAACAACAACTGCTTTAGCATCTGCATTTCCGCCATTAGTGACTGTTACAGTATATGTTACATTGTCACCAAAGTTAGGATTTTCAATGTCTGCAGTTTTGTCAGGAATAATTTCAGGAACATTTACATCTACAGAAGCGCTTTTATCTCCAACAGATACAATGTTGGTTAAAACACCATAAGCTTCAGCAACAGCAGTTACAGTCAAATCAAATGAACTGTCTGCAGCAATATCAATTACCCATGTAACAGTATGGGTAGCTGCATCATAAACACCATTATCAGAAGAACTGATATATTTCAATCCTTTAGCTAAATGGTCTACAACAACAACATTTTTAGCATCTGCTTTACCAATGTTATTAACAGTAATTGTGTAATCTATGCTATCACCAAAGTTAGGAGCTTTATTATTAGCATCTTTACTTGGGATAATTTCAGGAACATTAACATCTACAGCAGAGGTTTTATTACCTACAACTAAAGAGTTGGTTACATTCCCATATCCGATTACTTTAGCAACTACTTTAAATGATTTGGTTTCACCTGAATTTAGATTAACAGTCCATGTAATAGTGCGAGTTTTATCATCATATACCCCACCATCTGCTGAAATAAGTTCTAAACCTTCACCTAAAACATCATGAACAACTACATTATTAGCATTAACTTTACCTGCATTGGTAACATTAACAGTGTATGTTATTTCATCACCAAAGTTAGGATTATCAATACTTGCAGTTTTATCAGGAATAATTTCAGGAACTGTAATGTTTACGAAACTGGTTTTATTACCGGCAGTTACATTGTTGTTTAAAACACCGTAATCTTCAACCTTAACTTTAACAGTTAAATCAACATGATTTTTAGCATTAATATCTACAATCCAAGTTACAGTTCTTGTAGCTTCATCATAAACACCATTATAATTAGCTTCAATAAACTTAAGACCTTCTGCAAGAACATCTTTTACAACAACATTCTTAGCATCAGCAATACCATCATTAGAAACAACAATAGTATAAGTTACATTATCGCCAAAATTAGGGTTTTCGTTATCTACAGTTTTATCCGGAGTAATTTCGGGAACAGTAACATTTATTTTAGAAGTTTTATTTCCGACAGTTAAAGAGTTAGTTACATTGCCGTATCCGACTACAGTAGCTACAACAGTAAATGTTTTAGTTTCACCTTTAGATAAATCAATAATCCAAGTAACAGTGTTGGTTTTTTCATCCCAAACACCACCATCTGAAGAACTGACATATTTAAGGTCATTACCTAACTGATCAACAATGATAACATCTTTAGCATCTACATCACCATCATTAGTGACAATAACACTATAAGTTACATCATCACCATAATTAGTGTTAGTTGTATTAGCTGTTTTATCAGGAATAATTTCAGGAACTGTAATATCAACAGAACTTGTTTTATCACCAATAGTCACATTGTTGTTTAAAACACCATAAGCATCTACAGCAGCAGTTACATTTAAAGTAACTTTATCTTTTGCGTTAATATCTAAAATCCAAGTTACAGTATGTGTAGATTTATCATAAACACCATTATAATTAGCTTCAATGAACTTAAGTCCTTTTGCAAGAACATCTTTTATAATAACTTGTTTTGCATCAGTAATACCATCATTAGAAACAACAATAGTATAAGCTACATTTTCACCGAAATTAGGAGTTGTATTGTTAACATCTTTTTTAGGAGTAATTTCAGGTACATCTATATTTTTAAAGATTGTTTTATTTCCAACAACAACTTTGTTAGATATATTTCCATAGCCTGAAACAGTAGCTTCAACAGTAAATGTTTTTACTTCGTTTTTAGCTAAGTCAACAATCCAAGTGATAGTTCGGGTAACAGGATCATATTGACCGTTATCACTAATGCCAGTAACAGTTAATCCTTCTCCAACAACATCCTTAACAACAACATCATTAGCTCCAAACTCACCATTGGTAACAGTAACAGTATAAGATACATTATCACCGAAATTAGGTGAATCATTGTCAATGGTTTTATCCGGAGTAATTTCAGGAACAGTTACATTTCTTATAAAAGTATTGTCTCCAACAGCAACTGTATTGTTTAAAACACCATAAGCATTTACAGTAGCATATACATAGAATGTTAAGTTTTGACCTACAGGCAAACCGCCAATATTCCAGGTAATAGTACGGGTAGTAGAATCATATTCATAATTGCCACTAGCACCGGCAAATATTAAACCTTCATCAAGAATATCTCTTAAAGTTACATCCGCAGCAATTTTACCAACATTACTTATTACTATAGTGTATTTAACTTTATCACCATAGTTAGGGTTAGTAACATTTACATCTTTTGTAGGAACTACCTTAGGCTGTTCTTGTATGTATATGGTTTTAGTAGCCACATTGTTACTTATGTTAGTATCTTCAGTACTGTTTACTGCATTAACAGTTAGAGTAATAGTGCCAAGACTTGTAGTTTTTGTTTTAACTTTGAGAGTAACAACTTCATTTTTGGCTAATTTTCCAACATTCCATACACCTGTAGCTGCATCAAAAGTACCTTTTGAAGGAGTAAAACCAACAATATCATCAAGTTTAATTCCATTTACATAACAATAATTGTCAGTATGCGGACCATGGTTAGTCAAACTAATAGTCCATTCAACTTCCTCATCTAATCCATAATAATCTTTATCAGTTGTAATGTTAACATCTAAATCAACAAAACCAACTACTTCAAAATTAGTTTCATTTTTGATAGCTTTATAGAAGAGATCTTCAGGGTGTTCTGCTTTAACGGTATAATTACCCGGAGCAAGACCGCTTAATGAAAACCGGACATCACCATAAATTGAAGAGATTAAAGTTTCATTGTAAATAATGTTTCCATTCTCATCATAAATAACAATCGGATTGATTGACTGAGTGTTTTCACGTTCATCCCTATAGATTAAAGTACCGTTTTTACTGTTTTCCACACCATCAACTGGATGAAGTTCATCTGGTCCGGTTGTTCTGTTCATGATTGTTCCGTTTACATTAAATAAGTAAGTTACATTATCAAATGAAATATCATTAAGCTGACCTACATGATGTATTGCATTTGCAATATTGTTTCCACCAATAATCACTACAGTAACATTAACAGTTACTCCATAAGGAGTTTTCGGATTTTGAACAATAATCGGCAATACATAAGTGTAAGCCTGGTTTCTGTAAAATACAATATTTTTAAGAGAAGCTGCACCGTCTACAAATAAAGCAGAACCGTTAACAGCTGTATTATATCTGAATATTGCATTATCATAAGTTACATTATTACCCATAGTATATATAGCTCCACCTAAACCAGTATTTAAATCATGGTTAAATGGATCAGCATGGTTGGAGTAGAACTGTGAATTGGTTACTTTTATATGACTTCCTTTTACACCTATAGCTCCCGCATCCCCTTCTGCAGTGTTATTTGCAAAGTAAGAACTGTCTATATTAACATTATTTCCACTGATTCCTAAAGCTCCTGCTTGAGATTTTGAAACACCATCAGAAATAGCTTTATTTCCTATAAAAGTAGCGTTCAAAACATTGACATAATTTCCTTCCACTCTCACAGCACCTGCGAAGTGTGCGGAATTATTTACAAATGTTGCATTTTGAATTTTAACATTATTTCCTTTTACATAAATAGCTCCGGCATAGTTTTTAGCAGAGTTATTTCCAAAATTAGAATTTAAAACAGTTATTCCACCATCAACAACATAAATAGCTCCACCATCATCAGCAGCTTTATTTGATATGAATGTAGAGTTATCTACAGTTATATCGTTACCGTGAGTAGTAATAGCGCCACCGATAGGTGCAGTGTTTCCTTCAAAATAAGAATTTGAAATTTTTACCTGTTGACCTGTAGTACCGTCATATCCTGTAGATATTGCACCACCAAAACCGGTTGCAGTGTTGTTAATAAAGATACAATCTTTCAATTCACCGCTTGCATGGAAAGTGGTAGCTGCTCCCCTATATGCAATATTACCTATAAAAGTACAGTTATAAACATTACTTCCCGGTCTGAAACAAAGTGCACCAGCATGGGAATTATTAACATCTGAATTTGCCTGATTATATTCGAATGTACAATTAGAAACTGTACCCAATACCTGTAATGCAGCACCAAAGGCATTTCCCTTTGTTGATGTAGCATTATTGTTCATAAATTTAGTGTTTGTCACTTTATTACTGCTGGAACCAACAATTGTAATTCCAATAGCCATTGTTCCTATAGAAGAAACATAATTATCACGAACAATACAGTCAGTCATTGACCCGTCAAAACTGGCAGTTCTGACAACATAACTATTTGTTACAGTATTGTAAGTACTGGTAGCTTTATTGTTAACCAAAGTACAACGAGATAATGTTACTGTATTTTCTGAATATAATGCAGAATGAACATCTCCTCTTGAGCTAGATGATGCTTCACAGTTACTTATAACACAATTTTCCAAAACAAGATTAGAACCTGAACTGTAAACACCAGCACCATTTGCATCACGTCCGGAATATTTACCATTAGTTATAATAATGTTCTTCAAAGTTATACTGCTGGCTCCAATGTTAAACACACGAGAACTTAATTTTGCATCTAATATAGACATTTCATTACCAGTTCCACCTTTGTTTGGATTAATAGAACCGTCAATAGTAATCTTATCTTTATTAGAAAACCATCCACCATCTACAGAAATCTCACTGCCAGATCCTGTGAAAGTGTGATTGTTTAAATAAATTGTATCACCAGATCGAGCCTGATTTATTCCATTTTGAACATCACTAAATGTTCCATCATTATTTATATCAATGTCTGCTGCAGAACTAGCTCCAATTATTAATAAAAATAATAAAGCTAACGCTACAACAGCGAATATTTTTTTAACCATTTTATCAACACATCAATCATTAGAATTCAAAAAATTTTCTCATATAAATTACTATATGGAAATAAAAATTCTACAGGATTATATTTGGAACATATGATGTATATATGTTTCTATTCAGCTATACAAAATATTATAATTAAAAAAGTTAATTATATGAAGCATTATAAATAACCTCAATCAATTAAACAATATATAATTTCCCCC
>OLOS01002600.1_pt1 | contig 11968 bp, 14 predicted proteins | sample 1672631 | NCBI WGS metagenome assembly OLOS01 (sample SAMEA3136707, study PRJEB25190) | human gut metagenome | biome: human gut; feature: human-associated habitat; material: faeces | place: Austria | collected 2013 | reverse complement strand
TATTATGCCCTTGAAGGGCAAGTGCATACCACGCGTTCAACGCGTGGTTTTGATTTTTGGTGTGTTTATAGTAGGAATTTTGCATTTCTCCGCAAGCCTATCCATAAGAGAATTAACCACCTGTGCTTCTGAATACATCAGAGCGTTAGCGAGCTGTTCCTCCATAGGTTCTTCACGGGCAAGAATACCGTCCGCAAAGCCGAGTTCCATCGCTTTGTTTGCGTTCATCCATGTTTCTGCGTCCATGAGGTGCGAGATTTTCGCGCGGCTCATTCCCGTCTTGATTTCATAAGCGTTCATAATGCTTTCCTTGACCTCGGACAGCATTTCGATCGCTTTCTGCATTTCGGCTGAATCGCCCATAGCTACCGTCATAGGGTTGTGTATCATCAGCATTGAAACAGGTGACATCAGCACCTTGTTTCCCGCCATTGCAATAACCGAAGCGGCGCTTGCGGCTATGCCGTCGATTTTCACCGTGACATTACCATTGTAGTCCATCAGCATATTGTAGATTTGTGCCGCAGCCACGCAGTCACCGCCGGGCGAGTTTATCCACACGGTAATGTCGCCGCTGCCGGACATCAGTTCGTCCTTGAAAATCTGCGGTGTGACATCATCGTCAAACCAACTCTCATCTGCGATAGTGCCGTTTAGGAACAGCGTTCTCTCCGGGGTTTGCTCCTGCGTTTCCTCGTTCTTCACTATCCTGTTCGTCCATTTCCAGAACTTCTTCATCGGAATCCTCCTTTCCGCTGCCTGCCGCAAAGATACCTGCGTCAGCCAGCTTAGTCATATTGCCGTTTATGAGATATAGGTCGCCGCCGTCCTCGACAGGAATGCGGTCGAGGTTTTCAAGCTCCCGAATGTCGTTTGCGGACATCCAGCCGTTCTGCCTTGCGGTAGCGTACCCACTCATGCGGCTTGCGTAGTCGCCGCGCAGCAGTCCGTCAACATTGAATTTGATGAAATAATCCTGCTTCTCGCTTGTGGTGATCAGGGAGCGCATCATGCTCTGTTCCCACCGCACAAGCCAGGGTTCGAGGGTGTATTTCACAAATTCAAGGGACTGCTGCTCAATATTAGAAAAGCTCGACTTTTCAAGGTCGCCGACCATGTGCGGCGGCACTCTGAAAATTCGGGCTATCTCGTTTATCTGAAATTTTCTTGTTTCAAGAAACTGCGCCTGCTCGGGCGAAATACTTATAGGAGTGTATTTCATGCCCTCTTCAAGCACAGCGACCTTTCCGCTGTTGGAACTTCCGCCGAACTGCGACTGCCACGCTTCACGAACCTTAGTCGGGTCCTTTATAGTTCCGGGGTGTTCAAGGACACCGCTAGGCGCTGCGCCGTTCGCAAAGAACTTAGCGCCGAACTCCTCGGTCGCAATTGCAAGTCCGATAGCGTTCTTCGCCATTGCGATCGGCGAGTAGCCAACAAGTCCGTCAAACCCAAGTCCGGGGATATGCAGAATATCGTAAGGTGAGAGAACGACCTCATATTCTTTATTGCGGATTGCTTCATCGTTCCCGCGATAGTATTTGTAGTACAATCGCCCGTTCTCGTCACGGTCAACGGTCATTCGGTTCGGCATAAGCGGGTAGAGAGCCACCACCTCGCCCTTTCCATTGCGGATAATCTGCGCGTATGCGTTGCCCCAGAGGAGCAGGTGCGTCATAAGCGTTTCACGGAAAACAAACGAGGTCATTTCGGGATTCGGCTCATCGTGGAGCAGGCGGTAAAGAGAATGCGATACGGCTTTCTCCTTGCCGCCGTCCGAACGGTATTTGTAGACGTGCAACGGTAGTCCCGCCACAGCTTCCGACAGCACTCTAACGCAGGAATACACTGCGGTCATCTGCATTGCAGAGCGCTCAGTGACGTTCTTTCCGGCAGTCGAACCGCCCATGTAAAAGCGGTATACGCTGCCGGCAGCGCTGTTTTTGGGCTTATCCCTTGAATGAAATAAGCTGCTGAAAATCTTCATTTAGTCAGTCCTTTCGTAAAATTGGCATAAGAAAAGCACCTGCCCATAGACAGATGCTCTCAGAAATATTATTAGTTTAATGCCTCTTGCAAAGAATTTATCTGTTTTAAACCTTTTGCCTTCATTCCATTTTTTACCTTGCGAGACAGAATTGCCATAAGATATAATTCTCGATAAGATGTTCCAGAGAGTAGCCGCCCCACGGCTTTGATTAGCCAGTCATATGTAATCCAATTATTTCCGAGTTGGTCTGCAATTTTTTTCGCGAGAGTTTTATGTGTACTACCGTTTTTCGGGATTGCTAGCATTACAGCTGCGTGTGTGAATGCGGCTTCGTATTTTTCCCCTTTTGTAGCGAAATTATACGGATCGTAGCAAGGATTGCCTTTATCAGAAAGTTCACTCCATACGAAGCAATCGCAATACGGAATGAGTATGTTTATAATACTTGCATTAACCTCAGATATAGATTTCATTTCTCTTCCTCCTCAAGCATTTGATGTCTCGTTAGAATTCTTTTCTATTTTGTACAAAGCACGTCTTCCATTAGGTGTCATTTTAACGAATACAATCGAAGAATGTGTTCTTTTCAAGTAGTGGTAAAACCTCTTTCCAAAGGCTCCTGTCATTCTAGGTGCGAGCTGCCCCCACTCCTCACCATAGACTTCTGGCAATGAGAATAACACTTCTTCTTGGAATTTGTTCAACGCACGATGTTCTGCTTCTTCGGGTGTGAAAATTTGAGAACACCTTGTGGAGAAGAGTTTATATCGAATAAAGTCCTGTACACTAAGATGTTCTTTTTCAGCCTCCTTTTCTAACAATTTCATTTCTTCGATTGTAAGTGCTAATTTGATGTTTGGCATATTTTATCCTCCTTTACACCAAGTACCCAAGTGCTATAATTATATTATACACACCTTGGCACCAACTGTAAAGACAAAAAACGTCCCCAAAAGCAAATTTCAGCAGCTTGCATAAAATTCAAAAAATGAATTTGTCACTAATGCTAGATAATCAGCAGTCCTCTCTCATCATACACACTCGCCCCGCAATCATTCCCACATCGGATAGCCCTGTCAAGCGCCATAATGGTTGCCACAGCGCCGTCAATTTTCTCGGTTGACTTCTCCTTATCTGCCTTGATGTTCCCGGCAGGGTCGGTGCGAATATAAATATTGTCCATATTCCAACGCAGAACCGGGTGACCGCCGTGCGCTATCTTCTGTTCAAGTACCAGTTTCATCAGTTCCTTTGTAGGCGGTGACATATCCTTGAAGCCTTGTCCGAAAGGCACGACTGTAAAGGCCATGCCCTCGAGGTTCTGAACCATCTGAACTGCACCCCAGCGGTCGAAAGCTATCTCTCGAATATTGAAGCGTTCGCCGAGCCGTTCTATGAACTGCTCGATAAAACCATAGTGAACCACGTTGCCCTCGGTGGTTTGCAAATATCCCTGTCGTTCCCACACATCGTAGGGAACATGGTCGCGGTTCACGCGCAGAGTCAGATTATCTTCTGGAATCCAGAAATACGGCAGAATGATGTATTTATCCTCATCATCAAGCGGTGGAAAAACAAGAACAAAAGAAGTAATATCTGTTGTAGAAGAAAGGTCAAGCCCACCGTAGCAGACGCGCCCCTCAAGTTCGTCCTCATCAACGGAGAATGCGCACTTGTCCCATTTCTCCATCGGCATCCAACGAACCGCCTGCTTTACCCACTGATTCAGGCGAAGCTGTCGGAATGCGTTCTCCTCACCGGGATTCTGCTTTGCCGATTCGCAGGCGGCTTTTACTTTGTCAATGCTGACTGTAATATCAAGGCTCGGATTCGCCTTTTTCCACACTTTGGGGTCTGTCCAGTCATCGGATTCATCAGCGCCATAAATCACGGGATAAAAAGTAGGGTCGATTTTTCGACCCTCAATTATATCCTTGGCTTTCTGATGCGTTTCGTAGCAAATGCTGTGAGTGTCGGTTCCTGCGGTAGTGATTAGAAAATACAGCGGCTGCATTCGAGCGTCGCCGGAGCCTTTGGTCATTACATCAAACAGCTTTCGGTTCGGCTGAGTGTGCAGCTCGTCAAACACAACTCCGTGGATATTGAAGCCGTGCTTACTGTACGCTTCAGCAGACAGTACTTGATAGAACGAGTTGGTCGGTGTGTATATAAGCCGCTTCTGCGATGCTAAAATCTTCACTCGCTTGGAAAGCGCAGGACACATTCGCACCATATCTGCTGCGACATCAAACACGATAGCCGCCTGCTGTCTGTCAGCGGCACAGCCGTAAACCTCGGCTCTTTCTTCGCCATCGCCGCAGGTGAGAAGCAACGCAACAGCGGCGGCAAGTTCGGATTTACCTTGCTTCTTCGGTATCTCGATGTATGCCGTGTTGAACTGTCGGTAACCGTTCGGTTTCAGCGTTCCGAAAAGTTCGCGGATAATCTGCTCCTGCCAGTCGATTAGTTCGAACGGCTTTCCAGCCCATGTGCCCTTAGTGTGGCACAGATTTTCGATGAACATTACCGCATAATCGGCAGACGCCTTATTGTAATTGGAACCCTCTGCCATATAGGGGGTCGGTGTGTATTTTTTTAAATTGCGCATGATATGTTCCTTGATTGAATTAAGCATTACTTTATGGTATAATTTATCTTGAGGAGGTGATGCCGCTTGATAAATATATTCGAAGCAGTGTTTTTACCACCTCGCGTCCAACGATAGCAGACCTTGAGCGAGAGACGCGTTCTTGCTACGTGAATCAGGGTCCACAATTAATCTGGAATTATCCGGAGGGTACTGCCATAAACTAGGCTTGGCTGGGGCTATGACCGTTGGACAAAAAGCAAGAGAGACACCACTTGGCAGTACACAAGTGGTGTCTTTTTATTTACTTACTGGGAATTAGAGTGTACTTCCTATATGAGGAACAAAACCTCTCAGAGTTGGTACTTTATGCCGCTTTCAATTTTACTATCATAGTTGGCAGCAAAGGATATCAGAGATAATCTGTTCCTCGGATTATTTATCGAGGGCGTCGAGTGCCTTCCGTGTGCCGCAGTCACTGGGCTGCCCTTTGGTGGCGTGGCGTCCATGCCACGCCTTTGTGGGGCAGCCTTCCGACATCGTGTCGGGGCAGATATATGTGTTGGGGTACTTTCTCAAAAGAGCGGGAACACCGCCGTACTGCGCCCCACAGAGTGCAACACGATGTTGCAAAGTGTTTGCCCTAGCGGCGAACGGACGCGCCGCATTAAAGGCAAACACATGGACAGGGGCGAAGTCCTGTTTCGTTATCCGATTTCATTCGCGACCCTCCTGCTGTTGTTCAGCGCTGCGAGAAGAATACTCTCATCAAATCCGAAATCCCTATACCCGTCAAGACAGGTTCGTACATAAGAGCCGCTTGGCAACCCCAGCGGTCGCTCCTCGTGCATGATGTACACGAATGCCTTTCTGACCACAGTTTTTCCTGAGAAATATTTCACGGGCAAGTCGAGTTCAGCCTTGTAGTAAAAAGTCGGGAAACCCTCATACACATCAAGCCTTTTCTCATCGGCAGGCTCGACCGACCAGACTGCAACCGGGACTTCCGCCCTAACCTTTGGTTCGATGGTGAGGTAGGCACCTGTTTTACTGCCCTTGAAAAGCAGTCCGTAGTCCTTAATCACCGCAGTCCCCACGGGCTTTGCCGTAGGACAACGCAGCGCCATTTGCCGAATATTCAAGTTGCTGCCGTAGGCTAGGTAATACTTTTTCATTTGAAATCCGTCCTTTCTGAAAGGTGCGGTTTATAAGAATCACCTTTCTACCAACAAAAGCCCCACGCTGTGGGGGAGTTGGGGGCAGGAAGCTAACTCCTGCTTACTGCGGCCTGCCGTTGCGGAAAGCCGTGTCACCCTCGAGCCGCTTGGTGTAAAGTTCCCTTGCGGTCTTGAATTCATCGCCGATGAACCCGAGCCTTAAAAGCCATGTTCTCATTGCGTACTTGGGGTTTTCAGTCTGCTGAGGGTTTGCGCTTGCAGTTTTGACCTGCTTGGCAAGCTGACTGAGAGCCAGGCAAAGCTGAATGTAGCTTTTCAGCTGACCTGCGTGAAGTCCGTTTTTCTTGTCACCCGAGGGAGCGTCAAACTGGAAGGGCCGAAACTCGATTGTGCCCTTTGTAAAGGTTGCGTGGAGGTTCAGCATATGGTATCTGCTTTCATTGTAGTGCGCCGACCTGCCGTAATCCGCATTCTGACTGCCGTACCAGGTGTCAGCAAGCGCCGCCATGGTTTTGGGCTTCTTGCGGTTGAGTTCCACCAGGAAATCCTTGCTGACCGTGCGGCAGTAACGGTTCATGCGGCTTCTGTCGAGGTTCAGTGCGCTTGCGAGGAGGCTTTCATGGCTTGCCATAATGTTTGCGAGGTTTCGCAGGCTCTGCGCCGTGTGCCCCTTGGCTCCGATGTGAATGTGAACTCCGCAGCCCCTTGTTGCGTCGCTTTTCGCACCTGCTTTTCTCAGTCTGCGGATAAGCTCCTGCAAGGTTTCAATATCTTTGTAGGTGAGAATCGGGGTAGCCATTTCGCATTTCTCGCTGTCGGGTCCCGCAATGCTCACGTCCTTCTGAAACTTCCACTCGCGACCCTCGCCGTCCCATGCGGAGTAGGTATCGTAACCGTTGCGGCCTGCGGTGTGCTCATGTCTGCCTATTCCGAAGAACTCGGCGGCAAGCTGCGCGGCTTTTGTTCTTGTAATGTTATTCATTTCAACCTCGACCCCTATGGTCTGGTTCATCATTTTCTTGATCTGCTTGGTGGTTTTTTCGTTCATTGTGGTGTCCTCCGTTTGTGTATTTCCCTTTCGGTGTGCAATACGATGTTGCACAGCCGCCACCCCAAGCTCGGCATGGACGCCGAGCAACTATGTGACGGCAGACACATATTAACTCTAAAAGCAGTATATAGCAAGCGGTTTTACCACAATATATTGAACGAAATACACACGCAGAAATTGTGTATATCAGCCACGGATTTTGCGAACTACATCAACACCAAGAACAGCATTCAGCCCGGAGCCGTTATCCCAGCGGACGAGCAGATTTCCTGCGTCGTCAACGCCTTTAACCGTGCCGCGAGTACCTATCGGCGGCGCCTGGAAATCGTCCATTGAAACCAGTTCCACACGGCAGCCGACTGGGTACTCTCGGCGGTACTGTTCGATTGTTGCTTTACTCGGAAACTTCATTTGCAGCACCTCCATTTCTGAAAGCCGATGAACCCGTGAGGTTTCTCAGCAGTATCTTCCGCTCGGTCTTGTACTCCGAACCGATAAATCCCAGTCGCAGGAGAAAGCAGCGGAACACGTACTTATCGTTGTCGATTTCCTTTTCCTTAGCCGTAACTCGCTTTGCATTTGCGGCAAGTTCGCAAAGAGCCGAAATGAAATGCGTGTATGCCTTGCATTCATCAGCACCGCAGTTTGCGAACCAGGGAAACCTCACCGTGCTGTCCGTGACCTCAATCGGCAGGCTCTCCACCGCTAAGGCTCTGCGGATAAGTCTGCCTTTGGCTTCGAGCAGCTTGGTGAGGTTTTTGACTGCCGAGCCGTCAAGCGGAACTTCCACCGTAAGCCCCACAGATTCGCCGTGTTCGGCGCTGTCGGTGTCTGCGGATACTTCCTCGCTTGCCGTTTCCGCTGGCTCTGTGTCGGCAACCTCGGCGATAAATCCACGCTCCGCAAGGAATTCAATTAGTCCCTCGATTTCCTCGCTGTCGGCTCTGTCATCGAATTCAAGGTTGCCCTCACGGGTCACCGTGAAATAGTCGATTCGGTAAGCGTAGGTCGGTGTCCTCATGTAAACTGCGTCCGCTCCCGTGAACTCGCCGATTGCCTTTACAAGCGGTTTTCTGTCCTGTGCGTTGTAGTAAATTGTCATGGCATTTGCCCTCCTTTGCGTACATATTAACTCTGAAAGGCACATGTATCAAGCCGTATTACTACACAATATTTTCGGGAGTTAGCTGTGTACAGTACACAATCAGTAGAATTATTCTGCCGGAATGTCCAGTTCGGAATAAGCAATCGTCTTTCCTTCACGAACCACAGACACATTCTCCGCAGAACCGACCTGCTCAATATACCGCTTCACGATAACATCGCAGAACTTTTCATCAAGCTCAATGGTGTGGCAAATACGGTTCGTCTGCTCACAGGCAATGAGCGTACTGCCCGAGCCGCCGAACGGGTCGAGAACTATACAGTTGCTCATGCTTGAATTCTTTATCGGATAGGCTATAAGCGGAATCGGCTTCATTGTCGGGGGGTCGCCGTTCTTCTTCGGTTTGTCGAACTCCCATATTGTCGTCTGCTTGCGGTCGGAGTACCACTGGTGCTTGCCGTTCTTCTTCCAACCGAAAAGGCACGGCTCATGCTGCCACTGATACGGCGAGCGACCGAGAACAAGCGACTGCTTCTTCCAAATACACGTTCCGGAAAGGTAAAATCCCGCGTTAGCAAATGCCCTGCGGAAGTTAAGTCCCTCTGTATCTGCGTGGAAAACATAGATGCTTGCGTCATTTGCCATAGCTTTCTCCATGCAGGTGAAAGCGTCAAACAGGAACTGATAGAACTTCTCACTTTCGAGATTGTCGTTCTTGATTTTCCCCGCTGAACCCTCATAATTCACATTGTACGGCGGGTCGGTAACCACAAGATTTGCCTGTTTACCATTCATGAGAACTTCGTAGGTTTCCAGCTTGGTGCTATCGCCGCAGACAAGTCTGTGATTTCCGAGCAGCCAGAGGTCGCCCGTTTTTGTTGTGCAAGGTTTTTCCAATTCACCATCAACATCGAAATCATCGTCTTTGGTGTCGGAGTCATCATCAAAGAACGCAGCAAGTTCCTTTTCATCAAAACCCGTCAGACCGAGGTCGAAGTCATCCGCCTGCAAGGCTTCGATTTCAACTTTCAGCATTTCCTCGTCCCAGCCTGCATCAAGAGCCATTCGGTTGTCTGCGATTATGTACGCTTTCTTCTGAGCAGGTGTGAGGTAATCAACAAATACGCAAGGCACTTCGGAGATGTTCTCGGCTTTCGCAGCAAGTATTCTGCCATGGCCTGCTATGACATTGAAATCCCTGTCGATGATAACGGGATTGATAAAGCCGAACTCACGCAATGAGGAACGCAATTTGTTTAGCTGCTCCGGCGAGTGGGTTCGGGCGTTGTTGACGTATGGTATCAGCTTGTCTATCGGGACAAGCTGCATTTCACTGGTCGTGTTCATCTGACGTTCCTCCTTTTCAGAACCTTGTGCAGACCTTTTCGGGCGTCCGCAATATTGCCTTTAACAGCCTGTCCTTTTATGGTTTTGTATTGCTGAACTGTAAGATTCGGACGGTTGCCTTTGAGTTCTCTGAAAAATTCGATGGTGTCCTTTGACATAGCGTTATCCTTTCCTTGAACGAAGCAGACGTTCCATAGCGTCGTTCAGATCATCACCGACAGGCTCGGTGCAGTTCTCCTTGACTATTCCGTAAATTTCATACCAGATGAGATTTGCATTCTTCTGAAACTGCTGCGACATCTGCACGAACGGCGAAGCAATAACGCCGCCCGTGGTCGGGTGCTTGCCGAGCAAGCCGTAAGTGCTGATTGCTTCCTCGCACTGAATGTATCTTGCGTATGCCTGCGCATAGGCTTCGATGAGCCGCTTGTTTACAAGGTTCTCGCAATTACGCTGTTTAAGCCACAGCCAGGTTTCTCTGTAAATATCGTCAGCGCCGAGCGGAACTCCGTTCTTCTGCCGAGCCGAGAGATAATCGCTTGGCTTCGGCATATCCGTGCCGTTAAGCACAGCGCCCTCCGGCAGGTCAACCGCTTCAAGTTCGGCAGTGTCGAGCGCAGGTATATCGTTGCTTATGATTTTGACCGGAAGTCCTTTCTGCTTTTTCTCTGCGGCAGGAGCGGGTTTATCTCCGGCGCGTACCCGTCTGCCGCCTCTGTTTGTGCCGTCCTTAGCCATGATTTTCACCTCCGCAGGACAAGAAAAAAGGACGGTTCACACCGTCCGAAAATATTTCATGGTTTAATACCCCGTTTGAACCTCGATTTTTGCGCACGAAGCCCCGGGCCGCTGTCCGCAGTAAAGGTCACAGGGATTTCGACCGCCCCTACCGGTCGCCGAGGTCGTGATGTATTTTCGTATGACACGACTGGCACAGCGACATCAGATTGCTGAACTCGTTTGTGCCGCCGCGTGACACGGGAACGATATGGTGTACCTCCTCAACAGGATTGAGCCGACCCTCTTTCAAACAAATCTCGCACAGTGGGTGAGCCGTTGCATACCGCTTTCGTATCTCACGCCATGCTCTGCCGTACTTTTTGTTGCTGTCGGCAGGGCGGACGAATTTATTATAGCGGCGGTTCATCTGCTTTGAGTGTTCCTCGCAGTACTGTCCGTCACATCTGTTGGGACAGCCGGGGTAGGAACAGGGGCGCTGTGGTCGTCTGGGCATTTGGGTCATCTCTTTTCTTTTTTGCTGATTATATCATACCACAAAGGGGCCACTGTAAAATAGTTGATTTTACTGTAAAGTTTCCGGAACAACAATCTCTCGCATTGCTTTGTGGTGCATTTTGTAGATATTATCTATACCGTATCCCATCTGAACGGCTATCTGCTCCCAGGTCTTGAAACACAGATACCGCAGTTCAAGTAAGGTCTGATATTCGAGATTTGAAACACCGCGAATCACTCCGGCAATCTCCTTTTTGAGGTCAACCAGGTTGTCAATGTCAGCGTTTATCTCACTCTCCATATCTACAATTTTGATTATGACGTCCTCCATACGGTGGATATTGCGGGTGGAGTTGCCGGGCATATCGTTGAAAACCGTGGTAGCTTTCTGCGCAAGCAGGTTCAGCGAAGCTATCTGCTCCATCTTGCTGTTGATACGCTGATCTATTCTGTATGCCTGTCCGAGATATTCCTTTGCCGTCATGCCGAAACCTCCTCTTTGAGCTTTTTCAGAAGCAATTCTCCGTTCAAATCCGAAAGTATCGAAAACCAGTTTGAACGGAAGAATTTCTCTATGCTCCGCTTATCATGCTGCGCCGATTTATCGTCCGGTGTATATCTAAGACGCTCCACAGCATCTCGGTAATCCTTGACTGCCTGTACGATTATGGCATTTGCCAGTTCCTTGTATGGGTTCATTTATGTACCTCCGCTTTCACTGCGGTGATAAGCGCCGCCTGCGTTGTGTCCTTGGTTTTCAGGGCTTTCATAATCTGCTCGTCGATAGTGCCTTTGGCAATTATGTGCTGAATTACCACCGTGTCGGCGGTCTGACCCTGCCGCCAAAGTCTTGCGTTCGTTTGCTGATATAATTCAAGGCTCCATGTAAGTCCGAACCAAACCAGAGTCGAACCGCCGCTTTGCAGGTTCAATCCGTGTCCCGCAGAAGCGGGGTGGACAAGAGCCACGGGGATTTTTCCGCTGTTCCAGTCGGAAATGTCCTCGCTTGACTTAATCTCTCGGATTTCAAACCGTTTCTTGATACGCTCCAAATCGTGCTTGAACCAGTAAGCAACAAGCAGTGGCTTGCCGTTCATGCTTTCGATTATATCCTCCAATGCTTCCAACTTGCGGTCGTGTATTTGTATTACCGACTCGTCATCGGAATACACCGCACCGTTAGCCATCTGCGACAGCTTATTTGAGAGAGAAGCGGCATTTGCCGCAGTAACCTCATTGTCCTCGGTGGAGAGAATGAGGTCTTTCTTCAAACGGTCGTATTTCTCCTTTTCCTTTTCGGAAAGCTGAACCGTGTATTCCGCACTTATGAGTTCGGGCATTTTGAGGTGGTCGGCGGCTTTCATGGAAATCGTGATATCCGAGATCCGCTGGTAGATCAGCTCCTCTGCTCCTTCTCTGGGCTTGTATTGGAACACAACACCCGTGGAAGGATTCATGGAAGAAGCCTTGAAAT
>OLOS01002597.1_pt1 | contig 11992 bp, 13 predicted proteins | sample 1672631 | NCBI WGS metagenome assembly OLOS01 (sample SAMEA3136707, study PRJEB25190) | human gut metagenome | biome: human gut; feature: human-associated habitat; material: faeces | place: Austria | collected 2013 | reverse complement strand
CTTGAAATACACGCTTGGTGAATACCTGACTCTGTGGCAAAGGCAGGAGAGAACGGACGATAGCTTGCATCGGTTTGACTTGTGTTGCAAGATCAAGAGCGGCAGACAGGAGGATTTTTTTGACATAATCACGCATTATTTTCACACAAAATATATTGTGTTCGAGTTTAAAAATTATGGTGATAAGATTAGTCAGAAAGAAATTTACACAACAGAAAAATACCTATATAGAACAGCTTTGCGGAAAACGGCAATCATCATCTCCCGACGGGGAAGCGATGACCACGCTCTTCAGGCGGCAAAGGGTAGCCTGCGGGAGAATGGAAAGTTGATTCTGTGCCTTTCTGATCTGGATTTGCTGAAAATGGCGGACATCAAAGCGCAAGGAGAAAAAGAACCGGCGGATTTCCTGAGTGAAATGTTGGATCGCCTGTTGATCCACCTGGAAAAGTAAACCGATACGGATTCCCCTGATGCTGTAAGCCCACTCCGCCCACTTTGCTTAGTTTGACCCAGACCCCGACCCAAATCGCAGATAAACTGTACCTAAGAAAATGGACACATTGGATTTGACCCATGGCCCCGTTTAGTGCAAACGCATTTGATCAATGGGGTCAGAGGCACCTCATCTGTGATAAAATAAGATCACCAGATGGAGGTACTGCATGAGCACGAAAAAACGATTTACGCTGGAGGAGATCCGGCATCTACGGGCAAACCCGTACGCAGTGCATGACCGCGGACGCGATCCCCTACACGCTGCGGGTAACCCCGGACAACATCTCCTACACCCTCGCCTTCAAGGAGGCGTTCTGGGCCCTTGAGCCTGCAAGGGTACACTGGACCGGCCACCTTCCGCAAGCTGGGCTACAATACGGAAGTTTTGGGCTTTGAGCGGGTCCAAAACACCACCAAGCGCATTCGACGGGAAGCCAAGTCTCTGAAAGGGCTCCGCGAGGGTGCCCGGGGCGGCGTGCGCCTGCAAAGGGAGGCAGCACCGGCGGACTCCCCGTCAGACGAAGCTGCCAGACGGATGCGGCGGGAGATCCTGTGTCTCCAGCAGCAAATGGCGTTGTTAAAAAAGTCATGCGGCTGCACGACAAACCGGAGCAGTAGCCATGGACAGCGCCGGAGAACGGTTCGCGGCCATCCAAGAGGCGTTGGCGGACTGGAAGAACATCCTCACCGTGAAAGGTCTGTGCGAATTGGCCGGTGTATCCCGCTCCGGCTATTACAACTGGGGGCGTTCCGAACGAGCCGGGGAAACGAGGGAGCAGAGGGACCGGACAGATTTTGAGTGGATTTTAGAGGCGTACCGGATCTGCGGCTACGCAAAGGGAGCCCGGGGCATCCATATGCGGCTGCTGCACATGGGCGTGCGGATGAATGTGAAGAAGATCCGCCGGCTCATGCGGTCCCAGGGCCGTCCTCCTGGCGGATATCACCTATATCCCTTTGAATGGGAAGTCTTGCTATCTGTCCACGATCTTGGACGCCTGCACGAAACAGGTCTTATCCTATGCCATGAGTGAATCTCTGGAAGTGGATTTCGTTCTGGAGATGGTGGAGCGGCTGGTGCAGAACTACGGCACCTCGCTGAACAAAGAGACTGTGATCCACAGTGACCAGGGCACCCACTACACCGGCTTGAAGTTCATTCAACTGGTGGAGAGCCGGGAGCTGCGGCGGTCCATGTTCCGCAGGGGCAACTGCTGGGACAACGCACCCCAGGAGAGCTTTTTCGGGCACATGAAAGACGAGCTGGCCGGTGAGATCCCCGGTTGGACATCCTTTGCGGATGCGAAGGCATCCATTGACCGCTGGATGGGTTATTACAACCAGGACCGTTGCCAGTGGGACCTGGCGAAGTTGTCCCCAAACGAATTTTACGAGTACATCTCCACAGGTGAGTACCCCGCCGGCATGCTGCCACAATGGATCAAATGATTTTGCCCTTGACTTGGGGAGCACTTTCATTTCCCGTTGACCCAGATCAACCTGACCAACCCACTGATCCAGACGATCCAGGTGAGCCGAGTCAGCGCACCGATCCGAGTATCCCTGACGAGCCAAAGCTTCCGCAGACTGGGGCCGGATCCCGTTGGTCCCTTGCAGGGATCCTCGGTGCGGCAGGTATGATCCTGCTGCTGTTTGGTATCTTCAGCAAGAAAAAATATCATGGGAAACGCGAAGCGTGACCACATCCTAATATGGGGCGGATCGCTCTTGATCGGTGCGGCCCTTTGCCTCCTTGTCTGGAACATGATGAATGAGCATCGGGCGGCCCGGTCCGCACAGCAGGCTTTAAAAGGCCTGACCGCCACAGAGGTACAGGCAAAGCTGCCGGAACCAGTACAGCCCCCAGCAGAGATGAAAGCCGAGCCGTTGGATCCCGCGCGTGAGATGCCTACCACAACCGTGAACGGGGTGGAGTATTTGGGTACGCTGGAGATCCCATCCCTGGAGTTGGAATTAGCCATTATCAGCCAGTGGAGCGACAGTCTTTTGAAACTCGCCCCCTGCCAGTATCAAGGCTCCGCCTATCTGGATAACATGATCCTCGCGGGACATAACTACCGGGCACATTTTGCCGGACTGAAGGATATCCAAATCGGTGATGCCGTCATCTTTACCGATGCGGAAGACAGCTGCTTCCACTATGAGGTGTCCGGCTTGGAGGAACTTCCCGGAACGGCCATCTGCGAGATGGAGTCCGGGGATTGGGATCTGACCCTGTTTACCTGCACTGCTGGGGGAAGCGCCCGCTTCACGGTTCGCTGTATAAAGAGCGAGCCATCTCATGCTCCCGGTGGAGCGCCTGACCAAGTCCCGTAGATCACCTCTGCATAAAAAGAGGAAGACACCCTCGCACCATGAACGGTGGTGTGAGGGTGTCTTTGTCTCAAGCGTTTGTCTTACCCGGAATAAAATGTGAAGGTATCTGCGGATCGGCGTGAACTGGCTGTCTTCACTACACCATCCTGCCGATCCAAAATGTGATCAACCGGTTCCATGAGCGGCAGTTGTCTGCTCAACAGCGAGCGGAGAAGTCCGGTGTGGAGTTCATTCCGCCTGACAAGGAACAGAGCGCATGACTGTCCCGTGGTTGCTCCTGTGCGCCGCTGTGTGCGGCGATGGCGGTGCCGGTAGGGGACATGCCGCCTAAGCTGTAGGACACAGTGTGCAAGCTGTGTGCCCCGAGCGTCCGCTCCTCCCGAAGCAAAGTGTGCAGGCGCAGTAGTCGGCCGATTTTAGTGCTGGATAAAAGCAGGGGGGCGCAAGCGTCCTTCCTGCCGGTCACACCATCCCGCAAAGCGGTGCGGGGCAACGGATTACGGGCTTTCGGAGACGGGCGTCACAGGTAGCCGGAATGGAGAAAAAATCCCGCAATCCCGCTGAAATCAAGGGGTTCAGAGGTGCACCCGCGAGGGTCACCGCAGGGATATTGGCCTGTTTTTGCGCCGATTTTGACACTGCCTGAAATTGTGAGTGTTCTGATAAGAAAATGTGTTTGCTGTCGCTATTTTCTGTTTCTGTGGTATGGTGTGTTGCTGACAAGGAGGGATGACCAATGACGACCAATCAGTCCCCGGTCCGGCGGTGCCAATACTGCGGGAGCAACGATCTTGGTCTGGGCTGGCAGCATGGCGAGGCCATGGTCGCCTTCAAGAAGCACGGCATCCTGGGCAACCGGATGCGCTGCCTGATCTGCCGCCGCTGCGACGCTGTGCTGTTCCAATGGGTGGCGGAGCCACATGGGTTCCCATTCATCCGGTAGGCCACGCAAGTCCTGCGACGCAAATCAAAGATAAAACCCCGGAGGTGAAAAAGAACATGGCAAAGCGAAGACTGTCCGGCGACGGCATAGTACGAAAGCGGGAGGATGGCCGCTGGGAGGGCCGCTTCGTCATCGGCCACAAGGAGAACGGCGAACCCATCTTCCGCTACATCTACGCCGACACCCAAAAAGAACTGACTGCAAAGCTCTGACAACACATCGACTTCTATCAAGGGGTAGACCTGACCGAGCGGAGCAGGATGACTCTGGGAGAGTGGCTTGGCCAATGGCTGGGGGATATCACCGGGACCATCCGGCCCAATACCATGACACGGTATCAGGGTGCGGTGGACCAGCACATCAAGCCCTATCTGGGGGACAAGCCCATCTCCCAGGTCAAAGGGAAAGACATCCAAAGGCCGTATGAAACACTGACGAAGCGAGAGAACCGGAACACTGGCGAGGGGCTGTCCAGCGGTACCGTCCGGGGCGTCCATTCCATGCTCCACAAAGCACTGGGGGCAGCGCAGCAGGCAAGCGTCATCCCGAGGAATCCCGTCGAGGAGATCAAGGCCCCAAAGTTCAGCTACAAGCCCAAGAGGGTGCTGACGGATGCGCGGCTGGATCAATTCATGGAAATAGTCCGGCAGGATTCCGTCTGGTATGACATCTTCTACAGGGAGCTGACTACCGGCCTGCGGAGGGGCGAGATCTGCGGCCTCCAGTGGACAGACTTCGATGAGGCGGATGGAACCCTCAGGATCCGCGGTACCATCCATGAGGAGCGCGGTGGCAAGCTGACGCCTTAGGGCACCAAGACCGCTACGGGAACCCGAACCATCCTTCTGCCCCCCAGCACAGCGGAGCTTCTCAGGAAACGGAGAAGGTCCTCAATGACGGAATGGATCTTCCCCAATCCGATGAAGCCGGAACATCCAACCCGGCCAAGTGCAGCCTATGAACGGACGAAAGTCCTGCTGAAGCAGGCAGGACTGCCTGAGCTTCGATTCCATGATCTGCGGCATACGTTCGCGGCCCATGCCCTGGCCAGCGGGGTGGATGTCAAGACCCTATCCGGCATCCTGGGATATACACGGACTGCTTTCACCCTGGACACCTATACCCACACCACTGGCGATATGCAGAAGCGGGCGGCTGAGATCGTAGAGGAATTCCTGACAGACATCTTCAGAGAGGGGTTGCAATCGTGGGAAGAAAGCGCAAAGGCGGCGAAGGCACCGTCTGCCTGAGGAAAGACGGCCGCTGGGAGGGCCGGGTAGTCATCGGGTACGATGAAAAAGGCTTCCCAAAAACAAAGAATGTACTGGTCAAGACCAAGGGCGAGTGCGCGGAGAAGCTGAAGGCACTGAAAAACACCATTACTCCCTCCGCGGACATGTCCTTCGGGGACTGGCTGGATCTCTGGTATGAGAACTACAGCAAGCCAGTTGTGCGGCCAAGCACCCAGAGAATCTACGAGGGCCATATCCGGTTGTACAGCCGCCACCGGCTGGGCCATAGCCCTCTGAATAAGCTGACGACCAATGATATTCAGCAGTTCTGCACCTGGATGAAAACAGATGGCGATTCAGGAAGCGGCCTCGCGGACAGTCAGGTGATCAACTGCCACAGCCTGTGCTGCCGCGCACTGGAGAAAGTGGTCATGGAACGACTGATCGCCCGCAATCCTGCTGAGGGCTGTAAATTGCCCACCCTCAAGCGGAAGGAGATGAAGATACTCTCAAGAGAGGCCATGCAGCGGCCTTTGATCCAGGCAAACGAAGAAAATTACTACGAGCGGTTCCTTCTGGAATTCGCGACAGGGCTTCGGCTGGGAGAACTGATAGCCCTTCAGTGGGATGATCTGGACCTGACGACCGGGGAACTTCAGATCAACAAACAAGTAAACATTGTGGGTTCGGAGTTGGTGGTCAACGAGCCGAAAACGAAAGCGGCAGTCCGCACTCTCCTTCTGCCACCATCGGTCCTGAACGTAATGAGGGCATACCGGAACAGGATAGATTCCCGGTGGCTGTTCCCATCTCCTAAGAAAGAAGACATGCCGCTGAGGCCCTCTGTGGTACACCGGAGATTGCACAGACTCCTGGATCACGCCGAGTGTGAGAGGGTCAGGTACCATGATCTCTGGCACACCTTTGCCCCCCCCCTCTGGCCTACGGCATGGACATCAAAACTCTGCCCACCATTCTGGGACATGTATCCAGCGCTACCACGCTGAACACCTATTCTCACATCACCGATGAGATGCGACAGAGGGCGGCGGTGAAGATCGACCAGGGCATCGCCAAGGCGGGGGACGCGGAACAGGAAGAAAAACCGAAAGAGCGAACGATGACCACCTTCCAGGCGAGGAAATGGTGGAGCCGAAAGGTAAGCTGAATGACGCAGACCGGCACGCCAAAATCAAGGAGCGGAAAATGTGCTGTAAAAAACGATTGTTTCCGGGATAATAAGCAATTTTCAAAAGGAACAGTCAGGTGACTTGATACGCACCCTTTAGTGCGCTGGCACCTACAAAAAGGCACCTGGGTCAAGAAACTGGAAAACACGCTGAATATCCAGTTCCACCAGTCCATTGCAGAGCACTTCTCCTGGGCTGGTCTGGAAAATTCTGAAATACCGGGAGAGCTACAGCCATATGAATCACGCTTTGGACAAGAGGGATGCCACCAGCGCGGATATCCTGCTAGATATTATTGTGAAGCTCTGGAGTTGCTGCAGTCCATTTTCTTTTCACCCGCACCTCGGCCGCAAGAGAAAACACCGCCAGGAACGGTGTTTTTTCTGTCACTCTTCAAATTGAAAAAACGCTCTGCCATCATGTCAGAGAACGGCAGGTCCCCCGCTGGACCAGGCTGGGCATCAAAATCTGGTGCACATAACCCTGGGTCCCCTTTTCGATCTTGTCCAGCAGCATATCCACCGCCTGGACGGCCATTTCCTTTTTCGGCTGCTCAATGGTGGTAAGGTCGATGCGCGGCAGCGCAGTGGAGGGGATGTTGTCAAATCCGATGAGGGAGAGATCCCCCGGGATGCGGATATGGAGCTCGTCAGCCGCCTTCAGGATGCCCAGTGCGTTGGAGTCCGTAGAGGCAAAGATCGCTGTATAGTCGATGGGCTTTGCAAACAGCTCCTTGACCATCTGATATCCATTCTCGATGGAGGACCGGGCAAAGTCGCTGTGATGGAGCCTGGGTTCCAGCCCGAATTGCCGGCAGGCCCGCAGATAGCCCTCCGCCCGGAGCTGATGGGTAGTGGAGTTCCGGCAGCCGAAGTACAGGATCTCCCGGTGTCCCAGTCCGTAGAGATACTCCACCCCCAGATAGGCGCCTCGGCTGTTGTCCACAGATACGTAGCTCTGGGGCTGATCCCGCAGATTCTCGCTGAGAAACACCGCAGGGATCTGCTCCAGCAGCGGGGCGATCTTCTCATAGGTGGCCGGGGACTGGGGGACGATCAAAATCCCGTCCACCCGGCGGCCCAGCAGCAGTTTGACCACCATCTCCTCCTGTTTCAAATCCGGCTCCGAGTTGCACAGCATAATGTTGTAGCCCCTGGCCCGGGCGCTCATCTCCACATAATAGGCCAGCTGGGACATGAACTCATTTTCAATGGCCGGCACCACCAGTCCCAGCAGATACGTCTTTTTCATCACCATGGAGCGGGCCACGTAGTTCCCCGTGTACCCCATCTCGTCGCACAGGCGGACAATCCGCTCCCGCGTGCTCTTTCCGATCTGGTTACTCCCCGACAGAGCCCGGGATACCGTTGCATAAGAGACACCGGCGGCCTTGGCCACATCCTTCAGTGTCACGTTCTTCATGATCTCTGTCCTTTCCATCGGTCCATGCCTGAGCCGGTTCCATTGCGTAAACGTTTTCATTTTGACGCCGTTAAAATCAAACGAATCGTCAATTTCACTTTTCTTATTGAACAGCATATAGAATTATATCAAACTTGTCAATATCTCTGAAAAAATTATCATTATAGTAATTTCTCCAAATCTGCCGAAGATTCTTTGGCGGGCGCCGACTTGACAAATGACAGACGGATATTCTAAAATAAAATCAAGAAAATCGCAAACGTTTACATTCTTTAACTGTCCGTTTACAGAAGCTCTCCTGCCCACTGTGAATGGCGGTCTGAAACATGGGGGAGGTCTTTTGATGTCTGTATCCAATCACGGCGGTGCCCAGCTGGCAGAGGCCGTCCGGCATGCCTATGCCGCAGGGCAGGACGACTATCATCTGGAGCCCATGGTGCTGACTGAGCGCGGCATTCCCGTCGGCCGCATCCGGGATCACGACGCGGTGGTGTTCTGCTGCCGCCGGGGTGAGCGGGAGATCGAGCTGACGGAACTGTTCACGGCGGACGACTTCCGGGCCGTGGAGCGCCGGAAGCTGAAGGATCTGTACTTCGCTATCCTGACACTGTATCACGACAAGTTCAAGCATCTGCCCGTCGCCTTTGCGCCGGAACACGTGGTAAAACCTTTGGCCCAGGTCCTCTCCGAGGCCGGAAAAACCCAGTTCCACTGCGCGGAGTCCGAGAAGTTCGCCCATGTGACCTTTTTCTTCAACGGCGGCGAGAACGCGCCCTTCCCCGGCGAGGATGACGTGTGCGTGCCGTCTCCCAAGGGCATTGACTTTGACCAGAAGCCGGAGCTCTCCCTGCCGGAGGTGGCCCGGACTGTGGCGGGCGCCCTGGGGAAATACGACTTCATCGTCACCAACTTCGCCAACGGTGATGTCATCGGCCACACCCAGAACACCGCCGCCAAGCTGGATGCCTGCGGTTACGTCAGCCGGGCCCTGGAGCAGGTGGTGGATGCTGCCCTGGCCCAGGACTACGTGGTGGCCATCACTGCGGACCACGGCAATATCGAAAAGCTGTACACCGTTGCCGGGAAGCCGGACGGCTCCCACACCACCAATCTGGTGCCCTTTATTCTGATAGACTCCCGTCAGGAGGACCCCATCTCCCTGCGGGACGGTGCCCTCTGCGACGTGGCTCCCACAATATTAGACGTCATGGGCCTTCCTCAGCCCCTGGAGATGACCGGCCGCTCCCTGGCGGAGGGACACACCTGGGGCCGGGGGCGGAGGATGCTCCTCATCATCTGCGACGGCTGGGGCCTGGGCGCCGGCGATGAGGGCGACGCCATCCACCTGGCCCACACCCCCTACTGGGACGCCCTTTTGGAAAATCGCTCCTGGTGCCGCCTGCAGGCCTCCCGTGAATTTGTGGGCCTGGGGGCCGGCAAGGCCGGCAACTCCGAGGCCGGACACTCCAATCTGGGGGCCGGCCGGTGCGTCATGCAGGACGACGTGCGGCTGGATGCAGCGGTGCAGGACGGCTCCTTCGCCCGCAATCCGGTCTTTCTGGAGGCCATCGAGCATGCCAGACGGAACCATGCCTCCCTGCATCTGCTGGCCTACCTCACCCATAAGTCCTCCCACGGGTGCATCGACTATCCCCTGGCCATCTGTGAGATGGCCAAGAAGCAGGGCCTGGAGGAGGTTTACTTCCACATCATCTTCGACGGCCGCTCCACCGAACCCGGCTCCGCCCCCGCGCTGCTGGCGGAGCTGGACAGCCGCCTGGACCAGATCGGGCTGGGGCGGATCGTGGACGGCGTTGGCCGGGGCGTGGTCCTGGACCGGGACAAGAATTACGACAAGGTAAAGCGGGTATACGATGCCCTGACGGACGGCCTGGGCGCCTGGTATTCATGAGCGCCGACGCTCGGCCCGCGCGGGATGCGCTCCTCATTCCGCGCGGGCCCTGTATTTGTGATACAGCCGCCAAGGGCGTGCTGCGAGATTGTCTGCACATTGGAAAAGAGGTGCGCTATGAAAACCGTGTTGGGCTATCTGCGCCCCCATGCCGGGCGGGTCGCCGCCGGTGCCGCCATCAAATTCACCGCAGCGGTCCTGGAGCTGATCCTCCCCCTCCTGCTGGCAGAAATCATCGACGAGCTGGTGCCCGCCGGCGACACTGCCGCCATCTGGCGGACCGGCGGCTGGATGTCGCTGCTGGCTCTTGGGGCGGTGGGCTGCAACATTACCGCCAACCGGATGGCCGCCTGGGTCTCCATGGAGATGACCCGGGTACTGCGCCAGGATCTCTACCGCCGGATCCAGGGACTCTCCTGCACCCAGGCAGACCAATTCTCACCCTCCTCCCTGGTGTCCCGCCTCACCAATGACACCTACAATGTCCACCAGATGTTTGACAAGGTCCAGCGGGGCGGCATCCGGGCCCCCATGCTGGTGTTGGGCGGATTGATACTGACCTTTCTGCTGGAGCCCTCTCTGGCGCTGGTGCAGCTGGCGGTGAGCCTTCTCACCTTTCTCACCATTACGCTGGTGACCCGGCGGGGGATCCCCCACTACACCAGAGCTCAGGCGGCTGTGGACACGGTGGTACGCATCCTCCGGGAGAACGCCGCCGGGGTGCGGGTGGTAAAGGCCCTCGCCTGTCAGGTCAGGGAGCGGGATCGCTTTGACACAGCCAACCAGGCCCAGCGGCAGGCAGAGGCGCAGGCCGGGCAGGTCATGGCGCTGGCAACCCCCATAACCGATCTGCTGCTGAACGCCGGGCTCATCCTGGTAGTCCTGGTGGGGGCCCTGCGGGTCAACGCGGGACTGATGCCCCCCGGGCAGATCGTCGCCTTTATGACCTACTTCACTCTGATCCAAAGCGCCACACTGGGGCTTGCCAAGGTGTTCGTGAAGGTCAGCAAGGGCGCCGCATCCGCCCGCCGGATCCAGGAGGTCCTGCTGGCCCCGGAGCAGCAGCGGCAAACAGCGCCCCTGCCTGCTGGCGGCGGTTTTCTGGGCATGGACCGCGTCACATTCTCCTATCAGGGTGCCAGGCCGGATGTGGAGGCGGCGTCCTTCCTCCTGCGCCAAGGCGGGATGCTGGGAATCCTGGGGCCCACCGGCAGCGGCAAGAGCACACTGACCGCCCTGCTGCTGCGGCTGTATGACGCAGACCAGGGCGTGGTCTGGGTGGGCGGCATGGATGTAAAGGCCCAGGATCGCCGGGCACTCCAGAGCCGCTTCGGCGTGGTCTTTCAAAGCGACGACCTGATCCGCGGCACCGTCTATGAAAACATCTCCTTCCTGCGAAATCTCCCACGGCCGGCGGTGGAAGCCGCCGCCCGGACGGCCCAGGCGTGGCCCTTTATCTCCCAGCTGCCTCAGGGTCTGGACACCCCGCTGGACCCGGGCGGCGCCAACCTCTCCGGCGGCCAGCGTCAGCGGCTGTTGATCGCCCGGGCCCTGGCGGACCGGCCGGAGATCCTGGTACTGGACAATGCCGACAGCGCCCTGGATTACTCCACAGCCGCCGCGCTGCGGCAGGCGCTGCGGCGGGATTTCCCCTGCTTCGGGGGAGAAGTGTTTCAGGCAATCGAGAGGCATACGGTTGGTGCTCCCGACATGGCGCCACTTGATATGATCGTGTTTGCGGCTGACAAAATCGAGCCCACGCACGATGTAGCCGAATACAAGCGCCTGTATAAGCAGATTGGCACTATGAGCCTGGAAGAGCTGTTCTATGCGGTGCTGAAGGAAGGCATGTCCTATCTGGTTCGTGCCGGCAAGCCTATCAGTTATGATTCTGTCACGGTTTGGAACTGCTACAACGGCGCTAAGCCTCAAGAACAATAAAGGAGAATATAAGTGGAAGAAACATCTTCTCGTGAATGCGCGCTTATTGCTGCACGTGCGGCAGACGAGCGCAAGGCAACTGACATCATGGTCATTAAAGTTGGCGACTTGGTGGACGTCACCGATTATTTCGTTATCGCAACGGGCGCCAACACTCCCCAGGTTGAGGCCATCCTCGACAACATCGAGGAAAAAGTGCGTATCGAGGGCGGCGTAAAGCCCATTTCCCGCGAGCAGACCAACGATCATTCTTGGGAGCTTCTCGATTACGGCGAGTTCGTAGTGGATGTGTTCCAGCCCGAATCTCGTGATTTTTATCGTTTGGAAACCTTGTGGGGTGACGCCCCTATTATCGATATCGCCGAAGCGGGCATCGAGCATCCCGAATACAGCGAGCGTATTGCTAAGCTGGTTGGGCACGTGAAGGAAGCGCGCAGCTAAAGCGCACGGCGTCATGGCTTTTCGGATTGTGCAGCGTTGCTTGACGCGGTTTGCATCGCGTGGGGGGATAACGCCG
>OLOS01002595.1_pt1 | contig 11994 bp, 10 predicted proteins | sample 1672631 | NCBI WGS metagenome assembly OLOS01 (sample SAMEA3136707, study PRJEB25190) | human gut metagenome | biome: human gut; feature: human-associated habitat; material: faeces | place: Austria | collected 2013 | reverse complement strand
CCAACTGCGGCGGCTGCGGCTATCCCGGCTGCGGCGGCTGCGCCGAGGCGATCCTCGCCGGTAAGGCTCCCGTTACCGCCTGCGCCCCCGCAGGCCCCGAAAATGCCGCTAAGATCGCTGCCATCATGGGCATGGAGGCTCCCTCCGGCGACAAGATGGTTGCCCACGTGATGTGCAACGGCGGCTGCAACGCCAAGGAGAACTTTGAGTATCGCGGTGTGAAGGACTGTCTCGCCGCCACCAAGGTCTGCGGCGGCGACGTCAAGGCGTGCCGCTACGGCTGCTTCGGCTTCGGCTCCTGCGTGGAGGCCTGTAAGTTCGACGCCATCCATGTCATCAACGACGTTGCCGTGGTGGACAAGGAGAAGTGCACCAACTGCGGTGCCTGCCGCGCCGCCTGTCCCCACCACCTGATCGTGGAGGTGCCCTACAAGCAGAAGGTGTTCGTTGACTGCTCCAACAAGGACAAGGGTCCCGCTGTGACGAAGGTCTGCAACAACAGCTGTATCGCCTGCGGTATGTGCGAGCGTACCTGCAAGTTCGACGCCATCCATGTGGTGGACAACGTGGCTGTGATCGATTACAGCAAGTGCAAGAACTGCGGTATGTGCGCCAAGGCTTGCCCCCGCAACGCCATCGAGCCTATCCCCACTCCCGAGGAGAAGGAGAAGTTCAAGGCCGCGCAGAAGGCTGCCGCCGAGAAGAAGGCCGCCGCTGCCAAGGCTGCTGCCGAGGCTCCCAAGGCGGAGTAAGCTAACGACAAAAAAGAACCGTCCGGAAGGACGGTTCTTTTAGGCTGTCGAAAAAGCCGTCGGCTTTTCTCGACAGCCTGAAATAATGCCGTTATTTTCGTGCCGCGAAGCGGCACGAAAATATTCGCTTCGCTCCACGCACGCCTTGCAGAGCAAGGCTTAGCGCGGCATTTGATCCGATTCGAGGCGGGCTTTGCCCCCTCGAGCTCCCCCTGTAATGCGGAAGGACTGCACACGCCGGGGGATTTATCGACAAGCAGAAAGAACCGTCCGGAAGGACGGTTCTTTTTTTGTCGTTTGTTGTGGGTACGGCGGCGGTCAGCCCGCCATGATCTCGAATTTCAGCACGCCCGTCGCCGCCGCGGCGCGGGTCATCAGATTGTCCAGCTCCTCGGACATACCGCCCGTCTCGGCGGAGATGGTGACGCCGGCGCAGCCGTTGGTGGGGATGGTCTGGTTGATGGTCAGGATATTCGCGCCGGAATTGGCAAAGATGGACAGGTAGCTGGACAGGACGCCGGGGTTGTCCTTCAGCAGCGCGTAGAAGGTGATGATGTGCCCCGCGTGCATATTCTGGAAGGGCTGCACCGCGTCCTTGTACTTGTAGAAGGCACTGCGGCTGATGCCCACCATGCGCGCCGCCTCCCCCACGGTGGCGGCCTCGCCCACTTGCAGCATACGTTTTGCCTCCGCCACACGGAGGAAGACCTCCGGCAGTGCGTCCGCCGCCACTAAATAGTATTTCTGTTTCTCCATAGCTTTCCCTCCCGTGTCCGCCTGTTGCGAACAACTGTATTTTTATCATAGCACGGCGGGCAGACGGGCGCAAGAGAAAATTTTACAGCGTGGTGGAAAAATTGCGCGGCGCACCGGCGGTGCGTTTTGTCGCATCTGCCCAGTGAGGGGCGGGAGAGGCTGGCGCGCAAGGGCTGCCGGGGTTGCGGGACACGATGTTGACTTCCCGGCGAGTGGAAGGATATGCACATTATGCAGGCAAACATGCAAAAGAGGAAAGCCCGGGATAATATCCGGGTTTGGGGGGGTTTTAGCAACTTTTATGGCGATAAAAGAGGCGACATAACGATTGTGGATAAAGGTGTGGAAATTGTGCAAAACCCTGTGGGGGAACGGATGAGGGAGGTTGCGGCGAGGTTATTTTTTCTGTAAACCCGTCATAATTTCGGACGACCGCGCCCATTTTGCGGAAGGGGCGGGGAACAGGGAGATGGGGAACCCTTGCAAAACGGGGGGAGATACTATATAATGTACGTTGCATTATTCTCGGTGCATACCGGAGGGAAATATGGCAAAGAAAACAGCTTATGATAATGAGAGCATCTCCAGTCTGAAGGGGGCGGATCGCGTACGGAAACGTCCGGGCGTCATTTTTGGCTCCGATGGGCTGGAGGGCTGCGAGCACGCGGTATTCGAGATCCTGTCCAACGCCATCGACGAGGCGCGGGGCGGGCACGGCAGTCTCATCACCGTGACGCGGTTCGCCGACCACTCCATACAGGTGGAGGATCAGGGGCGCGGCTGCCCGGTGGACTGGAACGAAAAAGAGGGGCGGTACAACTGGGAGCTTGTGTTCTGCGAGCTGTACGCCGGCGGAAAATACGACAACGAGAACAGCGAGAACTACGAGTTCTCCCTGGGCTTGAACGGGCTTGGCTCCTGCGCCACCCAGTACGCCTCCCGCTACATGGACGTGACGGTGTGGCGCGACGGGAAGGAGTACCGGCTGCACTTCGAGCGGGGCGAGATCGTGGGCGAGCTGGAGGTCACGCCGCAGACGGGCAGCTGGAAGCGCACCGGCACCACCATCCGCTGGCTGCCGGATCTGGACGTGTTCACGGACATCCAGATCCCCGTGGACTACTACCGGGACGTGATGAAGCGGCAGGCGGTGGTGAACTCCGGCGTTACGTTCCGGCTGAAAAACGAGGTGTCCGCCGGGAAGCTCGAGACGGAGGATTTCGTCTACGAGCACGGTATTGTGGACTATGTGAACGAGCTGGCGGGGGACGATGCACTGACGGAGCCGGTGTTCTGGGAGGCGGAGCGGAAGGGACGCGACAGAGCGGACAAGCCGGAGTACAAGGTGAAGCTCAGCGTGGCGTTGTGCTTTTCCAACCGGGTCGCCGTGTGCGAATACTACCACAACTCCAGCTTTCTGGAGCACGGCGGCAGCCCGGAGAAGGCGACGCGCTCCGCCATGGTGTCCGCCATCGACAAGTATCTGCGGGACAACAACAAGTACGCCAAGGGCGAGGCGAAGATCACCTTCCCGGACGTGCAGGACTGCCTCGTGCTGGTGAGCAACAGCTTCTCCACCCAGACCAGCTACGAGAACCAGACGAAGAAGGCCATCACCAACAAGTTCGTGCAGGAGGCCATGACGGAGTTCCTGCGGAGCCGGATGGAGATATACTTCATCGAGAACCGGGAGGCGGCGGAGAAGATCGCCGCGCAGGTGCTCATCAACAAGCGCAGCCGCGAGACGGCGGAGCGCACCCGCATCAATCAGAAAAAGAAGCTGACGGAGAAGATCGACATCGCCAACCGCGTCCAGAAGTTCGTGGACTGCCGCACCAAGGACGTGGAGCGGCGGGAGATCTACATTGTGGAGGGCGACTCCGCATTGGGTGCCTGTAAGCAGAGCCGCGACGCGGAATTTCAGGGGCTGATGCCCGTCCGGGGCAAGATACTGAACTGCTTGAAGGCGGACTATCCCCGCATTTTCAAGAGCGACGTGATCACCGACCTGATGAAAGTGTTGGGCTGCGGCGTGGAGGTCAGCGGGAAGATGGTGAAGGATCTGAACCAGTTCGACCTTGCCAACCTGCGCTGGAGCAAGGTGGTCATCTGCACCGATGGCGATGTGGACGGCTTCCAGATCCGGACGCTGATCCTGACCATGCTGTACCGCCTGTGCCCCACGCTCATCCGGGAGGGATACGTCTATATCGCGGAGACGCCGCTGTTTGAGATCACCTGCAAGGAGAAATCCGGCGAGAAAACGTGGTTTGCCTACTCGGAGAAGGAGAAGGCGGACATTCTGAAGAAGCTGGAGGGCAAGAAGGTCAACGTGCAGCGTTCCAAGGGACTGGGTGAAAACGACCCGGAGATGATGTGGATGACCACCATGAGCCCGGAGACGCGGCGGCTCATTCGTGTGCTGCCGGAGGACGCCGAGGAGACGGCGCGGGTCTTTGACCTGCTGCTGGGCGACAATCTGGCGGGACGCAAGGACTATATCGCCGAGAACGGTCATCGCTATCTGGATATGATAGACGTAAGCTGACCGGCGCGCCTCCCGCGCCGCCCCCGGCGGGGAGGAACACGCCTCACAAGAGGCGCATACAAGAAAGGACACTGTTCCTATGGCAAAGAAGAAATCGGAAGAAAAAGAAATACGGCACGCGGGCGACCCCAACGTAATGGGGCTGCGGGGCGCGGTGGTGGAGCAGCCCATCACCGCCACGCTGGACGAGAACTATATGCCCTATGCCATGTCGGTCATCGTCAGCCGCGCCATTCCGGAGATCGACGGCTTCAAGCCCTCCCACCGGAAGCTGCTGTATACCATGTATAAAATGGGGCTGCTCACCGGCAGCCGCACCAAGTCCGCCAACATCGTGGGGCAGACCATGCGTCTGAACCCCCACGGCGATCAGGCGATCTATGAGACCATGGTGCGTCTTGCCAAGGGCAACGAGTCCCTGCTGCACCCCTTTGTGGATAGCAAGGGCAACTTCGGCAAGGTGTATTCCCGGGACATGGCGTATGCCGCCAGCCGCTATACGGAGGCGAAGCTGTCCCCCATCTGCGCCGAGCTGTTCCGGGATCTGGACTGCGACGCCGTGGACTTCGTGGACAACTACGACAACACCACCAAGGAGCCGTCGCTGCTGCCCACCACCTATCCCAACGTGCTGGTCAGTGCCAACCAGGGTATCGCCGTGGGCATGGCCAGCCAGATCTGCGGGTTCAATCTGGGCGAGGTGTGCGAGACGACGGTGGCGTATCTGAAGAATCCCGACCATGACATCGCCTCCACCCTGCTGGCCCCCGACTTCCCCACCGGTGGGCAGATCATCTGCGACGGCAACGATCTGCGCGGTATCTACGACACGGGACGGGGCGGCCTGAAGGTACGCGCCCGGTGGCGGTACGACAAGAAGGAGAACGTCATCGAGGTCTACGAGATCCCCTATTCCACCACCATTGAGGCGATTTTGGACAAGGTGGCGGAGCTGGTAAAGGCGGGGAAGGTCAAGGAGATCAGCGACATGCGGGACGAGACAGATCTGAGCGGTCTGAAGCTCGCCATTGATCTGAAGCGGGGCACGGATCCCGACAAGCTGATGGCGAAGCTGTTCCGTCTGACGCCCCTGCAGGACACGGTGAGCTGCAACTTCAACATCCTTATCGCCGGTATGCCCCGCGTTATGGGCGTGGGACAGATATTGGAGGAGTGGACGGCGTGGCGCACCGACTGCGTGAAGCGGCGGGTGTACTTCATTCTGAACCGGAAGAGGGAGAAGCTGCATCTTTTGCAGGGTCTGAAGCGTATCCTGCTGGACATTGACCGCGCCATCCGGATCATCCGGGAGACGGAGGAAGAGTCCGAGGTCATCCCCAATCTGATGATCGGCTTCGGCATCGACCAGGTGCAGGCGGAATACGTGGCGGAGATCAAGCTGCGGAACATCAACAAGGAGTATATCCTCAAGCGGGTGGCGGAGACCGCCGCCTTACAGGACGAGATAGAGGATCTGGAGGACACGCTGTCCAAGCCGGGACGCATCCGGAAAATCATCATCGGCGAGCTGGAGGACGTGAAGAAGAAGTACGCCGTGCCCCGGCGGACGGAGATCGTGTACAGCCACGAGCTGCCGGAGGAGGATGAGGAGGACGCGCCGGAGGACTATCCCGTGCACCTGTTCCTCAGCCGGGAGGGGTATTTCAAGAAGATCACGCCCCAGTCCCTGCGGATGTCCGGGGAGCAGAAGTTCAAGGAGGGCGACAGCCTGCGCCAGTCCTTCGAGGCCACCAACAACACGGAGCTGATGTTCTTCACCGATAAGCAGCAGGTCTATAAGACCCGCGCCAGCGAGTTCGGCGAGACGAAAGCGTCGGCACTGGGCGACTATCTGCCCGCCAAGCTGGGCATGGACGCCGGGGAGAACGTGATATGGCTGTGCCTGCCGGGGGATTACAGCGGCAGCGTGGTGTTCTTCTTCGAAAACGGCAGGGCGGCGCGTGTCGCGCTGAGTGCCTACGCCACGGTGTCCAACCGCCGCAAGCTGACGGGTGCCTACTGCGACAAATTCCCGCTGGTGTGCGCGGTGCAGCTGACCGACGACCGGGAGCTGGCGTTGGAGACGAGCGAGCCGCGGGCACTGCTGGTGCACACGTCGCTCCTGACCCCCAAGACCACACGCGGCACGCAGGGCGTGCAGGTCATGAACATCAAGCCCAAGTACCGGCTTGAGAGGGTCATGGCAGCGGAGGAATGCGGCATCGTCAACGGTGCCCGCTACCGGACGCGGAGTATCCCCGCCGCCGGTGCCATACTGAAGATGGAGGACAGCGAGGAGAAGCAATTAGAGCTGCTGTAAGCGCGAGGAAAGGAGGGGCTATTATGAGTAAAAGATGGTGCGCCGCGCTGCTGTGCGTGCTGCTATCCGCCCTTATGACGGGCTGCGGAAGCTTCCTCGACAGGGAGTGGTACGAGGTGAAGGATCACAGTCCCACCTACTACGAGGGGGAGGGGCGCGACGTGCTCCGCGCCGACACCTATCAGGATCTGGTGAACAACATTCTGATCCTGGTGGGCAACCACTCCGACACCGGCACTATCTGGCTGTACTACGCGCAGGAGGGGCTGGACGCCAACGAAGCCGCCAACAAGGCGTGCCGCGAGGTGGAGCAGGAGACGCCGCTGGGCTCCTACGCCGTGTCCTACATCCAGTACACGGTGGACGACTCCGCCCGGAATTACAGCGAGATCGTGGTGACGATCGACTACAAACGGTCGGAGCAGCAGCTTATTGACATCGTGCATGCCACCAACGTGGCGGCACTGCAAAATCTGCTGACCAAAGCGGCGCAGGACGGCAAAAGCGAGCTGGTGGTGCAGCTCAGTGCCTTTGACGGGCAGGCGTACCGGGTGCAGCAGATCGTGCAGCAGGTGCAGAACGCCAACGGCGGCAGCGGCTGGGTGACGAACTTCTATCCCAACGCCGCCAATGCCGGCGTGGTGGAGATCTTGATGCGTTGAGACGGTTCTGCCCGCCCCGGAAGGGGCGGGCAGAAATTTTGCGGAAAAGAGGCAAACAGGGTTGACAAGGTATCCGATTTGCGGTATAATACGTCTTGCGTTTGCGGGCGTAGCTCATCTGGTAGAGCGCGACCTTGCCAAGGTCGAGGTAGCGAGTTCGAGCCTCGTCGCCCGCTCCAAAAAAGAAACACCATCCGTTAGGATGGTGTTTTCTTTTTGGAAAATCCCTTTCCAAGATGAACAGAACGAGAATAGCAAAGATTAGATTGCAAGCGGGCAATAATTGTGATACACTGAACAAAAACTCAGTGCGTTCGGAGGTCGTCTGTTGTGGATTTAACAGTGCTAAATACAGCAGAAATAGTGTCGCTCTACTGCAAGGTTATTAAAGAGCTGAAAGTTAGAAATGTAATACGAACAAATAATGTTATTGGGGATTTAGGCGAATACTTAGCTATTGAGCATTATAACAAAACGACGGGACTGCCCACCTTGGCTGCTGCACCTATCGGTACGGAAAACATTGATGCTATCAGCCGGAAAGGGGATCGGTACAGTATCAAATCTACAAGCGGCACTGTAACAGGTGTGTTTTATGGATTAGAGCCAAAGGGCTCTACAATACAAGACAAACAAAAGTTTGAATATGTTATTATATGCAAGTTTAATGGCGACTACGAATTAGAAGAGATACTTGAAATGGACTGGGAGACATTCTTGCAGCACAAGAGGTGGCATAGCAGAATGAAGGCATGGAATCTTTCTTTGACAAAGGAAGTTTGCTCTGATTGTAAAGTAATTTTCCAAAAACAAAAATGAACATACTTATGCTAAACGAGGCAGAAACCACAACGCGGTTCCTGCCTCGTTTTATGTACTTTAATGGATAGATCTTGCAATCCTTGGGATGACCACGTGAGAAGCAGCAAAGGATCCCGGCTGTTGCCGGGGTCCTTGCTTTTGTGAGGAGATTATGGGTATATCAGAGGGGAAACGCGTCGCTCTTGCAGCAGAACGAACGTTTTCTGATAGCCAAACCGGTTAGTTCTGGGCGGCCTGCTTGTTGCGTCCCAGAGCACGGATGCCCTCCACCACCAGGTCGATGGCGAGGATCACCAGCAGGACGCCGATGATACCGCGGATGTAGAACCATGCCACGCCTGCGCCGCCGGCCATGATACCGACGATCTGCGCCTTGATGGTGAACACCAGAGAGGTCAGGGTCACGATCAGCATGAAGAACATGGGGAAGTAGAACATCTTGTTGTTGCGGCCGATCTTCCCCAGCCAGCAGCACACAGCCAGCAGACCCAGAGCGGCCAGCAGCTGGTTAGCAGCACCGAACAGAGCCCAAATCTTGGCATAGCCGGTCAGACCCAGAGCCACGCCGGCCACCACGGTGATACCGGTAGCCACATAGGGGTTGGTGATGACCCGCTTCCAGCCCGTCAGATCCTCGCGGGACTGACCGGGCTCGACGAAGAACTCAGCGAACATATAACGGGCCAGACGGGTAGCGGTATCCACGGAGGTCAGGCAGAAAGCGGACACAGCCAGGATCAGCATGGAGTACACCACGTTGTAGCAGCCGCTGCCAAAGACCTTGGAGAACATGGAAGCCAGACCGGTGGCGAACACGACGGTAGGAGTCGTGGTGGTGCCGTCAGCATAGGAAGCCCAGATATAACCAACAGCGCAGACGGAGATCAGAGCCAGAGCGCACTCGATCAGCATACCGCCGTAAGCGATGGGCTTGGCGTCCTTCTCCTGATCCAGCTGCTTGGAGGTGGTGCCGGAGCCAACCAGAGAGTGGAAGCCGGACACAGCACCGCAGGCGATGGTCACGAACAGAGCGGGGAACATATAGCCCAGGGAAGTGCCGCTGGGAGCCAGAGTGTCATAGAAGCCGGTGAAGGCGGGCATATCCACAGTGGGAGCGCAGCCGACGATACCCACCACAGCCAGAACCATCATGCCGTACAGCAGGAAGGAGCTCAGGTAGTCACGGGGCTGCAGCAGGATCCACACGGGGGTGACGGAGGCCACAGCGATGTACAGACCGACAATGATCATCCACACGGTGTAGCTCAGATAGATGGGGTGCCAGTTCAGACCGATGATCATGCAGACCACGATACCGATAACACCGATAACGGTGGAGATGCCCAGAGGGGCATTACGGCGGTATACGAAGAAGCCGAACAGGACAGCCATCACGATGAACAGGATGGAGATGATAGCGGTGGAAGCGTTGGCGGCAGAGGCCTCCAGATCCACCAGACCCTCGGCGGTGTAGGTAGCCTTGAAGGTGTTGGCGACGATGGAAGCGAACGCGGCGACCACCAGGATCAGGGTCAGGTAAGCGAAGGTGATGAACAGCTTCTTAGCCTTGGCACCGATAGCGTCACCGATGACCTCGCCGATGGACTCACCCTTATGACGGATGGAGGCGAACAGGGCACCGAAGTCATGGACACCGCCGAAGAAGATACCGCCGATCAGGATCCACAGCATAACGGGAACCCAACCGAAAACGGCAGCCTGGATGGGGCCATTGATGGGGCCGGCACCGGCGATGGAAGAGAAGTGGTGACCCATCAGCACGGGAGCCTTGGCGGGACAATAGTCCTTGCCATCCTCCAGGGTGTGGGCAGGGGTAGGACGGGAGTTATCCACGCCCCACTTCTTGGCCAGCCAGCCACCGTAGAAAATATAACCTACGACCAGCACGGCGCAGCCAATGATAAGGAACAACGCAGCGTTCATACAGCTCTCTCCTTTCTGAATAGCGATTTCTTTTGCTTATGAAACAGGCCTCTTTCGAAAACCTGTGCTGCACTATGTCCGCTGGCGTTGGTGCTGATTTTTTCCTCCGGCAGCACCACCATCGCGGTGTGGAAGTCCATCCAGCCCCAGTAGGACAGCTTGAAGCTCTTGTACAGGCGGCATTTTTTCAGTGCCTTCCGTGCCTCCTCGTCGCAGCTGTCACAGACGAACAGCGCGGTGATGTAGGTGTACATATGGTTGGGGTCGGGCTGGATCCGCGCCATGCCGCGCTCGTAAGCCAGCTTTTCGCACTTCTCGTAGATCTCCTTCGTCAGATGGGGTACATCGAAGAGGTATACGTACTCGAAGCTGTTTGCCTGCCACAGCTTGGCCTTTCGGGAGAGGACGTACTTCTCGGCGGTGGCGTAGAAGTCCATGGTGGCTGCCAGAGAGTGCTCGGACTCTTCGCAGCGATTCACGTCGTAGCTGCCGGCATACACGTCGCACAGACGCTCGACGGCTTCTTGTCGGGTCATAACGGCTCCTCCTTTTTTCATAACGGTTTCTTAACACGGCAAGCGTTTTTTAAGGGGTCTTTCACAGTTAAAACCACGAAAGTACCCCAAGGGAAAAGTTACGTTTCCGTAAAATTACCACAAAAAACGCGCCTGTCTCTAAGACCGCTTCTAATATACGCCGCCCTTTTTCAAGTTTCAAGACGCAAAATGAACAATCTTTGAACGACAAGAACGTATATATTTTTGGTTGTTTTGTGCAAAAAACTGTGGTTCTGCAAAAACGTTACCGCAACGCAGTGCCTTTTTCGCGAAAAGTCCGAAATACCGTGTGGGAGGGTGGTTGCAGAGGGCTCCGCTTCCGCCCCGCCGGCGGGGGATGCGCCGCACCCCGTTTTTCGTCAAACCGCCCAAAAGAGCGGAAAAAACGCCACCCTGCCGGATGGCGTTTCGCGTCCTTGTTGATCATCCCAGATGGCGTTTGAAGTTGCCGCCCACGCGGACGCCCTCCTGCATCACATAGAAGGCGTCGGGATCTACGTCGTGCAGCACCTGCCGCAGCGTGTCGATCTCGTACTTGGACAGGCACACGCACAGCACCTGCACGTCGTCCCCCGTCCAGCCTCCCTGCGCCGTCCAGCTGGTCACGCCGCGATCCAGCTGCTCCATGATGTAGCGGGGCAGCTCCGGGTCGTTCTTCTTAGTGAAGATCAGCAGCTGCACAGCCACGTTCTGCCGGTGCAGCCTGTCCAGGAACAGATTGCTCAGCACGTTGTACATAGCGGAGTAGATGGCGGTGGTGGCGTCGAACAGGAAGAAGCACAGGGTATACAGCCCCGCATTGAAGGTGATGGAGAACCGCCCCACGGTGAAGCGGCTGCCGCGTTTGCTCAAATACAGCCCCAGAATGTCCAGCCCGCCGGTGGAGCAGCCGCAGCTGAGCACCAGACCGCCGGCAAAGCCCACCAGAATACCGCCCACCATGCAGCTGGTGAGAAGATCCGGTATCACCGGCGTGGCGGGGGAGGGGATGATCGCCAGAAACAGGGAGTTGGCGGCGGTGCAGATGGCCGCCTTCCAGAAAAACGTCCGCCCCAGTGCCCGGAACGCCAGCAGGAACAGCGGCACGTTCACGAAGAAATACAGCACACCTGCCAGATCGAAGCGCAGATCCAGTGCGAACGCCCGCTGCAGCAGGGTACGCACCACCTGACACAGACCGTAGGCCCCGCCGCCGTATAGCCCGTGGGGCACGATGAACACGTTGATGGAAAATGCCAGCAGCAGCCCGCCCAGCAGTCCGCCCACCAGCCGCAAGCCCTTGGTGTGCAGCAGTTTTTGATACATGGAATGATCCCTCTCTCCCTCGCCGCATCGGCGGCGAACACATAGATGGCAATATAATAGGTGGCAGAGGCGGAAAAGTCAAGCCTTTCCCGCCTCTGCGCCGCGTTTTTTCTCACAGGCTGTATTTCAGGCACCGCTCCAGCCGCTGAAACGACCGCCGCAGGGAGCGGGAAACGGTGGATTTGTTCACGCCCAGCGTGTCGGCGATGTCCGTTACGGACATATTATGATATATGTATAGCTCCAGCATCTCCCGCTGGCGGGGCGTCAGCTCCGCCGCCACGGCGCGGGGCAGGTTCCGCAGCAGACGGTGACGGCGCGAGCCGTT
>OLOS01002588.1_pt1 | contig 12011 bp, 11 predicted proteins | sample 1672631 | NCBI WGS metagenome assembly OLOS01 (sample SAMEA3136707, study PRJEB25190) | human gut metagenome | biome: human gut; feature: human-associated habitat; material: faeces | place: Austria | collected 2013 | reverse complement strand
ATTTGACGGTTTAGACAGAGTGCTTGTTTTTAAAGTGATTTAAGGCAGACACCTGAAAGATGTCTTTTTTCACTATTATTATAAGTAAATCTAAGAAATAAATCAAGCAATCTGTGAAATACAAAACAGCTTTTATAAAGGGATTTTTTAAGAAATCGCTTTTTTTACTTACTCATCAAACTATTTATCCTTAAATTCTTTGAAGATTAATAGACTGTTTATCATAATTGTGCGTTTAGTTTTTTAATATGATAAAATATAAATATATAGCATATTCATTTATTTGATTTTCTTGCTTATTGTTTTCAATTTTCATCACCTATGATTTTTCTGTTTTGACAATGATTAAATTACAAATCGGTTGAAGGAGGGTTGAAAATGCAAAAGAAGATTAATTTAATATTATGTTTAAGTTTAATGCTGACCATTCTGAGTGGCTGTTCAATCATTGATATACTAGTACAATCAGTTAGCACAAAAACAAGCATCTTACTAGAAGTTGCGAAGGTGTATAGCGATTATGTGATTGCTTATCCAATCGGTGTTGTCATGCGCAGTATAGCACCTTCAGAGCCAATTATCATTCCGCATGAACAAGAGGGAATTTATACCATGGAATACGGCTTTGTACCGGATATTCTGATATATCCTGATGATTCAGAAGATAGCGTGTCAGGCAAGCTATATGGAGTGAATAATAATTATCTTGATGTATCAGCAATCAGGAATTTTGATGATACAGCTTTACAAGTAGGGGATCAATTAACAGTTACTTTTGATGAAGGTGATATGAATTTAGAGAATAATACGATTATTGCGAAAAGCATTGAAGTTAAATCTGTGAATGATTTAGACTTTAATGATTTAGATTTCACCGATTATCGATGGTATTCCTATGAGGCATATGGAGATGGCATGAAATGTGATGATATGTCCACTTATAGTTTAATATCAAAATTAATGGATCATGGAACCGTAACTTGTAAGGAAGGACCTAATGAACTGGTGTACTTTAAAGGCTATGAAACCAATCTAACATTCTTATTTGATGATGGCAATTATGCAGACTTTTCCGTCTATCAGTACGCAACAAGTGAAGAAATGGAAATAGATGCTGCTAATATGTGGAACGAAGAGTACTGCGGGAGAGCGTTACCTATAAGTGTGTACCATTATAAATTAGGAAAGATAATATTTTCTGTAACTCAAAAACTAGACACCGTCAATTATAACTCTAACAGGCTTATGTTGATTCTTGATAAAATTGCCGGTAGAGCCTTTGCGAAAAATGTTTACGATTATTATTCTTCTGAGGAATATGAAAAGGCATATGAAAATTATCGCTTTGGCAGAGAATAAGTATCATTGTACTTTCAACAGTTAAGGCAATCAATTAATCATAAACAGAGAACGCCATAATGTAACCGCTTAACTGTGTAAACTTTATTTATTCGTTCATATCCATGCTTGACAAAGCCTTTGGTCAATGCTATTTTATTAATAGTTATACGACTGACGGAAGTGGAATTAACCACATGAAGTATGACAGTGAAACGCCGACCGTCTGGGCAATTCAGTCCGGATGAGTCGGCTTTTTTGTATCAATTTTTAAGTGGTTTTACTTTACAGATCGGCTGACTTTCGATAGACTAAATGTACGTTACGGAGGGATGATTATTGACTCAGGGAAGAATTCATTCAATTGAAACATTTGGAACCGTCGATGGTCCGGGAATCCGTTTCGTATTGTTTATGCAGGGCTGTCCAATGCGCTGTCTTTATTGTCACAATCCAGATACATGGAATCTTGAGAGTGGTGTTTTGAAAACACCTGATGAGATTCTTAATGAAATATTAAAGTATCGCCCTTATTACAAGGATACTGGCGGCTTGACAATCAGCGGCGGCGAGGCGTGTCTGCAGTTAGATTTTGTACTTGAATTATTTGCTTCATGTAAAAAAGAGGGGATTCACACTTGTTTAGATACGTCGGGAATCACTTTTAATCAAAAGGATGATCGCTATCTCAAGCTTTGTGAGTTGTGTGATTTAGTTCTTCTTGATATGAAGCAAATGAACAGTGCCAAGCACAAGAAATTATGTGGTTTTGAGAATGAGCGGGTATTCGCTTTTGCGTCATTTTTAAATCAGCACCATGTACCCGTTTGGATTCGTCATGTTCTGGTGCCGGAACTGACGGATGATGCAGAGCATTTAATGGCCATGCGGAAATGGATCGATACCTTATCAAATGTAGAGAAGGTTGAGGTTCTCCCTTATCACACGATGGGGATTGTGAAGTATCAAAGTCTTGGTCTTGATTATCCTCTGGCTGGGGTAAACGCGCCAAGTGCTGAAAAGGTTATAATGGCCAGAGAAATATTATGTGGAGATCAGCATGAAAAAATTTAAACTTATACAGCTGAATGGCGATGTCTGTGCCGGCTGTGCGCAGAATCTGCCGGTGGTTCGCCAGGTGCTTGCAAATCGCGATGACTGTGATTTTGTAGAAATTGGTGAACTGGAGGAAATCGCAAAGATTGTCCGACGTTATGGTTTGACACATCTGCCGGCGCTTGTTTTGCTTGGCAATGATGAATTTATTGGCGAGGTTCACGGCTATCAGCCTGAAGAAATCCTCGCTGTATGGCTGGATGCCAAAATCGAACAATTTAATCGACAAGGAGAAAGAGCATGATGAGAGAAGAATGGACAGGGTTTAAAGAAGGAAAGTGGATCAAGGAAATTAATGTCCGTGATTTCATACAGAAGAATTATACGCCTTATACAGGTGATGAAACTTTTCTTGCCGGGCCTAGTGATGCGACAACGGCTTTATGGCAGCAGGTACTGTCACTGAATGAGCAGGAAAGAGCGGCAGGCGGTGTATTAGATGCTGATACCAGTGTTGTATCAACGTTAACTTCCCATGCGGCGGGATATTTAAACAAAGAATTAGAAAAGATTGTTGGTTTTCAGACCGATAAGCCATTTAAACGTGCGCTGCAGCCTTTTGGCGGTATTCGTATGAGTGAAAGTGCTTTAGAGGCTTACGGTTATGAGCTTGATCCGGAAATTAAGAAAATCTTTACGCAATATCGCAAAACCCATAATCAGGGAGTATTTGATGCTTATACGCCGGAAATGCGGGCTGCCCGTACTTGTGGTATCATTACCGGTCTGCCTGATGCTTATGGCCGCGGCCGCATTGTTGGCGATTATCGCCGCATTGCTCTGTATGGTGTTGACGCGTTAATTGAAGATAAAAAAGAAGTGATGCGGATTCGCTTGAATGGCAGTATGTATGAAGATAAGATTCGTGATCGTGAAGAGGTTGCGGAACAGATCCGTGCATTAGGTGAGTTAAAGAAAATGGCGGCAATTTATGGCTGTGATATTGCCAAGCCTGCCAAGAGCGCGCAGGAAGCGATTCAGGCGGTTTATTTTGGTTATCTGGCTGCGGTTAAGGATCAAAATGGCGCAGCCATGTCATTAGGACGTACTTCCACTTTCTTAGATATTTATATTCAGCGTGATCTAGAAAATGGTACCTTAACAGAAGCTGAGGCACAGGAATTGATGGATCATTTCATCATGAAGCTGCGTCTGGTTAAATTCATGAGAACACCGGAATACAATGATTTATTCTCAGGAGATCCTACTTGGGTTACTGAATCAGTCGGCGGTGTTGGTATTGACGGACGTCCTTTAGTAACAAAAAATTCCTTCCGTGTACTGCATACACTGGAAAACTTAGGACCAGCGCCAGAACCAAATCTGACTGTTTTATGGTCCAAGCAGCTGCCTGATGGCTTTAAGAAATACTGTGCGAAGCTTTCCATTGAAACTTCTTCTTTACAGTATGAGAATGATGATCTGATGCGTGTGGAAATGGGTGATGATTATTGCATCGCCTGCTGTGTAAGCTGCATGCGTGTGGGTAAGGATATGCAGTTCTTCGGGGCTCGTGCTAATCTTGCGAAAGCATTGCTTTATGCGATTAACGGCGGTATTGATGAAAAGAAAAAAATTCAGGTATCACCGCGTTTTGAACCAATCACCTCGGAATATCTTGACTTTGATGAGGTAATGGCTAAATATGATCAAACCTTGGATTGGCTGGCTGGTCTATATATCAATACACTAAATGTAATTCATTATATGCATGATAAATATTGTTATGAAGCGATTGAAATGGCTCTGCATGACTATGATGTGCGCCGGTTATTTGCGACGGGTGTAGCTGGTTTATCCGTGGTTGCCGATTCATTATCCGCTATTAAATATGCTCATGTTAAAACCGTGCGTGATGAAAATGGCATTGTCGTAGATTATGAGATTGAAGGCGATTTCCCTAAATATGGCAACAATGATGATCGGGTTGACCAATTAGCGGCTGATTTAGTTAAGAATTTCATGGATAAGCTCAGACAGCATCATACATACCGCGGTGGAATTCATTCCATGAGTATCTTAACTATTACAAGTAATGTTGTTTATGGTAAGAAGACAGGCAATACACCGGATGGCCGTAAAGCCGGTGAACCTTTTGCACCGGGTGCTAATCCGATGCATGGCCGTGATACAAGCGGCGCATTGGCGTCTTTAGCATCAGTGGCAAAATTAAATTATGATGACGCTCGTGACGGTATATCAAATACCTTCTCAATCGTGCCGGAATCATTAGGAAAGGACTAAGGAGGAACTTATGAGTCAGCGTGTAGATAATCTAGTAAATTTGATCGACGGTTATGTGGAAAGCGGCGGTCATCATCTGAATGTAAATGTATTTAACCGAGAAACATTGTTAGATGCTCAAAAGCATCCTGAATTATATCCGCAGTTAACCATTCGGGTATCCGGTTATGCCGTTAATTTTAATAAATTGACAAAGGAACAGCAGGACGAGGTAATATCTCGTACAATGCACGAAAAAATGTAAGCGAGGTCTGGTGAAAACCAGACTTTTCATTTACTTCTTATGCATCAAAAGGTAAAATAGAATGAAAGACAGGAGGCTTAATTTATGGAATATATAAAAGCTGGAAGATTAATTGATGGCTGCGGGAATGTCAGTGAGAACATGATACTGTGCATTGATGAGGGAAAGATTAAGGGAATATTAAAAGCAGAACAAATGGCTAAGGAAGTAGAATTTATTGATTATTCTGATTTTACGATACTGCCGGGACTGATTAACGCGCATATTCATGCTTTTTCACCTTGTGATATGAGGGCCGAAGAAGAGCAGGCACGCACGCCTTTGCAGAAGGCTTATGATGGGGAACGTTTCATGCATGATTTGCTTTACAGCGGTGTTACCGCCGCCCGTTCTCTGGGTTCTGAGGGAACCAGTGAGCAGCAGCTTCGCGATTGTATCAATAATGGTACGGTAATTGGACCGGATCTTGTCGTATGCGGCCGTGTGATCACAATGAGCGGCGGTCACGGATGGAGTGACGGCATGCAGTCTGATGGTGTTGATGAATGCCGTAAGAATACGCGCATTCTGCTTCGTGAGGGAGCGGATGTAATCAAAATAATGGCTACCGGCGGGGTTATGACGAAAGGTGTAGAACCGGGCAGCGCGCAGCTTACAATGGAAGAAATGAAGGTCTGCGTGGAAGAGGCTCATAAGGCAGGCAAGAAAACAGCGACCCATGCCCAGGGAAATCAGGGTATCCGCAACGCGCTGAATGCCGGTATTGATTCCATTGAACATGGCATCTACCTTGATGATGAAGTAATCGCCCAGATGCTTCGTCAGGGAACTTATCTGGTACCTACACTTGCAGCGCCAAAATGTATCGTCGATCATGGCGAAGGTATACTGCCTGATTATGTGATGCGTAAATCAAAGCTGGTAATTGATGCTCATGTGGAAAGCTTTAAACGGGCTTATGCCGCTGGGGTAAAGATTGCAGTCGGCACAGATGCCGGTACACCTTATAACTTCCATGATAAAACAGCCTATGAATTAGAATTAATGGTTAAGTATGGTGTTGCGCCGATGGAGGCTATTACCTTTGCGACACATAACAGCGCTGAATGTCTAGGCATCGAGGCTGACCACGGTACAATTGAAGTCGGTAAGTTTGCTGACTTAATTGTTCTTGAAAAAAATCCTTTAGACGATATCACTGCTTTACAAAATGTCAACAAAGTCTATAAACATGGTGTTTTAGTACTCAACCGATAGTTGAAAACAGCAATTCAACGAACGGGTTATTGTTAGAATCAAGTTTCTTCTCTATGATGAAGGTGTCAAGGGAAGGTGATAACATGAGACAATCAAAACAGAAATTCTATTATCCGCAGGAGCAAAAAGCATTTGCTAAAAAAGCCTTAAGCGCAAAAGCTTGGTTTTGGATACACAGTCTTATGAACCCTAACCGATAACCTAAAGGAGAACCATATGAACATTGGAAAAACGATCGCTGATTATCGTAAAGCAGCAAATATGACGCAGTCAGAAGTCGCAGATCAGCTGGGCGTTACTTATCAGGCAGTATCTAAATGGGAACGTGATGAAAGTCTTCCGGATATAACGATGCTGCCAAAGATTGCTGATCTCTTTAATATCAGTATTGATACTTTATTAAGAGGCAGTTTTGAAATGAAGGAAGAAAAAGAAGTTGCGACAGCCCGTCAGATCATTGAAGAAGTCACTGAGGCGGAACAGGATGAAACGGCTGAAACGATTGAGCCTATAAAAAAACAGGATCAGGATGAAACGCCTAAAGCCGCTGACAAACCTGTTGATGATGAAAAAACAGAATCAGAAGCAAACGATGATGATGCCTTTATCAACATCAACTTAGGCGGCCTGCTGGAACAGCTTGCACCGCTGATGAAGCCTAACCAATTGGATCGGGTAGTCGGCAAGCTTGGCCGGATGAATAAAAAATTAAGCAGCATCTATCCGTTCCTAAAGCGTGAACGAATGAGTGAACTGATTGCCAAGACCCCCTTGGATGAGCTGGAAATTGATGAACTGCTGCCGTTCTTAAATAGTGCGCAGCGCGATCTGCTGATTGAAAAAATCGTGCAATATGAAAATGTACCTGACTTTTTAGATCTTGATGATCTTTATCCTTTCCTTAACTCAGCCCAGAAAACAGTTTTACTTTCATGGCTGCTGGCATATGATCGCTTTGATCTGCTTGATGACTTTATGCCATTTTCCAACTCAGAACATCGTGAAAAGATCATTGATGAAATGCTTGAAACTGGCAATTTAGAGTATGTCAGTGAAACCTATCCTTTCATTAATAATGAGTTAAAAAATCGGCTGCTTACTTATTTTATAGAAAATCGAATGACTGAAGAGCTTTCTGAACTGATGGATTTTATGTAATCCATCAGTTTTCTTTTGGTGACAGTTTATATAGTTTGTGTAAATTTGACTGTCTTTTTGAAAGAAAGTGATATAATAATGATGATTATTTTAAATTTGGAAAGGAAAATCTATGAAAAAATTCAACTGGCGTAAATTTATTAACCGTTTTGTCTTTTTTTCTTTACTTATATCGGCAATCTTTTTGATTATTCGATTATTTCTGGCACCGGCGGGCAACGATGTTCCTTATGGACGCGTTAAAAGTGATTATGTTTTAATGCTTGTGCAATGTATTCTAGGCTTATTTGCCATGACTTTACCAGGCTTGCTTTCACATCGTTTTCAAATCGAGATTCCTTCCGGCATGCTGGTACTTTATGCGATCTTCCTATACGGGGCGATCTTTCTTGGCGAGGTGCGTTCATTTTATTACACGGTACCGCATTGGGATACGATTCTGCATACCTTTTCCGGCGGTATGCTGGGGGCATTAGGCTTCTCCTTTGTGACATTGCTGAATAAAACCGATAAGATACCATTAAATCTATCACCGCTTTTCATTGCGATTTTTGCGTTCTGCTTTGCGGTAACACTAGGTGTATTCTGGGAAATTTATGAATTTACCTTTGATGGTGTTCTGGGCTTAAATATGCAGAAGTTTGCTCTTGAATCCGGTGAGCAGCTGATGGGCAGGGCCGCGCTTCAGGATACGATGAAGGATTTGATCGTTGACTGCTTAGGTGCCTTCATCATGGCATTAGTAGGTTATATTTCATTGAAATATAAGACTGGTTTTATTGAAAAGCTGACGCTGCGCAAGAAAAAGAGTCATCATGATAAGCGCTTATCCGCTTAGTTATTATGTCACAGACAACTAAAAAGGCATTAGCGGCCTCTTTAAAACAGCTGCTGAAGGAGAAACCGCTTGATAAAATAACGGTGACAGACTTGGTAGAGGATTGTGAGGTAAACCGTCAAACGTTCTATTATCATTTTCAGGATATCTATGATCTGATTGAATGGATCTATGTCAGTGAAGCGGCACGTATTCTTGGCGATAAAAAAACGGCGGCAACTTGGCAGCAGGGCTTTCAGAATATTTTTGACTATCTGATAGAAAACAGCTCTTTTGTATTAAATACCTTTCATTCATTAAACCGTGAGCACCTTGAACGATTCCTTTATGAACAAACCTATCATCTGCTTTATGATGTTGTTGATGAGGAGGCGGCAGCCTATACAGTATCAGAAGCGGATAAAGCTTTTATTGCTGATTTTTATAAATATGGTTTTGTCGGCATTGTGCTTGACTGGATCAGCAAGGGAATGCGGGAAGAACCGCAGACAATTATTCAGCGTCTTTATGTAATGATTCACGGCAATATCACAAAAGCGCTTCATGATTTTGAAAAGGAACACTGATTTATACAAGTCAGTGTTTTTGTATGAAATTTTGTCAAGGTTAAGGCAGTGTTGAAAGATTGGACAGGCAGGATGTAATGTCTATGGCAGTTCTTTTAAATATTGAGTATTCTATGGGTGTAAAACAAATGGAGGTACTTAATATGTATTATAGCAGTGGTAATTATGAAGCATTTGCACGTCCAAAGAAACCGGCTGACGTTGACCGTAAATCAGCTTATGTGATTGGTTCAGGTCTTGCCGCTCTGACAGCAGCATTCTATCTTGTTCGTGATGGACAGATGAAAGGTGAACGAATTCATATTTTAGAAAAATTAGATTTGGCCGGCGGCAGCTGTGATGGCCGTAAAGATATTACAAAAGGCTATTATATGCGCGGCGGCCGTGAAATGGATAATCATTTTGAGGTTATGTGGGATGTATACCGTGACGTTCCATCTATTGAAACGCCGGGAGTAACTGTACTTGATGAATATTATTGGTTAAATAAAGAAGATCCGAATTACTCTTTATGCCGTGCATCAACTAATTGCGGCGAGGATGCGCATACAGATAAGAAGTTTACGTTAGATAAAGAGTCTGCATTAGCAATGTCCAAGTTATTTATCACTCCTGAAAAGGATTTAGAAGATAAAAAAATATCAGATGTGCTGCCGGAATCATTCTGGTCAACAAATTTCTGGCTCTATTGGCAGACGATGTTTGCTTTCCAGCGCTGGTCAAGTGCTTTGGAAATGAAGCGTTATCTATGCCGTTATGTGCATCATATCGATGGTTTGCCTGATTTTAGTGCTTTGCGTTTCACTAAGTACAATCAATATGAAAGTATGATTCTGCCGCTGGTGAAATATCTGGAAGCTCATGGTGTAACATTAGAATTTGGCATGAATGTAAAAAATGTTGTTATTGAAAATAAAAATGGTGAACGTGTAGCTAAGCAAATTGTTTATATTAAAGATGGTGTTGAACAGACCATTGATTTAACAGCTGATGATTTAGTATTTATTACAAATGGCTGCTGCACGGATACCTCTTGCTACGGCGATCAGAATACCGTCCCAGATTTATCATGTGTGAAGAATGGCACCGGTGAAAGCTGGGATCTGTGGAAGAATATTGCCGCGCAGGCGGATCATGGCGAATATGGCAACCCGGATCATTATTGTGATGATTTTGAAGCTACAAACTGGATGAGTGCTACGGTTGCGACTGCGAATGAGGATATCATTCAGCATATCATGAAAATCTGTAAACGTGATCCTCGTAACGGAAAGGTTACAACCGGCGGTATTGTTACGGTTAAGGATAGTACAGAAAATTGGTACATGTCTTGGACCATTAATCGTCAGCCGCAGTTTAAGGCTCAGGATAAAGATACTGTATTGATTTGGGTTTATGGTTTAACGACCAATAAAGAGGGTAATTTTGTTAAAAAGGCAATGCGTGATTGCACCGGTGAGGAAATTTGTCAGGAATGGCTCTATCATATCGGCGTACCTGTAGATCAAATTGAAGATTTAGCGAAGAATGCCTGCAACACAACCACTTGCTTCATGCCGTTCATTAATTCATTCTTCCAGCCGAGAAAAGAGAGTGACCGTCCAAAGGTTGTACCTGAAGGTGCTGTAAACTTTGCCTTCATCGGTCAGTTTGCGGAAACACCGAGAGACACTATTTTCACTACGGAATATTCAATGCGTACAGGTATGGAATCAGTTTATACATTATTAAATGTTGACCGCGGTGTGCCGGAAGTATGGGGCAGTAAATATGATGTTCGTGAATTGCTGAGAGCTTGCTACTATGCAATTGATAAGCAGCCGATTACAAATATTAAGCTGTCATTTAAGGAAAGAGAAATGATTAAGATAGCGATGCGGTTTGTGAAGGGAACTGATGTGGAAATTTTATTGAAGGAATCAGGATTGATTCCGGATACAGAGGAATAATGTATAAAAAGGTACCGCACATGGCGGTACCTTTACCCTTATAGTTATGTATGTTTAAGCAATATTATCAAGTAAATCAATCCATTGATTGATGATGGTGTCAGTATCAAAGGTGGGCTTGATTTTCTCACAATTTTTACTGAATTGATTTCTGATGTCAGGACGTTCAATCAGATAATTTAATTTATCTTGATAAGCCGATACATCAAAACAAGGAATTAAATAGCCAGTGGTGTTATCTGAAATGATTTCACTTGGCCCGCAAGGACAATTAAAACTAATGATTGGCAAGTTATTATGAAGTGCTTCTAATAAAACTAAAGCAAAACCTTCATGTCTTGATGTAAAGCAATATATAGAATATTGAGAGTAAGTCTTACTCAATTCATTACTTGCACCCATAAAAGTTATATTATTTTCTAAATGAGCCTCTTCAACAGCATGATACAATTCATTAAGATAATCTTTATCGCCATCACCATAGATATGCCAACACCAATCTGGATGCTTATCAAATACTCCCTTGCCTATTTCAGAAATATAATCGAAACCTTTTTCTTTGGATATTCTGCCTACTGATATGATTTTCCTACATTGTGTGTTGTACTTTTTAAAAGCTGTGGAGCAATCTGATATATTGTAAATTCTGATGATTTTATCAGCATTGCCATATTTTCTTATATGATTTTTTCTGTCACGATCCGTTAATACAATTGTTTTATCAGAATATTTTATCTGGAATTTTCTTAATAGGTTGATAAACCATGGAAATACAAAACTATTTGAATGCTCCCATGAAATGAGTTTAAAGGCATTTTTGTTTCTTCTTTTGATTTCTGCGCAGAAAGATCTCTTATCACTTGCGATGACAACATCATACTTATTCTTTTGTAATATTGTTTCTAATTTTGTGTAAATTTTCCGAATATTACCCATGAGATGTATATTTTCAGCATAAAGATAATGGATATTGATCTTACTAGCTTCATTAGTGAAAAAGGCTTGTCCTTCTTTTCCAAAGATGGAGATTATTTCAATTTCATAATCTTTTCTTCTTTTCTGTAGTTCTGATACGATGCTTAAATGAATTTTTTCTTTACCGCCTAGAACATTCATATTTTGTGTAATGAAACATATTTTCATTATTCTATACCCTATCCCTTTCCATCAAATATTGTTCTAATCTAACTATGGCTTAATTGATGTAGAATAATAGTATTTATATGTTAAATAAATCTAATTTTAAGTTATAATAATAGTCATATAGTATAAATCATCTGTTATTAAAAATGGCTATAGAA
>OLOS01002587.1_pt1 | contig 12018 bp, 9 predicted proteins | sample 1672631 | NCBI WGS metagenome assembly OLOS01 (sample SAMEA3136707, study PRJEB25190) | human gut metagenome | biome: human gut; feature: human-associated habitat; material: faeces | place: Austria | collected 2013 | reverse complement strand
TGAATTTCTTGATTTTGCTATTCAAGCCAAGTTTGCTTATGTCAACAAGCTGAAAAGAGCGCCGGAAACGACGCTCTTTGAAAAACGAAGATTACATATCGAATACGCCCATGATGACGATGCCGATGAACACCATCAGGATGGAAATGTAATGCTTGACGCTCAGCTTCTCCTTGAGGAAAATGCGGCTCCAAAGCACGGAGGCGGCGCAGTAGGAGGAGATGATCGGGGCGCTCATGGCGACATGCGCGCTGTCCGCCAGCGCATAGATGTAGAAGAACTGGCCGATGGTCTCGCAGACCGCGCCGATATACTTCGGCGCTTCGGTGCGCGGGGTCAGCTTTTCGCGCTTGACGAAGAGCACATACGCGCCGCAGACCAGACCCGCGGCGAGGAAGGTCAGCTCATAGGCGACGTTGGCGGAATCCTCGTTCAGGGTTTCGAGCACAAGGCTGTCCGCGAACGTGCCGGCCGCGTCCAGAATGCAGTAGGCAATCGGGAGCAGCAGCGCCAGCAGAGACTTGGCGTATTTGTGGTTGCTCGCCTGCTGACGCGCCGCGCGCAGCTCGTCGTCCTCCGTCGCCTCGGTGATGCCCAGCGCGACCACGCCGACGGCCACCAGCGCAATCGCGGCAAGCTGCCAGGCATTCATATCGCCGATGCCGCTCATGGCGATGGTCGCAATGGCCACCAGCGCGCCGGAAGAGTTGCAGATCGGGGAGGAGATCGACAGCTCGATGTAGCGCAGGCCGATGTAGCCCATCGCCATCGAGATGATGTAGAGCAGGGAGACGGGCAGATAGGTCATAATGATCTGCATGTTGATTTCCACGCCGTTGACGAAGATCTCAAAGCAGGCGTGCAGACCCATCACGATGCCGACCGCCATGACCATTTTCAGGTGCGCGGTCTTGTCGTTCGCCTCGCGGCAGCCGATCTTGGAAAAGAGGTCAGAGCCGCTCCAGCAGAGCAGCGCGATGATAGAAAACCAGAACCACATAGTTGTTTGTATCCTCTCGTATTAAATTTTATAAAAGGGAACGCATTAAAGATTGACCAGCCCGGCCTCGACCATCTTTTGCAGGCTCATCAGGATGCCGAGCTTGGCGTGCACCCACGTCAGGCCGCCCTGGAAATAGACGGCGTAGGGCGGGCGAATCGGGCCGTCGGCGGAAAGCTCGATGGAGGAACCCTGCACGAACGCGCCCGCCGCCATGATGACTTGACTGTCGTAGCCCGGCATGTCGCCCGGAATGGGGGAGACGTAGCTATCCACCGGCGCGGCGGCCTGAATGCCGCGGCAGAAGGCGACCATGGCCTCCTCGCTGCCCAGCTCGACGGCCTGAATGATGTCGTGGCGGGACTCGGTGGAATTGGGCACGACGCGGTAGCCGAGCTTTTCATAGATGTTCGCGGCGAAAATCGCGCCCTTGAGCGCGCCGGAAACGACCGTCGGCGCAAGGAAGAAGCCCTGATACAGCGCGGTCATCAAGCCGAGGTTCGCGCCGACCTCCTGACCCAGACCCGGCGCGGAGAGGCGATAGGCGCAGCGATCGACGCAGGCCTTCGTGCCGCAGATATAGCCGCCGATGGGCGCCAGACCGCCGCCCGGATTCTTAATCAGCGAACCGACGATCATATCCGCGCCGACGTCGCTCGGCTCGATGGTTTCCACAAACTCGCCGTAGCAGTTATCGACCATGCAGATGATATCGGCACGGATGGACTTGACGAACGCGATCAGCTCGCCGATCTGCCTGACGGAGAGCGTCGGGCGGGTGGCGTAGCCCTTGCTGCGCTGGATGGTGACGAGCTTGGTGCGCGCGTTGATCGCCGCGCGGACGCCGTCGTAATCAATCGAGCCGTCCGCCTTGAGCGGAACCTCCGCATAGCTCACGCCGTATTCCTTGAGCGAGCAGGCGCTTTCGCGGATGCCGATGACCTCTTCCAGCGTGTCATACGGGCGGCCGACGGGGGAAAGCAGCTCGTCGCCCGGCAGCAGATTGGCGCTCAGCGCGACGGCGAGCGCGTGGGTGCCGCAGGTGATCTGCGGGCGGACGAGCGCGGCCTCCGTGTGGAAGCAGTCGGCATAAACGCGCTCAAGCGTGTCGCGGCCGACGTCGTTGTAGCCGTAGCCCGTCGTGCCCGCGAAGCAGGCGACATCCACGCGGTTCTTCTGCATGGCCGCGATGACCTTGGCCTGATTGTATTCCGCCGTGCGGTCGATTTCATCAAAGCGTGGGCGAAGGGCGACAAGCACCTCTTCGCCGAAGCGATAAACCGCGTCGGAGACGCCGTTTTGAGCGAAAACATTCTGACTCATGGATTTGCCCTTTCTTCTTTACCGATTTGATCGAGTATTTTTTCAGCGAGGCTGCTGAGCACCTCGGGTTTGGTGACGATCATGCCGTTTTCCTCGTCGCCGAGAATCAGCAGCGTGTCGCCGGGGTGGATGCCGTAAAATTCTCGTGCATCCTTGGGAATGACAATCTGCCCGCGATCGCCGACCTTTGCTGTTCCGAAGATATGGCGGGCTTTTTTCATCCCGAGTACATGTTTGCCGGATGGCAGATGAATCCCTCCAATCCAATTCACACTTTTCATACTTTTCACACGGTATGATAGGATAGCAGACAAGGCGGCGAATGTCAAGAAAGAATTGAAAAAAAGAACGCACTTCCTTTATAAGCACGCGGAAAGGGGAGAGAGACGCGCGCAGAAAATGAAAAAAGTGCAAAAGAGGTGCAAAAAAATGCAAAAAAACGGTTGACAAGTTCAGACGGTTCATGTATAATACAACTCGTGCTTGAGATCAGCTAACGGAGTGTAGCGCAGCTTGGTAGCGCACGTGCTTTGGGAGCATGGGGTCGGGGGTTCGAATCCCTTCACTCCGACCAATTTTTTCAGGCAAAGCCATTTCTTTTATGGCCCCGTGGTCAAGAGGTCAAGACACCGCCCTTTCACGGCGATAACAGGGGTTCGATTCCCCTCGGGGTCACCACTTTTTTCTTCTGGATGGTTCTTCAGGGGCCTTTAGCTCAGTGGTCAGAGCAGGCGGCTCATAACCGCTCGGTCCGGGGTTCGAAACCCTGAAGGCCCACCAATTTTATGGCGCGGTAGTTCAGTCGGTTAGAATGCCAGCCTGTCACGCTGGAGGTCGAGGGTTCGAGCCCCTTCCGCGTCGCCATTTGCCTTGGTAGCTCAGTCGGTAGAGCAGGAGACTGAAAATCTCCGTGTCGGTGGTTCGATTCCGCCCCAAGGCACCATTTATGCGGTAGTAGCTCAGTGGTAGAGTGCCACCTTGCCAAGGTGGATGTCGCGAGTCCGAATCTCGTCTACCGCTCCACTGCGGCGCCATGGCCAAGCGGTAAGGCAAAGCTCTGCAAAAGCTTTATTCTCCAGTTCGATTCTGGATGGCGCCTCCAGATGAAGACTCAGACCAAGCGTCTGGGTCTTTTCTTATGGAGAATAGCGCAGAGCATCAACCGAAAAAGAAAAGCGGGGGTTTGATCGACCCTCGCTTTTTTGTTATGCATTGGAATTTGCGCAAAATTTCGGATTTGCTCTTTTACGGTTCTATATTCATTTGCGCATGGCGCACAGGTCGATCATCAGGCGGATGGCGAACTGCTCAAAGGTGGAGAAGTAGGCGATGTCTTTGAAGAACGCGCGATGCGTCAGGAAGAACGCGAGATAGGAAAGCGGCCTTCGCTGCTTGATGAGGCGCAGGCGCTTGGTTTGCAGCGCCTTCCACGTGTCGCGCTGGCGCCGCTCGGTCTCCTTGCAGGCGGTCTTTTCGAAGACGGATTCGTAGGTCGCCAGCGGAATACTGATAAGCTCTTTGCGGCTGGCCGCCGGGTTGCCCTCCAAAAAGGAATACTTGAACGCCAGCGCCAGCGCGTAGGGCTTGCGGATGCAGGGAATATGGCGCTGCGCGTGCTCGCCCTGCGCCATGCCGATGACGTTGGAGCCGTGCAGACGGTAGAACAGGAGCGGCTCGCGGCAGTAATACAGCCCGCCGTGCAGCGCGGCCAGCAGGTTGAGAATCCAATCGTGCGTCCAGAGCTGGTTCAGGCGGATGTATTCCTGCACCAGTTCGCGGCGCACGGCCATGGCGCAGCCCTGCCCCTGATTGCGGCCGAGCATTTCGGATAGGGTGATCTGCGTCGGCGAGGCGGGCGCGCGCAGAACGCGGTCGGAAACCCAGAGGTTTTCCGTCGGCGCGTTCGGGTTCAGAAGGTTTCCGTCCGCGTCGATGGTCTTGAAATCGGAGATGAGGGAGAGCATGGCGGGGTTGGCCTCGAAGTGGCGCAGCATGGTTTCGACCTTGCCGGGCGCCCAGCGGTCATCCTGATCGCAGAGGAAAATCAAATCGCCGCCGCAGGCCTTGAGGGCGCGCAGAAAGCTCTCGCGAAAGCCGTGATTCTCCGCGGAGGGCAGAATTTTCCAGTGAATTTGAGGATGCGCCAAACGAAAATCGTCGAGGATGCGCAGCGTGCCGTCGGAAGAGCCGTCGTCGCTGACGACAATTTCATCGACGGGGCGGGTTTGGGCGCAGATGGAGGAAAGCTGCTCGGCGAGAAAGCGCTCGCCGTTATAGGTGCTCATGGCGACGGAGCAGAACATAATCGGCCTCCTTGGAGAATGTAGAAAGAATTTTCCTTATTATAGCATGGATGGCCGCAGGATGCACGAAAAAACAGGGATGGCGCGTTCCCATTTACCTGTGGCACATCGGAAAAGAAAACAAAGAAAAACCCTCAACGGCGCGAAGCTCGTCAAGGGTTTTCATGGTGCACCCAACAGGATTCGAACCTGTGGCCTTTTGATTCGTAGACTTTCTTTGACCTTTATAAATGAGAACAGATATGACTGTTTGGGATGCGTGTGAAGTGGGAAAGAAATGTGTTTGGAGAGCAGCTTCTCCAGCTTGGCGCTGACATATGCCCATTTGAACAGAATTCATGAAAAAGCGGTCTACTCCTGTGAAAACCAGAAGTAGAGCCTCTTGTATGCTTCCCTTTGGCGTACTCTTTTGCGTTCATCAAAGAGTATTCTGCGCTTGCTTGATGCAGCTGCGGCAGCACTCATCCCTTCACGCTGCCGGCGGTCAGACCCTGCACAAAGAACCGCTGGCAGAAGATGAAGATCACAATCACCGGAATCAGCGTCAGCACGGACATGGCAAACACATATCCCCACTGCGTGAACTGATGCTGGCCGAAGAAGCCGGCGATGGCGATGGGCAGCGTGCGCAGGCTGTTGTCGTTGATGACGGTGTTGGCCCAAGGATATTCCTCCCACGCGGTCAGAAAGTTGAAGATGCTGACGGAGGCAATCGCGGGCGAGGCCAGCGGCAGCGCAATCCTGCCATACGTCTGGAGTACGTTGGCACCGTCGATCCATGCGGCGTCCATGATCTCACCGGGGATGTTCTCCATAAATCCCTTGATCATGAAGGTCGAGAAGGGGATTACCCATGCCACATAGAACGGAATCAGTCCCCACAGCCGGTTGACCAGCCCCAAGCCCGTTGCCAGCTCGAACTGCGGAACGATCATCGTCGTTCCGGGGATGATCATCGTCACGATGATGAAGCCGAACAGCAGTTGCGTCGCCCTGGACTTGAACTTGCCCAGCACAAACGCCATCGCCGAGGATACCGCCGCCGCAAGAGCCACCGTGGACAGCGACACCACCACCGAGTTCAGGAAGTTCAGATAGAACTTGCTCTGATGCAGGATGTAATCGTAGTTTTCCAGCGTCAGTGCCTCCCATTTGGGGAAAAAGCGCGGCGGATACTCGTACAGCGCACCGTTCGGGCGCAGCGAGGTGGAGATCATGTAGATCATCGGCAGCGTGAACACGACCGTCCCCGCGGCCAGCAGGAGGTAACGCACGGTGGCGTCCGCGATTTTCGCGGGATTTCTGCGCTTCATGGTCGTCCCTCCCATCACTCGTCTCGGCTCTTCATCGCGCGGAACTGCACGATGGCCAGCAGACCCAGCGTCAGCGCCATCACGAAGCTCAGCGCGGCGGCATAGCCGAATTTTCCCGTGCTGAACGCCTTGTAGTACATCCATGTCAGCAGCGTGTCCGTCTGATGCGCCGGCTTGCCGCCCGTGATCATCTTGATGGAGGTGAACACGTTGAAGCCGCCGATGGTCAGCTCGATGAGCACGAAGAGCACCGTTCCGCGGATGCCGGGCAGCGTCACATTCAGGAACTTCTTCCATGCGCCGCAGCCGTCGATCTCCGCGGCCTCGTACAGGTCCTGCGGCACCTGCTGCAGCGCCGCCAGAAAGATGACCATATTCCAGCCGATGCCCTTCCAGATGCCCAGAATCATCGCAACCGTAAGACCGCTCCACCTCGTATCCAGCCAACGGATGTTGCCGGAGGTCACGCCCAGCACCTTCCACAGGAAGTAGTTCAGCAGGCCCTCCGTGTTGAAGATATAGCGGAAGACCAGGGAGGCAATCACCCACGAGGTCACAACAGGCAGGTAGTTGATGACCCGGAAGGTGACGCTGAAGCGCTTGATGCCCGAAAGCAGAATGGCGATGAAGAGCCCAAGCGCCATCTGTCCCGGCACGGTTACCGCCGTGTACACCAGGCTGTTGACAAAGACCGTCCAGAATATCGGATCCCGGAAGACCTCGCGGTAGTTGGCCAGACCGGCAAAGGGCTGCTCCAGCATCGAGGCAAAGCTCATGTCGCACAGGCTCATCCAGAACAGGCGGATGATCGGATAGACAGTGAACAGTGCGAAGATCGCCAGCCCCGGTGTCAGCAGAAGCGCGATCTGCGCTCGTTGGGCACGGAATTTCATGTTCTCACCTCAGAAGGGGCGGCGGAGCCATCCGCCCCGCCGCCGCGGAAATCCTCTTACTTGAGCAGCTCATCCCACTGGGCCGCCAGCTCATCGAGCGCCTCCTGCGCCGTCTTTTCGCCTGTGACGACCGCCGTCACAGCCATGGTCAGCTCGTTATCCATCTCACTCCAGGCTGCCACGGTCGGACGGGCCTTCGCCGTCTGAATGGCTTCGATGAAGGGCGCGTAGGACGCATTCTTCACCGTCTCGCTCGTAAGCGCCGCCTTGTTCACCGGGATCTGGCCGCACTTGGCCATCTCGGTCTGGGCAAACTCGCCAGTCATGAACTGCATGAACTTCCACGCAGCCTCCTTGTTGGCGGAGGCGAACATCGCAATATCCTCGCCGCCCAGCACGGAGATGCTGCCGCCCTCACCGGCAGGGATGGGCGCGGTGCCGTAGGCCACGTCAGGATACGCACCGGCGAGTTCCGCGGACTTCCACGGGCCCTCCAGCATCATGGCATAGCGCCCGGTGCCAAAGCCGTCGGTCATCGGGATATCGCCGGCATTGAAGCCCGTGATGCAGCCCTCCTGCACCAGCTTGGCGAACGTCTCGATGGCCTTCACCGACGCGGGACTATTGATGTAACCGGTGGCGACGGTCTGCTCCGGGTTGGTCAGGCTGCCGCCAAAGCTCCAGATGAACGGGCACAGGTTCCAGCCGGCCAGCGCGGGCTCGTTCCAGCCCCAAATCTGCTGGCCGTTTGCATTCTCGCCGCTGAGCTTGCGCAGAGCTTCGCACCATTGCTCCATCGTCTCGGGTACGGCCACACCGGCCGCTTCCAGCATCGCCTTGTTGTAGAACACGATCTTGCTGTTGGTGTTCAGCGCCAGCGCATAATCATGACCGTCGATGACCGCGGTGGACATCGCACTGGGAAGCAGCGCAGCGCTGACTGTGTCAAAGTCCTCCATTTCCTCGTCGAGCGCGGTCAGGATGCCCATCTTCTGGAATTCCGGCAGCCACGCGATGTCACAGCGCGCCACATCGGGCAGCGCGCCCGATTTCGCACTGACAAGCACCTTGTCGTGCAGCTCCGCCCACTCATGGGAGACGGCGTTGACTTTGATGCCCGGATTTTCCGCCTCAAAGGCGGGGATCAGCACGTTCATCAGCGTCGCGTTCTCCGCAGACTGAGCGCTGTAATGGTGCCAGAACTGGAGGGTGACGTCCTCCGCAAGCGCGCAGGAGCACAGCAGCATCAGGCAGGCGATGATCGCCACGAGGGTTTTTGTACGCATGGTTTTTCCTCCTTCTGAACAGGTCGAAATAGAATATGGACAGAATGCGGCAGAACGTGCACAGATTCTCCCGCACAATCCCAGGTTTGCGCCCGCTCCCCGAGGTTGAACACCGCGAGCAGCTCCTCCTCCCGATTGCCCCGGGCAAAGGCAAACAGGCTTTTCTCGTCGTCCGCCAGCAGCGGCGTATAGCTGCCCGTGCGTAGCGCGGGGTGCGCCTGGCGCAGGGCGATTAACTCCTTTTGCCAGGCCAGCAGATCCTTGTCCGGATGGGCCCAGGCCATGCCGCCACGGCAGCCCGGGTCGTTTTCGCCGGTCATGCCCAGTTCGTCGCCGTAGTAAATGGCAGGTGCGCCGGGAAAGAGCATCTGCAGCGCCATCGCCAGCCTGAGCCGCCACGCCTCGCCCTTCGCCTCGGTCAGAAAGCGCGCCGTGTCGTGGCTGCCCAGACAGTTGTACATGGCATGTCCGTTCGGGCCGGTAACCTTCATCAGCGCACTGTTCAGGCGTCGGGAAAGCTCGCTCACGCCAATGCGCCCGCGGGCGAGGCAGTCGGTCACCGCGTCGCGGAACAGATAGTTCATCGCCGTGTCAAAGCCGTCCGCGCCGAGCAGCCGCGAGGCGTCGCCCCACGTCTCACCCAGCAGCACGGCCTGCGGGAACTCGCGCTTGATTTCCTCTCGCCACCAGATAACGGCATGGCGATCCAGCTCGTCCGCCACGTCAAAGCGCCAGCCGTCGATGCCCGCCTCCCGCAGCCAGTAGAGCAGCACGTCGCGCACATAGGCGCGCACCTCGCCGTTGGCGCCGTTGAGCCGCGGCATGTAGGGATAATCCCCCACGCACTCATAGTAGGCCGGGTCGATTTCGATGGGAAACCGCTTGGGATAAAACCAGCCCCGGTAGCGGCTTTCCTCTCCGTTTTTCAGAAGATCCTCAAACGGGGGAAAGTGAATACCCGAATGGTTGAATACGCCGTCCAGAATCACGCGGATGCTCGCCTCGTGGCACCGGGCGACCAGCTCGCGCAGCGTGTCCTTTGTGCCGAACATCGGATCGACCGAAAAGTAATCTGTCGTCGCGTATTTATGGTTGAAATCTCCCGTAAAGATGGGATTCAGATACAGGCATTCCACGCCTAGCTCCGAAAGATACGGGATTCGGTCGATGATACCGCCCAGATTGCCGCCCAGAACGTTATCCCGTGTCGGCGCGGCGTTCCAGTCATCCATGCCTGCACCGGCCGGGCCGCGCCGGGCAAAGCGCTCCGGAAAAATTTGATAGTATATGCAGCCCTGCGCCCATGCAGGCACGGCGAAAATATCCGTCTCATTGACCTGCAGCAGCTCGAAGCTGCCCGACTCCTGCATGTCCGTGAAAAGCCCTCGGTCATTGAGCCATCTCCGGTTTCCCGCCTGATCCTCCAGCCAGAAGCCGTATTTGATGTAGTGCGTCTCTCCGGTAAAGACGGTTTCGCCCGTCCACTGCTGCCGCTGACCGTCCTCCAGGCCGGGCAGGAGACTGGTTCGGAAAAGGACTTCCGGTTCGCTGCGCTTCCAGCACACCAGCTCGCAGGCGGTCAGGTCGCCCGGCGCGGCCTCCAATCTCCATTGTATGCGGTTTCGTGCAAGCGCTTGCACAAACGGGTAAAAAGAAAGGTGCCGAATGGCAGAGGTGATCATTTTCTTCCCTTCCTTTCCGACGAGGCCCTGGGTACAAGCACCGTCGAGAGCATGATCTGCTGGTTGCCGATACGGCTGTCAATCCGCTGAAACAGCAGCTGAGCTGCCTGTTCCCCAAGCAAAGACGTATCAATATCCACGATAGTCAGCTGTGGCTCCGTATACTCCGCCAGCGGATAATTGTCAAACGCCACAATGCCGATCTCCTCCGGCACGGCGATTTTCCTTTCCTTGCAGGCCTTCAGCAGCCCAAAAGCCGCCAGATTGTCATTGCAGACGAACGCATCCGCGTGCGTTGACTGCTCCAGCTCGGACAGCGCCACAGCATAGGCATTTTCCACCGTGCCGTCCGTGGCAAGCACGCGCTCCTGCCCCTTGTCGATCACCTTCATATAGCCGCGGACACGGCGCTTGGTAAAGCCCCGTTTCTGATAGCCGCCCAGGTAGGCGATCGAGCGGTATCCCTTTTCCTGCAGGTGGCGCACGGCGATTTCCGCACCTTGCTCGTTGTTGTTGTCCACCCAGCAGGTATCGCTGCGCAGCGTGTCCGGTGTGCCCAGCACGACATACGGAAAATCGCCGATCGTCTCCATCATGGAGGGGCGCACCGTCGTAGGCGGAAGAATCAATCCGTCCACCTTATGCTCCTTCATCAAGTTTTCAATCGTGCTGCCATGGCTCTGCGCGCCGTTGGCAATCATGACCTGATAACCCCTGGCCTGCGCCACCTTCTCAATGGCAAACAGGCTGCGGCTGAAAAACACGTTGCTGAATGCATCGGCGTCCCGCGCATCCACCACAACACCAATTGCCCCGCTCAGCCCGCTGGCCAGACTGCGCGCCAGGGAGTTGGGATGGTAATCCAGCGTCTTCATCGCCGCGTAGACGCGCTCCTTGGTGTCCGGCGTGATGGTTGCCTTGCCATTGATCACGCGGGAAACGGTTGAGGAATTGACCCCTGCCAGCTTCGCCACATCATGGATGGTCACCGCCACGCCGTTCGCCTCTCTTTCTGTGCAACCGTTTGCATAATCAGATTATACTCGCTCGGAATCGGATTGTCAATAGCGAACTTCGAAATGTACAGGATGTTTCTCTGAAGGTCTCTGAATATCTTCGCCCGCTGATGCTCTTTGGCATCTGTGCGCACCTCGACTCCATGTTTCCTGTGTGTTACACCACATCTTCATTACCAGAACGCACCACCGTCGCAGCCCCGAACGGGAAGTTACAACACTGGCAGCACAAGGAAAAAACGGCATCCCCCGGACAGGTTTTGTGCCATGATTTGTGCCAAATCGCCCATTTTTATCAAAACTACCGGAATCGACCGGCTCCAAAGCGAAAAAAGCCGCAGCGCGTCTTCTTGACATGAGGGCGCGCTGCGGCGGGTCAAACTCAAAAAAATCAAGTAATATCAGGAAAAATTGCTTCAAAACGGCAAAAGAAAAACCCTCAACGGCGTGAAGCTCGTCAAGAGTTTTTGTGGTGCACCCAACAGGATTCGAACCTGTGGCCTTTTGATTCGTAGTCAAACGCTCTATCCAGCTGAGCTATGGGTGCGATTTTCAATTTTCCGTTCCTTTTTGCTCGGAACAGAAAGTATTATACCGCACAGCGCGAAGAATGTCAATACTTTTTTGAAAATTATTTTTCATTTTCTCCCTTCGGCTGGAAACGAGGGAATTTTGGGCAAAATCCCGGCGACTTTTGGGAAAAAACGGGCCGCCGAAAATGAGAAAGAAAAATCATGTTTTTTCCTTGTAAAGAAAAGAAAAAAGCGTCGAAAACCGAAAACGGCGCGTCGAGCGGCGGAATGCGCCGGAGGACGGAAACATCCGACGTTACGGCGCGCACATCTGTGGATAACAATAATTATCCACAATTCGGCCCCGAAAATGGCGATTTGCCTGTGGACAACTGTGGATAACTCGGTGGAAAACCCGATTTTCCAGTGATTTCTACAAAAAGCGCTGTGGATAAAACCGGGGATAACTGTGGGGGAGATGTGGGAAAACGGGGGATAACCGGCGGCGCGGTTCGACAAATTGGTTGCGAAAAAATAAAATTGAGCGAAACCATAAACTTTATGGCGGGGATGTGTCATCTTTTGGGCGCGGCGGGCATAGTTCTGGCTCGGGGAACGGAGAGGGGGACGGCCGATGCGGGAGAGGATGATGAAGGGCGCGTGGCTTGCGGCCAGCGCGCTTTGCACGGC
>OLOS01002584.1_pt1 | contig 12029 bp, 15 predicted proteins | sample 1672631 | NCBI WGS metagenome assembly OLOS01 (sample SAMEA3136707, study PRJEB25190) | human gut metagenome | biome: human gut; feature: human-associated habitat; material: faeces | place: Austria | collected 2013 | reverse complement strand
GGAAAGCCCTTTGGTGGGGCGATGGGGCAAAGCCCCATATCCAAAAATGCTTAGAGATTTGCTTCTTGAAACGTTCGGTTTAGGCTTGACAGCCCCTTGTTTCTTACCGTAGACAAAGAATGTGAAGCGTGTTATAATCAATCGTGATTTTGCGGAAAGGAGCGGACATGTTCGAGGGCTTTTCTCAGGAGGCGCTGGATTTCCTGAACGATATTCGGTTCAATAACAATCAGGCGTTTTACGCGGCGAATCAGGCGCGCTACGAGCGCTTTGTCAAGCGGCCGATGCGCGAATTGAGCGACGAGCTTGCGCCGGTGGTGCAGCTCATCGACCCCAAGCTGGATACAAGGCCGGGACGCACGATGTCGCGGATTCGCCGGGATACGCGGTACACGAAGGATAAATCCCCGTTTCGGGATCATGCGTGGCTGGGCTGGCGCTATCCGGGCGAGGGGCGCGGCGAAGGCTTCCATATGTATTGGGGCTTTGGGCCGGATTGGCTCGGCTGGGGATGCGGCTGCTATTATCCCGATAAGCCGCTGATGGACGCGCTGCGACTGCACATCCGCAAGGAGGCGGACGATGTGCGGCGGTGTCTGCGGGCGCTGGACGGGCGGTTTGAGATGTACGGCGAGGATTACAAAAAGCTGGCCGTTCCGGCGGATGTGCCGGAGGATCTGCGGGCGCTGTACGTCAAAAAGCATTTCGGCTTCGAGCATAACGGCACGCAGGCGGATTGGGCGCTCTGGCACACGCACGACATGGCGGACGCGATTGCCGCCGATCTCTCGCGGATGGCGCCGCTGCATCAGTTGATGCGCCGGATGCGCGACGAGGCGGAGCATGCCGCGCAGGAAGCCGTTTGCGAGCGGGAGGCCAAGGCGCGCGCCGAGGCGCAGACGGGCGCGGCAAAGCCCGGAAGACTGGTCGTCCGCTCGGCGGATGAGTTTGAATTTTAAGGGGAAGCTGGGGCAACGCCCCAGGAAGGAGCTTATGTATGAATCTTTTGCTTGAGTCGCTGAAAGCACTGCTTTTCGGCATTGTGGAGGGCGTTACCGAGTGGCTGCCCATCAGCTCCACGGGTCACATGATCCTGCTGGATGAATTCATTCAGCTTCAGATGACGGATGCGTTCAAATCCATGTTCGAGGTGGTCATCCAGCTCGGCGCGATTCTGGCAGTCGTCGTGCTGTATTTTTCAAAGCTCTGGCCGTTCAAAAAGCCGAAAAAGGGCGAGGGCTTCGTCGGCCTGTTCAAGATGGAAACCGTCATGCTCTGGCTGAAGGTCGTCGTGGCGATTCTGCCCAGCGCGATTGTCGGCATCCCGTTTGACGACTGGATGGACGCGCACCTGCACAACGCGCCCGTCGTCGCGGCCATGCTGGTGATCTACGGCGTGGCGTTCATCCTCGTGGAAAAGAAGCATCACGCGCGCCGCGCCCGCATCCAGAGTGTCGAGCTGATCGACATGCGCATGGCGCTTATGATCGGCCTGTTTCAGGTGCTCTCGCTCGTCCCCGGCACGAGCCGTTCCGGCGCGACGATCCTCGGCGGCATCCTGATGGGCTGCTCCCGCGCGGCGGCGTCCGAATTCAGCTTCTTCCTCGCCGTGCCGACGATGGCGGGCGCGAGCCTGATCAAGGTGCTCAAGTTCGGCCTGTCCTTCACGAGCGAGGAGCTGCTGATTCTGGGCGTCGGCTGCGTGAGCGCGTTTGTCGTTTCCATCATCGCCATCAAGACGTTCATCGGCTACATCAAGCAGCACAGCTTCACCGCGTTCGGCTGGTATCGCATCATCCTCGGCGCGCTGGTGGCGGTCTATTTTCTGCTGAAATAAGGGGGATATGGAAATGAAGCATTGCATCATTGCGAAGTTCAACGAATCCGCGGCGGATAAGCAGGCGGCGCTGGCGCAGGTCAGGGCGCTGTTCGCGGGCGCGGAGCCAATTGAGGGCGTGCGCGGAATTACGATTCACGAAAACTGCGTCGCGCGCGACAACCGCTACGATCTGATGATCGTGGTGGAGATGGAGAAGGCCGCGCTGCCGAATTGGGACGCTTCCCGGATTCATCACCAGTGGAAGGAGCAGTTCGGCGGGCTGCTCGAAAAGAAAGCGATTTTTGATTACGAAGACTGAAAGACGAAGACGAGCCGCGCTGGACGCACAGCCCGCGGGACGCTGCAATATAAACGGACGAGGAGACGCTTACATCGGTTTCCTCGCTCGTTCTGGAAACAAAGAAAGCCGCCGATCGGAATTCAGATGATCGGCGGCTTGTCCTATACCATGAAAACGCCGTCAAAGCGCGCTGAGGCAGCGAAATTTTTTCGAATTTTTTCGTCCGTTCGTTGCCATGGCAACGGACAGACATACGCCTCGTCCTGTACAATAGCAATTAGTTAGCACAAACTAACAACAAAATCTATTTCCCCTTTTGGAAGGAGAGTTTTCCATGAAAAAAATTTGGTCTCTGGTTTTGACGCTTCTTGTACTCTGCATGGCCGGTTCCGCGCTGGCTGATGGCACGCATACGGTCGTCGATCATGGCGGCAACGAGGTCGAAGTCCCCGACAAAATCACCCGCGTGGTCATCGACCAGATTCCGATTCTTTCGACCTACATGTCCTACTTTGGCGGCGAAGCTCCGTATATCGTCGGCTTCTGCGGTTCGTTCAAGACGACCATCTCCGAAACGGTGCTCAAAAACATCGCGCCGGAGCTGATGGAGACCGCCGACACCGTTTACGCGCAGAGCGACCTCAACATCGAGGAAATCATGAAGCTCGAACCGGACGTCATTCTCTACAATGCCAACAACGCCTCCCACGCCGAGATTCTCAAGGCCAGCGGTATTCCGTGCGTCGGCTTTGCGACCGTCGGCGCTTCTACCGAAGCCGACCCGATTGAGCGCTATGCCCAGTGGCTCAAGCTGCTGGAAGACGTCTTCGGCGAGTCCGGAAAGATGGATGCGTTTATCTCTGCGGGCGGCGAGATTGTCGCCGATGTGGAAGCTCGCATTGCGACCGTGCCGGAAGATCGGCGCCCGACCGCGATGATTCTCTGGAAGTACGCTAACGGCGTGCCGATGGTTTCCGGCAAGGGTACGTTCGGCACCTACTGGCTCAAGCGTTTGGGCGTGACTGACGTGGTGGTTGAGGAAGCGAGCGGCTTTACGCAGGTCAACATGGAGCAGGTATACACCTGGGATCCCGATATCCTCTTTTTGGACGGTCCGGGTCTGCTGAACCTCAAAACCGCTGATGTACTCGGCAACAACGTCGGGGGCGCGGATTTCTCAACGCTGAGCGCCGTTAAGAATGGCCGCGTTTACAACACGACGCTGGGCATGTGGAACTGGTTTACGCCGAACCCGGATGCGCCGCTGGTTCTCGCTTGGCTGGCCAGCCGTGCTTACCCGGATGCGTTCGCCGATTATCCGCTGGAAGATACCATCCGCGAATATTACAAGACGTGGTACGGATATGACGTGACCGACGACGAGCTTGCGCAGATGTTGGTGTACTGATTCCATGAACGACACGCCTTTCATCAAAAAAGGACGCTTCACGGCGCTTTCCGTCGCGCTGATGTTCCTTCTGCCCATCGCAACCGCGCTCATTTGCCTGTGTGTCGGGCGGATGAGCGTCCCTTTGGGCGATGTGATCCGCGCGATTCGGAGTCTGTTCACCGGCGAAACCGCGGGTGTGCAGAATTACTCGATCATCGTCAATCTGCGCCTGCCGCGCATCTTGATGGCGATTGTCGTGGGCGCGGGGCTGACCTGTGCGGGCAACACCTATCAGGCGCTGTTTTCCAATCCTCTGGCCACGCCGGATATTCTCGGCGTAACCAGCGGCACGTGCGTCGGCGCGATTCTGGCGATTATTCTCTCGTGCAGCATTTTTGAGACGCAGATGATCGCGCTGGTTTTCGGCCTGCTTTCCGTCTGGTTTACGCTGAAAATCGCGGGCAAAAACAGCAGCCGCTCGATGGTGTATCTCGTGCTGGCGGGCGTCATCGCATCTTCGCTGTTTAACGCCGTCGGCTCGCTGCTCAAGTATACCGCCGACCCGCAGGATAAGCTGCCGGAAATCACGTATTGGCTGATGGGCAGTTTTACAGGCGCAAGCTACAAGAAAATCGCTGTCGGCTCGCCGCTGATTCTTTCCGGCATTATGGTGATCTATCTGCTGCGCTGGCGGCTGAATATCCTTTCGCTCAGCGAGGACGAGGCGAAAGCAAGCGGCATCAACCTGCCGCGCACGCGCCTGATTTTCATTCTGGCCTCCACCGTCATCACCGCGTCGGCGGTTTCGATGTGCGGTCAGGTCGGTTGGATCGGCCTGCTCATCCCGCACTGCGCCCGCATGCTCGTGGGCAGCAACAACCGATACGTCATTCCCGTCAGCCTGAGCCTTGGCGCGAGCTTCATGATCCTAATCGACACGCTTTCGCGAACCATCAGCATCATCGAGCTGCCGCTTTCCATCCTGACGGCCATCATCGGCGCGCCGGTCTTCATCACCCTTCTGAACAAAAACAGGAGCAATTTTCGATGATCCTTGAAGTCAAAGACGGCTGCTTCGGCTATTTCGGACAGCCTGTGATTTTCGATCACATCAATCTCAGTTTGGAAAAAGGACACATTCTTGCAGTTCTCGGCCCGAACGGCATCGGCAAAACGACGTTGCTTAAATGCATGATCGGTCTTCTGCCGTGGAAGCGCGGGCAGACTTTGCTGAACGGACAGAACATCGCGAGGATGAAGCCTGCGGACATCTGGAAAACCATTTCCTATATTCCCCAGAGCCACGGCTTTGCGTTCTCCTATACCGGCCTTGAAATGGTCATGCTCGGCAGAAGCTCGCACATGGGTACATTCCAGCAGCCGGGCGCGCGGGAAATCGAGATGGCCGAGCGCATGATGGAAAAGGTCGGCATCACCCGTCTGGCCTACAAGGATTGCAACCGCATGAGCGGCGGCGAGCTGCAAATGGTTTTGATTGCCCGCGCGCTCATCAACGAGCCGCAGCTGATTATCCTCGACGAGCCGGAGACGGGGCTGGATTTCCACAATCAGATTCTTGTGCTGGATATGGTCAAGCGTCTGTCTGGCGAAGAGGGGATCAGCGCCATTATGAATACGCACTACCCAACCAACGCCATGTCCGTTTCGGATGAAGCCTTTATGATGAACCACAAGGGGCGTTTCTTCTACGGGGCGACGAGAGAGGTGCTGACGGAAGAAAACATCAGCCAATCCTTTGACGTGCGCGTATTGGTCAGCGACTTGGTGGACAACGGACGGCATGTGCGCAGCATCGTTCCCGTTGCGCTGACCGCGAACTGACAGCGAGGTGCTTATGACAGGTTCTTTTACGGTTTCATCCATGCGCCCCATTCGCGAGGGCATGACCGTTTCGCGCAGCGCGGGCGTGCGCGGCGTGACATGGTTTTCGCTGGGCGCGGACACGGACATCAGCCGAGAAAGCTATGATGTGCCGACGCTCTATCTCGGTGCTGAAGGCTGCGGCGAATTTCTGCTGGGGGAGGGCGCGCAAATCGTGCCGCTTTTGCCCGGCGAGCTGCTTATCGTTCCCGGAAAAACGCTTTGCGGCGTACAAAGCCCGGAAGGCGTTATCTATACCGAAATCATTGCTGAAAAGGAGATCAACATGAACAACGCGATTCAAGCCGGCGAAGCGCTCAAGCTCGCCAACCTCATTGCCTACGAAGAGGGCAGCATCACCAACATGGACATCGTGCACAACGACAAGATGAAGTTTGTGCTCATGGCTTTTGACAAGGGAACGGGTCTTTCCGCACATCGTGCGCCGGGCAACGCCATCATTACTGCGCTGGAGGGCAAGGCCATCATCGGCTACGAAGGAAAGGATCATCCCCTCTCCGCGGGAGAGAGCTTCCGCTTTGATAAGAACGGCCTGCACAGCGTGACCGCCGACGGGCAATTCAAAATGGCGCTGCTGCTGGTGCTGGAGTAATACTAATTCTTGTTAAAATGGCTTAATCCGCGCACCATCTTTTTCGCTCTGACTTTGCCTCGTTCCGTTCAACGTACCTCCAGTACGCCTCACTTCACTTGGCTTCGTCAGAACAAAAAATCTGATGCGCTCTGTTAAGCATTTTAACTGCGAATTAGTATAAACCGAGAATGTAGAAAAGAATCGGCTGTTTGGTTGTCAGTCGATTCTTTTTCTTTGGCTTTATTCTGGGCATTTGACATTTCAACCGACGTCGCCTATAATAGAGTTAGCTTAAACAAACTAATTTCTTCACTCGGATTGGATATAGGCAGGCTGATTTTCATGGATGTATCGAAGGAATATTATCCCATTTTGGAACAGAGCGGCATGATGCGCGGCATTGCGCCCCAGCGCTATGGCACGGTGCTTTTCTGTCTTCAGGCGCGAACCGTTGACTATCCGCGCGGCGTTTATGTCGCGGAGGTCGGCGAGGCGCCCCGCTGCGCGGGCGTTCTGCTTCGCGGCAACATTGAGGAATTTCTTTACGACGAAAATGGGAACCAGATCACCGTTGCTCATATCCATGAAGGACAGATTTTTGGCGCAGAACTGGCTTGTTCCGGCGGCATGGCCAGCCCCGTCTGTTTGCGAACGGCTTCAGACTGCACGGTCATGCTGCTCGATTTTGGCGTGCTGCTTTCCGAAAGCTCTATGGGCTGCCCCTGCCGGATGCAGGTGACAGCCAATCTGATGCAGGAATTTGCTCGACAGGTGCTCGCTTTCAATACAAAGGTGCGCATTTTGGGACAAAAGCGCCTGCGTGATCGACTGAAAATCTATCTGCAAACGCTCACGACCGATGATGACGGTGTGTATACCCTGCCATATTCGCGTTCCGCACTTGCCGATTTTCTCTGCGTGGATCGGAGCGCACTCTCCCGCGAGCTCTGCCGCATGCGCGATGAAGGAATTCTTTCTTTTTCGGGCAGTAAGGTTTCTATACTCGATCCCGGATTTCTGCATGCGTAAGCGCCGTCACCCCAAAAAGTACGGCGGGATGATCCGCAGGGCGCGGACGATGAGCAGCGCGCACAGGTGCAGCGGATATGCTGCGTAAAAGAAAAACGTCAGCGCCTTGCCGTGCGGGCCGGGTCTGCCGTTATAGAGCAGAATCGGAACGGCCGACAGCGCCGCGCAGAGGGAAATCGTCACCCAGCCGCGCGCCACGCCGGAAAACAGCAGCGAAGCGGAATACAGCAGCGTCAGGAGCACGGTAAACAGCGCCTGACGCTTTTTGTCGCCGCCCGCGTAGCCGTAGGCAAGGCAGAGCGCCACGCCCAGCCAGCCGAAGCTCACCTGCGTGACCATGGCCAGCAGCATCAGCGCCAGAATGGAGAGCGCGCAGGGCAGCGGACGGGCGGAAAGCGCCCGCGCCGCGCACAGCGCAAGCAGCCCCAGAAGCAGCGAAAAGACGACGTTCTGCTCCATCGCGCTGGAGAGGCGGCCAAAGATCAGCAGATCGAACGGAAGCTCCGAAACGCAGGCCAGAAGCAGCAGCCGCCGCAGAGCTTGGCGACCTCGCACTCCCGGTTGACCCGGTGGGGGGACTTTTCCAGAATCTCCACAATTTTCCCCGCCGCCCAAGTTTTCTGCGCCTTCTCCACCCGGACGCGCACCTTTTCCCCGGCGACGGCGTTGGGGATGAATACGGCGCAGCCCTCGATATGGGCGACGCCCTGCCCCTCGGCGGTGTAGTCCGTGATCTCGGCTTCGTAAATCTGGTTCTTGACTAGCATGGCATTCCTCACAAAATGGTTTCCATGTGGATGTTCCGGGGTTTCAGCCCCTGCTTTTCGTAGAAGTGCATGGCGCTGTCATTGCCGCACCATACGTTCATCGTCACCGTGCGGCAGCCGATCTCCCGGGCGTAGGCCACGGTGTGGTCGTACAGCGCCTGCCCCACGTGCTTGCCCCGGCAGGCTTCGTCCACGCACAGGTCGTCAATGTACAGCGTGCGGTCGTCTAAGAGCACCGGGTCGTTTTCCCGAACCTGCAAAATGCAGAAGCAGTAGCCCAGCACCTTCCCGTCCTCCACGGCGACGAAAATGGGGCGGGTGTCATCGGTGAGCATCCGGGCGAGGGTCTGCTCGTCATATTTCTGCGCGCCTGCCCGGAACAGGTCGGGACGGATGCGGTGGTGGACTTCCCCCACCTCAAGCAGCAAGTTAATCATACCGGGAATATCCCGGGTTTCAGCAAATCGGATTTCCATAATAATTACCCCTTTCAAAATCGCTGTTTGCGAGGGGCGCAGACAGTTTATTTTTTGTAGTTTACCACATTTTCGCACGCCGGTAAAGTACGGGGTTGAGAAAAGGCGAAAAAACTGATATGATACCCCCAAAGGATGGGATGCGTATGGATTATGTAAACTGCAGCCTCTGCCCCCGGCGGTGCGGCGTGGACAGGACGACGGGACAGCAGGGCTTCTGCGGCTGCCCGGATACCGCCCTCGTGGCCAAAGCCATGCTCCACAAATGGGAGGAACCGGCGCTGGCGGGGGCTGGGGGAAGCGGCGCGGTTTTCTTCGGCGGCTGCACGCTCCGGTGCCGCTACTGCCAGAACGCCGCCATCAGCGGCGGAGCGGTAGGGAAGGCCACGGACTCCGCCGGACTCAGGCAGCTGTTTGAAGACCTCATTGCCCAAGGGGCGGAAAACATCGATCTTGTGACCCCCACCCACTTTCTGCCCACGATCCTCCCGGCGCTGCAGCCGAAACTGCCTGTGCCGGTGGTGTACAACTGCGGCGGATACGAGCGGGTGGAGACGCTGCGGGCGCTGGAGGGGTGCGTTGACATTTACCTTCCCGATTTTAAGTACGCGGACGCCCGTCTGGCGGGGCAGCTGTCCGGGGCGGCGGACTATTTTCCCGTGGCCGCCGACGCCATCCGGGAGATGGTGCGGCAGACCGGACCCTATGAGCTGGGGCCGGACGGATTGCTTCGCAGAGGGGTGATCGTCCGCCACCTGATCCTGCCCGGAAATGTGGAGAACTCTCTGCGGGTGCTGGACTGGATCGGGGAGAATTTCGCCCCCGGGGAGGTGCTGGTGAGCCTGATGCGCCAGTACACGCCCATGGGCGGCCTTCCCGCCCCCTTCGACCGCCGGGTCACCGACGAGGAATACGACGCGGTGCTCAGTTGGATGTATCTGAATGAATTGGAAGGCTTCACCCAGGAGGCCGAGGCGGCGGACACTGAGTTCATTCCGGATTTTCTGGCCGATTAGCATGGAAACAGGCCGTTGGTGTCCATGAAAATGGATACCAACGGCCTGAATTTGTTGCTTTCATTTCTTTAGCTCATAAAATTCTTTTACCGGTCTCGTGATACACTCGATTGCTTTCGCTTTGCATATACCCAAACATACCATCTGTATAATATTCTCCCTTTTTGTCGTGGCATGTCTTTAAGTCATCTTGAAGAGTAAGTGTTTTTCCTCTTAATAATCGGCATATTTCATCCAGTTTGGATTTTTCTACCTCAAATGACGCAATACCATTCTTTTCCAATCTTAATTGGGCAGCAAGGCAGTTAAAAAGATAATAAACATCATAAACATTACATTTATCGCTTTTTAATTTTGAAATGATTTCTTCCGAAAACCGTCTGTCCAATTCAAGTTGAGGATGGTTGGCAGCGAATTTATTATAGCATTCTATACTGAAATTAAAGGCATGGGGAGACTGTCTATCTCTGGGATCACTACAAATTTTATACAACCCAGTGCCTTCGAGATAATCAATAACTTCGTTATAATAAATTGCTATTTTTAATCTTTGTTCAGTTGTACTAACTATACTCATGAATCTCCGCTCCCGTTTCCATCGTAATACGGAAAATACTTTACCACTCTCCGCAGCGAATCAGTTCCTCAAACACCGGCAGACTCTTCTGAATCATTTCCAGACTCACGCAGTAGCAGATGCGGAAATATCCCGGGCAGCCGAAGCCGTCGCCGGGGACGACCAGCAGGTCTTTTTTCTTCGCCGCGTTGGAAAATGCGTTGGCGTCGCCGCCGGGAGCTTTGATGAACAGATAGAACGCGCCGTCGGGCTTGGCCATTTCGTAGCCCATCCGGGTCAGTCCTTCGTACAGCGCCTTGCGGTTGCGGTCGTAGCTCTCCAAGTCCGGGCGGAGATGGGCGCACCGGGCGATGACCTTCTGCCACAGGCTGGGGGCGCAGACGTGACCGCCCGCCCGGGCAGCCCCCGCAACGGCGGAATACAGCGCCTTGCCGTCCGTGGCCTTCTGGGGCACATACACATAGCCGATTCGTTCGCCAGGGAGGGACAGGGACTTGGAATAGGAATAGCAGATGACGGTATCCCGGTAAATTTCCGGCAGGAACGGCACCTCGACCCCATAGGCCAGCTCCCGGTAAGGCTCGTCGGAGACGATGTAAATGGGGTGGCCGTACTCCGCGGCCTTTTTGTTAAGGATTGCTGCCAGCTTTTGGTATGTCTCCCGGGTGTAGACCACGCCGGAGGGGTTATTGGGGGAGTTGAGGATGACCGCCTGCGTGCTGGGCGTGATCATCTGCTCCATGGCGGTCAGGTTGATCTGGAAGGAGGGGATGTCCGCCGGGACGACCTTGAATTCCAACCCCGCCTCCTGCGCGAAGGGTTTGTATTCCGGAAAATAGGGCGCGACCGCCAGAATTTCCGCCCCCGGGACTGCCAGCGCCCGGAACACGCTCACCAGCTCCGGCGCCGCGCCGCAGCCGATGAAGAATTCCTCCGGAACGGTGGACACGCCGTAGCGGGCGTTCAGGTCGTCGGAAATGGCCTTGCGGGTGGCGTAATCGCCTACGGCGGAGGTGTAGCCGTGAATCAGCAAAGAATCGGTGTCGTCGAGGATTTGGCGCACCGTCTCGTCCACCTCCTTCGGCGAGGGGATGGAGGGGTTGCCCAGGGAATAGTCGTAGACGTTTTCCCGTCCCACAACGGCGGCGCGCTGGCAGCCGTATTCAAACAAGTCCCGGATGCAGGAGCGGTTGGCACCCAGAGCATAGGCGGATGGATTCAGCATATTCTTACCTCCTGTGGTAAAATCATTTTGCGTTTTGATACGAAATCAGAATATGGCTCGGCGCAAACAATACCGCGGCAATGGTCAGGAGAATCGACCGGCTCATAATCCCGCTGAACAGGAACAGAACGGAGGGGATGATGGACAGCGCCAACGCTCTGAAAACGCTGCTTTTCCGGAAACAAACCGCCCAGATCACACAGTAAAGCGTGACCAGCACGGCATCTACGACCAGATATACGGCAAACGCTTCGTCAGACCACCACCCGAACCAGGTTCCCGGAATGTTGATGATCATAAATCCAAAGCAGCCGAACCTGCCGATTTGTTCCACGGTTTCCACAGATTTGTTGTTCCATTTGTTCACGAATCCGTCCTTGCACTTCATCGCAAACAGAATATTGGGTATCATGATGACTGCCACCATGACCAGCCCGAAAACATTCAGCCATTCCATAGGGGTACTACGCCTCGTACAGCGGCTTCACAGGATTATAGGGCTGGGGCTTGTAAGTAATGGAGCTGATGGGCTTGCCCTCGATGCCGTATTTGGGGTTGTAGCCAAAAAGGTTTACATAACGCTCCAAATCGTTCTTTTCCTTCTCCATTTCCTCCATCACCGCCACGGTGGCAAGCACGTCGTCCACCGCCCGGTGGGAATTGACCACCTTCCCGGAAAGGCCGTAGACCTCAATAGCACTGCACAGCCGGTGGGGGTAGCTGTGGCGGTCGCGGTAGACCGTGAGCAGGTCCAGCTTGTCCTTGCCCTTGAGCACGGCTGGGTCGCCGTCCCGCAGAAGCATATAGAATAGAAAACTCAGGTCAAAATGGGCGTTGTAGGCCAGCAGCAGGGTGTTGCCCTGAATCATTTCGGCAATGTCCCGGCAGACTCTGGTCTTGGGCAGTCCCCGCTCCCGCAGGTCTTGGGTGGAGATGCCGGTCAGCTCCTGAAT
>OLOS01002581.1_pt1 | contig 12035 bp, 7 predicted proteins | sample 1672631 | NCBI WGS metagenome assembly OLOS01 (sample SAMEA3136707, study PRJEB25190) | human gut metagenome | biome: human gut; feature: human-associated habitat; material: faeces | place: Austria | collected 2013 | reverse complement strand
AACAGGCATCATCAGAATTGCAAATGGCACAAACATTCCGCTGACAACATAGAAATAAATGAATTTGTAAAATTTACTCTTCTTATTTCTTCCGATTGCATACCCCAACAGTGAATGAATCAGAATTGAAAGGACAACTGTTACAAGTGTAATAAATACACTGTTTCCGAGAGAATGCCAGAAATCTGTCACTCTCATTGCCTCAGCAAAATTATCAAGGCTCAAATGACTTGGCAAGGAAAGGATTCCACTGATACTATTCGTCATCTCAGAAGGCTTCTTCAGTGCAATTACGATTGTCATATACAGTGGAAAAGCAACCGTAATCAGACCAAGTAAAAGTAAAATCGTTACAGGCCAGTTTACTCGTTCTTTTATTTTCATTTTTTCCATTACAGCTGTTCCTCCTTTTTCCCTGTGATTGTCATCTGTAATACAGAAATTACAACAATAACGATAAAGAATATCACTGCGTTTGCACTCTGGAATCCAAACTGACCGCCACTCATACCATTGTTATAAATCAGATAAGAAATGGATTCTGTACTCTGTGCCGGACCTCCTTTGGTCAACGCCATGATCTGATCAAATACCATCAGGAAGTTTTTCACACAGAGTACCATATTTATGCTAAAGAATGGAATAATGAGAGGGAATGTCAGATGTCTGAACTTATTCCATCCTGTTGCACCGTCAATCGCTCCTGCTTCGTAAACATCCTCCGGAACTGTCTGCAGTCCTGAAATATAAATAATTGTATTCATCGCAATCGACTGCCATGCACACACGATTACAACTGCGATCCATGCCATTTTTGTACTAGACAGCATACTGGAAGAAAGGGTCTTGCTTCCAAGCATTTCTCCGAAAGCCGGAAAAATGTATGTAAAAAAGTAATTGAAAATGTATCCTACAACCAATGCTCCGAGAACATTTGGAATAAAGTAGGCACCACGAAACGCACTCTTGAATTTAATCTTACTATTCAGTCCAAGTGCAAGGATCAAACTGATTACATTTGTCACAATCGTAGCTACAATTGCAAGTTTAAATGTAAACAGATAAGAACCTCCGACTCTGCTGTCTGTAAAAAGATCCTGATAATTTCTAAGTCCTACCCAGTCAAAGCTTCCATAACCTTTGAAATTCGTAAAACTGTAAATCACACCTTTGATCAGTGGCAATGTATTAAAACAGAAAAACAGTGCCACGATCGGAATTGTTATCAGAAGAAAGGTCATTTTTCTTCCACTCATTGATTTCTTTCCCATGCTTGAATTCCCCTTCCTTAATCTTCGTCCGCATGCTCTTTCTCGTAATCTTCCACTTTGCGGATGATATCACGGTTATATCTCTTCCAGTCTGTATCAAACTTTGTTAAGAATGCATCCACATCCCCTTTCATAAGAAATGTCTGAATCTGCGCATCTACTGACATCTCTGAAGGATAGTAATGATCCTGGTAATCTGCCATTCTTCCTTCTTCTATGAAAGATTTCACTCCATCAAGTGTTGAAGCAAGTTCAAAATCTCCTTCCTTACAAGGAACCGCTTTCTGTTCATCCAGATAACTCTGTACATTTTCATCTTTCAAAAGGAAATCAAGCACTTCATACGCTGCCTCTTTGTTCTCGCAATCTTTCATAACACTGAACTGAAGATCCACACCAGAGTTCAGCTTGTTCTCTGATGCATCATTATTAGCCGGCATTACAAAGGAATCGATATCCATATCTGGATTTACTGTCTGAATCTGTGGGATTGCATAACTTCCGATCGTGTACATTGCAGATTCTCCGTTTGCAAATGCTGTACAAGCTCCATTGTAATCATAGGCAAATGGATCTTTTGGCCCATAGGCAAGCAATGCCTGTGTCTTTTCTGCTACTTCTCTATATTCATCTGAAAATGTTGTCTCTCCTTTGTTCACCTGGCTGCAGACATCTGCCGGTGCAAGACAAGTCCATGTATCTTTAAATCCAAAATACAATGGCTGGATTCCTTCACTCTGGATCTGTTCACAGAGGGCTATAAATTCATCCCAGGTTTCCGGAATTTTCCAGCCATATTCCTCAAACATTGCTCTGTTGTACAGAACTCCTGCTGCATTTGCCACATATGGAACGGCATACACGCCATCCTCCGGTACAAATTCAAGCGCTTTGTCTATATCCAGGTAAGCCTGTTTAATAGAGTCCAGGCCTTCATAATCTGAAATATCCATCAACATATCAGAGTCAATAAAGTTAGAGAAATTGACATCTCCACCGATTCCGATAATATCCGGAGCATCTTCTCTGATAAAACGTGTTTTAAGTACTGTCATTGCATCATTCGGAGATTCAATCGTCAAATGAATATCGTCATGAGTTGCATTGAATTCTTCTTCAATCTTCTCAAAGGTTTTTACTGCCTCCGGTTTATACTGCACAAGCTCGATTTCTATCTTTCCGCTATTTTCACTCTTCTGTCCGCAGCCTCCAAGTATCATTGCCGAAGTCATATAAAGTATCAATCCCATGCAAATGATTCGATTGCTCTTCTTATACATTTCATTACTCCTTCCTTTTACCATACACCTTTCATTTTGACACATTCCGGAATATTTTTGTCTCTTTATTCGGGTTTTCTATTTGATAAATAAATTCTAACATATCTTTATGCGACTATAAATATCTGTATTTTTTATGTTTTATAGCAAAATGCAATTTTCCCTCTCATATATTGAAGTTATCTAGCATTTTGATATATAATGATATCAGAGGTGATTTAAATGAGCGATTTACTTTTTTCTGTATTTCCAAATGAAAATTTTGTTGATCTTGGATTATATCAATATGGATGGGAACAATGTGCACCGGCACATTCTTTTGGTCCTGCCGCAAGAAATCATTACCTTTTCCATTATGTAATTTCCGGAACAGGAACATTACTTGCAGATGATGAAAACGGAAACACCATCACTTGGCAGGTAAAAAGCGGACAGGGCTTCATGCTTTTTCCGGGACAGGTCAATACTTATATTGCTGATTCCACGCTTCCGTGGGAATACACCTGGGTAGAATTCGATGGTCTTCGTGCCCGTGAGATTGTTACAACCGCAGGTCTGAGTTTGAATCATCCGGTTTATCATGCCAGTTCAAAAGAACTTCGCAATCAGATGATGGAAGAAATGCTTTATCTAAGTCGGCATTCTGAAGAATCCCCATTCCATTTGATCGGACACCTTTATCTGTTTTTAGATTATTTTATGCGTTCTGCTGCAACAGTTCACGTAAAGCAAAACGGAAGTATTCGGGACTTTTATGTCAAAGAAGCTCTTTCTTATATCGAGCAGAATTTTCAAAATGATATTTCTGTAGAAGATATTTCCGCTTCCTGCGGATTGAACCGAAGCTATTTCGGAAAAATCTTTCATGACACAATTGGACGTTCCCCTCAGGAATTTCTGATTAGTTATCGCATGACCAAGGCGGCAGAGCTTTTGAAGATTACTTCACTCTCGATCGCAGATATTGGAAATGCTGTCGGATATCCGAATCAGTTGCATTTTTCACGTGCATTCAAAAATGTATATGGGATGTCACCAAGAAATTGGCGAACTGTGAATAAGATAGAACAATAGGGACAGTGGTTTTGCTCCACTGTCCCTTAATAAATCACATTATCCTATTAACATCTCCTGTTCAATCTCCATTTCACTTTCCAGGATACATTGCTTCAACGCTTCCAATTGTCCAGCATTTAATGCCTCTAATTTTTTCTTCTTCTCACTGTTTAGTTTAATGCCTTTTCCATTTTTCAAAGCATCCTCATAAGAAAGAACATCCATCTTCCATGGAGTCAGATTTGGGAAAATATTTTTCTCATTGTATAAAAAGATCTGTATTCCACCGTAATCCATATCTCCCCAGTGATAACACTGGATTTCTTTTGGTGCTGTCTTCATTAACATTTGCAAAAAGCGAATTTCTTTTGGCGAAAAGTAGCCATGACAAAAGATATATAAAACTTTTGGATCATATTCCATGCTTTCGTAATTCGCTTTATTCTCAATTACAATAATTTTTTCAACATCATTTCGTAAAGTTGGAACGGCATGCTCTAATGTCTGTGCATTAAGCACTGTTCCATAATAATTCGAAGAAGTGTCAATTTTCTCCTCGCTTGCTGTGCCATTTCGATCTGTCAGGCAATACTCCACGGCACCTTTCCATTCTAATGTCTGAGAATAACTTAATATTCCATGTGCTGCCAGTATCTCATCATCTGACATTCCCTCGTCATATTGCGGAGAGTATTTCAAAGCTTCAATGGCTGCACCTTGATAAATGCGTTCGAAAACTTTAGATGGTGTGATATTATTTTTCTTTTCAAATACTTTAGAGCTGAACACACGCTTCCATTCCGGTTCTTTCAGATCAGCTAAAGCTTTCAGGCATTTAAGAAATTCTTCATCCTCCGCTTTGGATAACTCTTTCGTATTTCCTTTATTCAGCTGTTCTAACACGTGATCACAATAAGCACTTAGACAGCTTTCGGAGACATCCACCTGCAGTTTGCATATTCTTGAAATTGCCTCTAACTGACGCTCTCTTGGATCCATGATTCCGATCAGCTCACATAATCTTGGAATCACTTCTACCCGATAATCAATCCTCGTAATATCTGTATTCATTTCTCTCCAGTCAAAATGCAGATACTTTTCTCCACCCAATGCTGGGATCCGTTCCAGAACTTTTGCCTGTCTGACCAGTTCATCTCTGCCACCTACTGTTTTCAAAAGATTCCCATCCACCTTTGGGTGCTTCATTCCTGAGAGATTTCCTATGCGATAGTCCTTTGTATTCGTCTTATCGATCAGCCATTTTGCCAACGGCAGATTCTCTTCATTCCATTCCATACTCTTTCCTTATTCATTTCCCTCAACCATATCGAGGTAATCCCCTTTATCAATATGCATCATGGATACCTGATTCTGATGTCTTCTGAATCCATAGACACAGTCTACATTTCGAATCAACGACTGCAGACGTTCATCCGGTACACATACGATCAGCTGAAGCTCCAGCTCTCTCGCATAATGAAGACACACTTCGCTTCGCTCCTTATCCATCTTGGAAAATGCTTCATCAAGAAGCACCAGACGGATCTTAGAATCACGGTTTGTCTGCTGCATATAGAGCATCGCAAAACCTGCAAGCAGTGCGACATATTTCGGGTTCTGTCCCTCTCCTCCGGAGTCACGGCCTGCCATATCATCGACTGCATTTTTGCGGATATTTCCATTCTCATCTTCCACCTTTTCATACATACTGAAAGTCAGATAATTACGATAATCCACATACTGTTCCATCTGCTGACGATACTGGCTTAAGGATCTTGCATCTTCCTCCTTAGGAGGCATGAACTTCTCAGTCAGACGCTTGATATCTTCTTCATACTTCTGATAGAACTCATCCTCACCAAGACTTAACTGACCTTCAAATCCGTAGTCATCGAACACTTTACTGTCTAGTTCAGGTGCTGTAAGCATCTCATAGAACTGTCCGTTTTCATTCTGAGCCGGTATGATATCAATCTGGTAAATACTATCTGAAAACTTGATCTTCGCAAGCAGACGGTTGATCTCTTTTTTATGTCTGTAAGCTGCCTTGATTTCACCATGAATGGAAGCAATCACATTTTCACGCAATGTATAGTAAACCAGATTATACTGCTTATCGAATTCTTCCTTATACTTCGGTTCAAAATCTTTCCTACACTGATTCAGCACTTTGTCATACACATCATTTTCATGTTCTATTCCTGTAAAACCATAGGCCGGATAAGCATTATTGAACTTATTTCTGCTTCTTTGCAATTCTTCTCTCTCCGTCTCTTCCAATGATTCCAAAGCATCTTTTTCTTTTGTCTTATCTCTCTTATAAGCTGCTTCACTCTGTACTTTTAACGCATCTGTTACTTCACTCTGAAGCTGTTCGTTGACAACAAATCCCTCTGTCAGGAAGTTTATCTTTTCTGAAAATGATTTGATATTGCTCTCGATTTGTCCCTGTGTCTTCGCATACTGTACTACTTCACTTTGAATGCTATCAAGAATCTCTGCATTTTTCTTAAGCAACTCCAGTAATTCCTGCTTTTTCTTCTTCAGTTCGACGGTCCGGTCGCCTCGTTTCAATTCTTCTACTTCCAGACGTAATTTTTCCTGTTTCTCGTAATAATCCTGAAGCTGTTCCGCTGCTTTTGAAAGATGTAAGATCTGTTCTGTGCTCTGGTTCAGACACTCGAATTTCTGTGCTGCACGCAGTGCCATCTCAACACGGCAGTCCTCTTCCACTTCCTGTTTCAGCTTCGCTGCTTCTTCTTCCAACTCAAGAAGTTTCGCCTTTGACACTTTCGTTCCGATACAGGCATATTTCTCATAATCATTCTTTCTTAAATGTCTGAAAATGTAATTGCTGTAGGAATAACAGTCCTTTGTGACACCATCTCTCGTCTCATGAAGTTCTTCCACCGTCTCACATTTCTTAATGCGGCCTAAGTATCGCTTCAGACAAGTATCTACATAAGCTTCCTCTGCGCGCACACACTCGTACAGTGTATTCTCATCTGCCTTCGGCTTGTCTCTCACGATTGCCGCAGTATCCATGAGTTCGACATCCTCGATCCCCTTCATCTGCTTCATTTTGCGAAATGCTTTCGCAGCATCTAACGTATATTCAGGTGCTGTCACCAGACTGTGTTTCACACGTCCCATACGTCCTTCGATTGCATTTTTCCACTCTTCATCCGTAATATCAAACAAGTCCGCAAAGATATTTACATGGATCGTTCTTCCATACTGAGTACTAAGTATATTCTGCAATTCCTGTCTTGCACGCTTCAATTCCGCACGATATGGTTTTCTGTCATTTTTGAGGTCTTCTACCATCTCCCGCTTCTCTTGAAGTTCTTTCTGATTCTCACGAATTCTTTCGCGGACATCACCTAATTCTGTATTAATATTGTCAAGCGCATCACTTAAATATTGCTTTAGCTTTTCAATCGAATCTTCACTCACAACACCATCTCGGATATCATCAATTCTATGCAGCGCCTGATTGCTCACATAAGCACTGACTTCATCGTCTTCCTCCCAGGCTGAAAGACCTTTTACGATATCTCTCCATTGTTCTGAATTCGTTGCCAGGAGCTGGATCGTATTTTCAATCTCCTTTAGCTCCTTCTCTTTCTGTCCATAATCGCTGGCTTTGAGTTCTGCCTCGACTTCTACCTGTTCTTTCGTATAAGCATCTTTCTCTGCCAAATAAGATTTTCTCTTTTCTTCTTTTTCCTCAATCTTCTTGAGAATATCCTGCAGATCATCCTCTTTCGATTGCAAATGTGCTTTACAATTTTCTATTTCAATATATTTTAAGATCTGTTCCACATAGATCTTATCAGCTCTTGCTTTCTGCAAGGCTAGATTATGCTGACTGATCTCGTCAAGCATTTTAATTCTCTGCTCCAGATCTTCTACGCGTTCCTTGATCTCACGGTAAGCGCCAAGCTGATCACTGATTGTTGCAACTGTGTCTTCCTTGCTCTTTGGGAACATATAATCTTTGATAAACTGTCCCGTTCCGTTCGTCATACGAAGTGCAATCGCGCTTTTCTCCATTGTCATCATACGGCCCGGCTCTACATAACCAAAGATTGCATCATAAACCGTTTTCAAATACGCTTCTTTCGATGGATATACACGGTTCACATCTCCGCGACCTCTGTTGTCAGCCGATTCTATCCTTGCTTCTACCAATTTTTTAAGTTTCGCGATTGTATACGGGACACCTTCTTCTGTCAAATATTCATCCTCCGGAATCTTTCCGGAATGACTGAAGAAACAATATTTCCTGATGTCTGTATCTGCCTTTCCAACCTCAAATGAAACACCAATACAAGTATGTGTATTCTTTCCTGTATCCTTAATCTCCAAGACGATCTGAGAACAAAAGTCCTGGTCTTCTCGGTTAAAGGAACCGTCTTTCTGCGCTCCTCTAAGATAACTTAGAACACTACGCCTGTTCTTCGCGTCATCCGCCGCTTTATTCAAGAATGTGGAAGATATACTTCCATATAAAACAACCTGGATCGCATCCATAACAGTAGACTTACCAGATCCACTTTTCCCACTGAAAAGATTCACATACTCATGGAACTCCATCACTTTGTGACTGATACCGCCCCAGTTATTCATTAACATTCTAGTAAATATTTTCTTCGACTGTTTCTCTTTCATCTTCCACACCTCCCTCTGCTTCTTCCTGGATTTCCTGTTCAGAAACTTCTTCTGTAATCTCTTCCTCTGCGTACTGCTCTTCCTGATATTCTTTGATCAACGCAGTAATATCCGTACTTCCACAATATAGATTGATCGTGCTGTAGATGTAAATCGGAGTCTCATCCTCAACATTCTGGATTGCTCCCGGCACTTCAATGATCTGATGCTTACTCATCACATATAAAGCTTCTTTCCACTCACCCATCGTAAGCTTATAATTAATCAGATTCGTATTCTTTCCATATTCACGAATCTCCGCCAGATTCGTCACTGTAGCTTTCAAGCCTTCTCCTAAAATCTTATCTCTGTAAATTAATTTAACCAGTAAGATTACTTTTGTAACGGTGGCATTTATCTTTTCTATCGCGATTCCATCTCCATGTAAACGGTAAATGTGTTCCTGTGGGTCATGCACTAATTCACAGCTTAAAACAGACAGATAGTCTTCAATAAACTTTCTGTGTCTTGTACAGATCTCATAATGCAGATTGTCTCTTGGAACAAGCGTTACAGGATCATATTTCATCTGTAAAATACATGTCTGTCTGAATAATGCAGCAATTGTTTTCTTCAGGTTATCAGCTTCTGTCACTGACAATTCTTCCATATAATTAACCATCTGATTCTACTCCCTCTATCGTAAGTTTTGAAAATCGGAAACCAGCCTCATTCTCCATCTCCTGCGCCACTTCAATCTGTGCCTTACTGTCCGCAGATTCTGTTGCATGCTGCCATACCATAAATAACTTCTCCAAATCTTCTATTGATTTTACAGTATCTTTTGTCACTGTGAATTTTCCATTCTGTTCATTTTTCTTTCGGAAATCTCTGATCTCTTTCTGCGTATACAGTGGTTCCAGGACAAATTCTGTCATATTCTCTTCCTGTGATTTCTCAGGTGTTACCGCCTGTGGAGTGAACTTTTCCTTCTGATTTTCACGTCTTTGATACAGACTCTTCTCTGTCATAATCTTATATGGCTCCGAAAACCTAAGTTTTGAAGACAACTTATCCAGAATCTCTTCCGACTTGCCACTTTCATTGATCAGATTAATCAGTGCGACTGTCTGATCTTCTTCCATTACACCTTCCATCATAATGTACCGGATTCTTGCTGCGGCACGGCTTGCAAATACTGTCTTTTGTTCAATCAGCTTATTATATCTGCGCTCAATCGCATCAAACTCTCTCGAAATCTTATAGAGCATATCTGTCGCCTCTTCACAGATCTCAATCATTCTTCGCAGACGATAAGATTTCCTCGTATTTTCCTCTTCGCTTAAGAGTTCTGTTTCAAATGAGTATTTTCTTGCTTCTGTCTTTTCCAGATTTTCTTCGATCAACTCTTTTACAGCTTCTTTGTATCGATAAAAGCTGTCTGTTGTAGTCAATATCGCATATTTTTTGCTATCACTGTTATTGATCTCTTTCACAAGTACTTCCTGGATTCCTCGGAAACTTCTCTGCTTTGACAGTTCATCGAAATATCCACGCATTCCTTCCTGCATGTTCGCGAGCATCTGCAGAAGTGCTCTTGATGTATGAAGCGCACTTTTTAAAATCTCATTATTCTTCTCTTTGTCTAAACTGTAGGTATAGAGATGACTGTATACTGTAAGCACACTCTCTCGTTCCTTACCGTCATTTTCACTGTATAATTTCTGAAATAATTCTACAAACAGCTGACTGTATTCCGGAAATGAAACGACATAACTATTCAACGTTTCATCATAATCCCTTCTAAGCCATCCCCAGTCTTCAAAATGCTTCAGACTGACTGATGCCATGTTGGCTCTGGTGATCAGTTCTCCTTCTTCATCGACTCTTGCCTCACTCCAGTCCAGTGCCATCTTCGCCAGTCGTTCATTCATGATCATCTGACACTCTCGTTCCGTAAGCCCGAGAAGAGAATAAGACTGACTGCTCTCCTCATAAAGCGCTACCAGAAACTGCATATAGAATTCCATATATTTACTTCCAAATATTTTATATAGATCCTTTGGAACTTTTTCGACCAGTTTCATGTTTTTTCTTATGTCTCCTTTTTATTCCTATTAAAGTTTCTTTTACATCTTTTTCATTTCTTATAACATCTTCTCTGCTTCAAAAAACTGAGAAAAATGTGCAATGACCGGACATTTTCCCTTCTCTGTCTGAAGCCACTCGATCTCATTCACATTTTTCTTCGGCCGATACAAGATCATCGGCATTCCTATATTCTGTGCTCCTGTCACATCATGTGCGATGCTGTCTCCGATAAAGATACTTTCTTCCACCATCACTCCTGCTTTTTCAACACAGAGATCAAAAAGTTTTCGATGCGGTTTTTCCTCGCCAGCCTCTTCACTTGTCACAATTCCATCAATATACTTACCTAATCCAAGCTTTAATATCTTCCGATACTGGACGTCTGAAGTCATATTGGATCCTATACCGATATAAATGCCTCGCTGTTTCAATTCTTTCATCAACTCTTCAATTCCAGGAGATGGAATAATCTGATCGATCAATGTATCCCAGTACAGATTATACATCTCATACGCATATGGGAAAACTGGCTTTCCAAGTGTCTCCAGCATACACTGAAATCTCACCAGGCGATTATGGTTCACCGCATAATCTCTTCCGGCTCTGTCATCTGCCTTTACTCTTGCCTCGGCAACATATTTCTCCAAGTCTTCTTTTGCTATGCCTAAGTTCTCATATGCCCATTCTTTCATCACCGGCATCGTATTATTATGTGCTCCAATATAATCATAAATGGTGTCATCTATATCAAAAAATACTGCTTTTGTCATCCCAATGTCTCCTGTTTTTTGCTACTGTCTTGATTGATGTTTTGCATCTTCTGTGCCTTGCATTCTTGCTGCAAGATGCGCGTCATGCAATGCATGACATACTTCTTCTGCGCATCTCTGCAATCCTGCCGGAGGCTATATCAGATGGGGGATTGACTCCCACCACTGATACTGATTTGTTGCTCGCCACCTACAGAGGTGGGAGTCATCTCACATCTGATATAATAATTTCTCCTGTCTTCTAAAAAATTCAGAATAATAGAATGTGTTCGTAAAAACATTTGCAAATACACTCTATCTATCCAAAATACATTATCTCCAAATTATGAAGTGTGAATAGGGAAGTTGATTAAAAGCCTGCTTAGTTAACTTAAATGAAATTTCCCAGAGGGTTCTTCATTTTACTAAGAACGGGAATCGCTCTTACAAATAAAAAAGCCCCGATAATAAGATATCGGGACGAAGTTACGCTTTTATTGAGGCTGTTTGTTACATCAAATACTGCCTGACATCCAGAAATCTATGCCTAACAATATGTCTGCAAAAACCGTATTCTTCTCATTCTTCTCTCATCCAGACTGTACTGTCGGCTTCGGATTCGCACCGAATCATGCCAATGGCTCGCGGGCTTATGCTCTGATTTATCTATAGCTATGTAAGCAGTTTCTATAACCTGGAGCATATTTGAAAATTGCTCTAGTTCTATAACTCACCAGCCTGCTAAATAGTCAGTAACAATCACCGCCGGTAGGGAATTACACCCATCCCCGAAGATTCTGTATTTACGTTTTTTATTATAACGCATTATGGATATGTATTCAAGATTATTGTGCATATTTTTTATACCAGATTTTGTATTTTTTTCTCCATAGATGATGACTGATAAAATGCTAAACTATATAGTAGGATAATAT
>OLOS01002578.1_pt1 | contig 12050 bp, 8 predicted proteins | sample 1672631 | NCBI WGS metagenome assembly OLOS01 (sample SAMEA3136707, study PRJEB25190) | human gut metagenome | biome: human gut; feature: human-associated habitat; material: faeces | place: Austria | collected 2013 | reverse complement strand
ACGAGATGGATTTGACTTCGGCTGAGAGTAAAGCAACCTACGAGGAAATCCGGGAATATGTCTTGGAACATACCGGACTGAAAGTCAGCCACCTCTATATCGCACAGGTGAAGCAGAAATACGGCATCATTGAGCGTGAAAACTACAATAAGCCGAAATCTGAGGACACTAAACAGCCACAATGCCCGCCGGATAAAGAAAAAGCAATCAAGGAGGCATTGAAGCACTTTGGTATGATTTTGTAGATGCCTTTTGAAAGAAATTGCAGGTGGCGGTCGGTACCAAATGAGCTTTCGCTAACAAGCTGTCTAAAAGTTAAACTGTCAGTATAAGAATGCTAACGAAGGTGCGTAAAACACGGAACTGCGATATTGGGAATAGGCGACTAAAACAAGGGGAGTGCAGAAGGGGTCCTACATTAGGGATTTGATTTTCCCTGAAAGAATCGGCATAGTCGTGAAATGCGGCTATGCCGTTTTTTCGTCCTGTTCGGGGATGTCTATTGCCCCGATGCAATTGTAGATAATACGGATTCTCTGTACCCTCCGGCCATCGACCTTTTCGGTTTTGAAGACCAGAATTTTCTCCACGAATTCCCGGATGATCTGTGCGTCCAGTTCCTGAATGTCCGTGTACTTGCGTACCAGCGAAAGGAAATAATCTGCGTTGATGGCTTTCTGCCGTGCATCGGACAGAAGCTTTTCCAGCTCGGCGGCCCGTTCGGTCAGTTGAGCTTGCTCCGCCTCGTATGTAGCCGACATTTTCGCAAACCGCTCATTGCTGATCTTGCCTTCCACGTTGTCTTCGTAAATTCGCTGAATCAGGGTATCCAGTTTGGTAATCCGAGCCTTGGCCTCGTCATACTCACGGCGGCTGTCCCTGATCTCCTTTTCGAGAGCCTTTTCAGAACTCTTGGTAACCAGCTGTATGAACTCCGCCTCGTGGTTCCGGGCATAATTCGTGACTCGCTGTAGGTCATCGAGGAGAAGCTGCTCAATCACCACATTCCGGATCTGATGGGAACTGCATCCGCCTTTGACCTTTCGGTAGCTGGCGCATACGAAGTACTCTTTTTCGTGTGGCCGGTCTTTGCCCCTGACCTGATACAGTTTCGTTCCGCAATCGGCACAGAACAGCATTCCGGAGAGCATCGGCATGGCACCGAGGCGGTCCACCCGTCTGCGTCCGTCCCGTATGCGTTTTACGGCATCGAAGACGCCTTGCTCGATAATGGCCTCGTGGGTGTTCTCGAACACAGCCCATTCAGAAGGATCGTTGTTGATCTTCTTCTTGATTTTGAAGGACTTTTTATGGGTCTTGAAGTTCACCGTGTGGCCCAGATTCTCCTGCTTATCGAGGATATCCGCTGCGGACCGAGGGGACCACGCATAGATGTCATCCGGCACCTTTCCGGGCGTTTTCACACCGATGGATTGCAAGTGCGCCGTAGGAACGGGTATCTGCCGCTCGTGCAACTCCTGTGCGATCTGTGAGGGGCCATAGCCCTTCATGCATAAATCGAAAATCGTCTGCACCACCTTTGCGGCCTCCTCGTCCACGATCCAGTGCATATTGTCCTCAGGGTCTTTCAGATAGCCGTAAGGCGGATTCATGCAGAGCGGCTTTCCAGCCTGGCCCTTTGCCTTGAATACGGCACGGATTTTCTTGCTCGTATCCTTGGCGTAGAACTCGTTCATGATGTTGAGGAACGGGGTGAAATCGCTCTCGGTCTGGCTTGCGCTGTCCACGCCGTTGTTTATGGCAATGAACCGCACATCCGCCTCCGGGAATGTTATCTCGGTGTAGTATCCCACCTTCAGATAATCCCTTCCGAGACGGCTCAGGTCCTTTACGATAAGCGTCCCGACCCTGCCTTCATCGACCATACTGATGAGCCGTTGCCAATCCGGTCTTGTGAAGGTGGTCCCACTGTAGCCATCGTCCACGAAGAATTGGGTGTTGCGGAATCTGTTATCATCCGCATATTTCTGTAAAATCGCTTTCTGGTTTTTTATACTGTTGCTGTCACCTTGAAGCTCATCATCACGGGATAATCTGCAGTAGAGTGCGGTGATTCTGCTGTCAAGGGCCGCATCGATATTCAGCTGTCTATTCATAGACCTCCAGTTTGATCCGGCGGTTATTGATGCAATAGCGGTCCTTGTCGTAAGCCGGGAGCGAGGCTTTGAACAGAATCCGCATGCCTGTCCCGGACGGGCTGTATTCCGTATAGGTATTCATCCGGGTGATGATGTCTTTGGCCATATCCGACAGCACGCCGTTCTCGACACAGCTGTCGATGTCGATGGCGTAATCCGTGAAGGTGGCCTTATTCGCAGAATCCGCACGGAAGCCGTTCGGCTGATACGGCACCTTCGTCCTGCTCCCGTCTCGCTCCTCATATTTCCAGAGGCAGAAAGCACCTCGTTCCTTTAATTCCTGTGGCAGCTTTTCATACATATTTCTGATCATCCTTTCTGGAGGGTTAATCCCGTACTCAATACCCACTGGACAGAAAAAGCCGTTTTGGTCTAAGAAATCGGAAACTTTTATCTTCTCCCAGTCTCCACTGGACAAAAGTGGCCGTTTTGAACGGATGAAAAAGAAAAAACCTCCGAGAAAATCCCGGAGGTCCAAAGTTCAAAATATATTTATTGATTTTTTCACATAAGTGTGATATACTGAATAAGTTAATTGAGATAAGGAGTCTGATGATATGGCCGTGAGTTATAAACCTCTAATGCATATGATGATCGAGCGGGATATTTCCAATGCGGAGCTGATGCGCCGTGCGAACATTTCCGCAAATATAATCACGAAGATCAAGAACGGGCAATACATCGCCTTGGATAAGGTAGAGAGCATTTGCCACGCTATGGGCTGCTCCCCCAACGATATGATGGAGTTTATACCCGATAACCCGGAAGGAGAGAAAAAGGATGATTAACATACGGAAACTGGAAGCGGAGCTGTGGGAATCCGCCGATCTCCTTCGTGCAGGGTCAAAGCTGACGTCGAATCAATACTGTATGCCCGTGCTAGGGCTTATTTTCCTGCGCTATGCGTACAGCCGCTTTAAAAAGGTAGAGGCCGAGATATTGAAGGACCGTCCCTCACGAGGTGGACGCGTAATGCCCGTCGAGGCCAGCGACTTTTCCGCAAAGAGTGCGCTGTTTCTGCCGAAAGAGGCGCAGTACGAGTATCTTGTCAATCTGCCGGAGAATATCGCGGCGGCAGGACTTGCCAATAAAGACGGCCATCCGATGAACAGTCTCGGTGAAGTTGTCAACAACGCCATGCAACTGATCGAGGACCAAAGCGAACAGCTCACAGGTGTCCTGCCGAAAAGCTATACCGACTTCTCCGACGAACTACTGGCAGAGCTTCTTCGTATTTTCAATAACAGCGCACTTGATGACGTCGGCGGCGATATCGTTGGACGCATCTATGAATACTTCCTCAATAAATTTGCTAAAAACATCGCCTCTGATGACGGTGTGTTCTTCACGCCGAAATCCCTCGTAAAAATGATTGTAAACATCATTGAACCGAAACAGGGTGTTCTTCTTGATTGCGCGTGCGGCAGCGGCGGTATGTTTGTGCAGAGCGGTGATTTCGTGAATGCCGCCGGGATGAACGCCAACAGTACCATGACTTTCTACGGACAGGAGAAAGTGGAATATAATGCACAGCTCTGCCTTATGAACATGGCGGTGCACGGTCTGACGGGTGTTATCAAATCCGGAGACGAGGCAAATACCTTCTATCATGACGCACATAACCTGAACGGCTGCTGCGATTACATCATGGCGAATCCTCCGTTTAATGTGGATAAGGTCAAAGCCGAATCATGCGAAAACGCCGGACGCCTTCCGTTCGGTCTGCCGAGCGTAAACAAGAACAAAGAGGTCAGCAATGCCAACTATCTCTGGATCTCCTATTTCTATTCTTATCTGAACGAGCATGGCCGCGCCGGTTTCGTTATGGCATCCTCCGCTACCGACAGTCAGGGCAAAGATAAGGATATCCGTGAAAAGCTCATCAAGACCGGTCACGTTGACGTGATGATCTCCGTCGGTAATAATTTCTTCTATACGAAATCGCTGCCTTGCTCCCTGTGGTTTTTCGATAAAGCGAAGGGCGAAGCAATCTGGGATAAGGTTCTGTTCATCGACGCCCGGAACTACTACACCGTTGTAGACCGCACGCTGAATGAATGGAGCGAATGGCAGCTTAAGAACCTGAACGCCATCGTGTGGCTCTATCGCGGCGAGACAGAAAAATACACAGCTCTGCTGCAGGAATACCACCACTATCTGCACGATGAAGCCGAGACCGCTGAAAATGATGATTTGAAAGATGCTGTATATCAGGAATCCTTTGTCGATATCGTTTCTGCGCTGAAGGAAAAGCTCTCCGCGCTCCGCAAGACGGCAAAAGCCGAAGTGGAAGCTGCCGGGAAGCGTGACAAAAAGAGCGTGCAACAGCAGTATGATGATAGAATTGCCTCTATCGAGAATATGCTGACCGTTGCCAAGGAAGCGCACTGGCTCTATGAGAAGTTCGGTGACGGCATTTATGCCGATGTCCTTGGCCTGTGCAAACTGGCAACGATTGCCGAAATCGAAGAAAAAGGCTGGTCACTCACACCCGGCGCATATGTTGGTGTGGCTCCCGTGGAGGATGACGGTGTTGATTTTGCCGAGCGAATGGCGGAGATTCACAGGGAGCTTCTGTCCCTTCAGGCCGAATCCAACGATCTGATGGACACCATCTCGCAGAACATGAAGGAGATGGGGCTATGAAGACGGTTACCCTTCGGGAAATAACTCTAAATATAACTGACGGAAAGCACGGTGATTGTGAGCCGGCTGAGAATTCAGGGTATTATTTTGTTAGCTGCAAAGATGTTAATAATGGTACGATTGACTATGCTAATGCAAGACAAATATCAGAAAGGGCTTTTCTCGAAACACATAAAAGGACTCAACTTGAGCCAAATGATATCTTAATAACAAATAGTGGGACAATCGGTAGAATGGCTTTAGTAAAGGACATCCCCGAAACATATAGAACAACTTTCCAAAAGAGCGTCGCTATCGTAAAACCAGACATCTCGGTTGTCCTGCCAACATATTTGTACTATAAATTGCAAAACTGTGTGACGGATTTTGTTAATTGCTCAAACGGCTCCGCACAGAAAAACCTTCTTCTTGGAACCATGAGAAAGTTCCAAATTGATCTTCACGAGGATTTTGCAGAGCAAGAACGTTTGTCTTCTATTCTTGCTGCCTACGACAACCTCATCGAAAACAATCAGAAGCAAATCAAACTACTTGAAGAGGCTGCTCGGCGGCTGTACAAGGAGTGGTTTGTCAATTTCCGCTTTCCCGGATATGAGGATACATCTATCGTTGACGGTGTACCGGAAGGGTGGACTTTGGGTGAATTGGGAGATATTGCTATCGATTCCGGTAAAAAGGAAAAGAAAGAGCATAGAAGGCAGTATCAATACTATCTTCCCATTGACTGCTTGCCCAAAAGGTCGCTTGCATATACGGATAAAAATGACATTACGCTTGCCGAAAGCTCTCTTGTGGCTTTCATGCCAAACGATATTCTTTTCGGAGCAATGCGTCCATATTTTCATAAGGTAGTTGTAGCTCGCGATAAAGGGCTTACCCGCACTACTTGTTTTGTCATTAATTCGAAAATGCCAGCATATTGGGCATATCTTTTGCTGTTGCTGTTTTCAAAAGATACTGTCGACTATGCTACTCAGATTTCTGTTGGTACTACTATGCCTTATGTTCGATGGAAAGACTTTATCCATATGCCGACGCTTATTCCTCCAGAAGAAAAGTGTGATGCGTTTCAAGCCATCGTATTACCGATTATTGAGCGTATTTCTTGTCTTGCGGTTAGTTCTGAAAGGTTAATTCAAGCCCGTGATCGTTTGCTTCCAAAGCTGATGAGCGGTGAAATCGAGGTGTAGTTATGACTAAAATCAATGTTGAAGACCAAAAGAAAGCAGTGCTTGATCTGAACGGGATTGCACCTTTTGATGAAAAAATGACGTTCTATTATGATGAAAGCGGTAACTGCAGAAAGTTCTCTCTTACAGAAACCGGGTTTAATAATATCGATGCATTAAAAGGTGACTTCGTATTAGCCGGGGTCGCTTATGAAGATGAGTCTTTTGATATTGATGTTCCTGCACTGTATGCAGCTCTTGACTATAAAGAAGGTCAGAAAGAAATAAAATTCAAGCACCTATATCACAATTCCAATAACTTCCTATCTTTTATAGAAAGCAATCGAGCAACGGGATTCCTAAATTGGCTGGCTAATAGTGGATTGTATATTCATTACAGTACGCTAAACAACCTCTTTTATTCACTGGTTGATATCGTAGATTCTCTTTGGGAAACACATCCGCAATGTATCATGTACTGTTGGAAGATAAAAAGTGCGCTATATGATTTTGTTATTGGACATCAAGATGAAGTTGTTAACATCTTCGTAAAATATACTTATCCCGATGTTAAAGATATTTGCTCATTTTGCGTCGAATTATGCGAATTAATTAAAAACTATAATAATGAGGACAACTACTATCCCGGTTTTTTTCTGGAGCTATTCAGACAAATGATAAAGACGGCAGGAACGCTTGAAAAAATGCCATTCATTCAGGATAATGAGCCAGGTGTATTAATTACAGAATACTATCTGTTCTATTTGGAAAGATGTGAGATATTCAGCAAATCGCATCACATTTTTGACGAAGAACCGACCGTAGAAAAGAAACTATCAAATATTCAGCTGTATGAGGATGGCAAATTGATGAATAACTGGCAGTTTGTCAAATCGCATGAGAATATTTATATTCAAGTATCTGATATGATTGCCGGACTTCTTAGAAGACTTTTTATGTTCTTGGATGATAATTCTATTGAGCAGACGCACTCGATATCTCTATCATTAAATGATATTCAGGTAGCGAATTTTACAATTCTATGGACTTTAATCAGCCGATCTGATGCTAAGTCGCAGTTGCTATTAAAAAATGCAAATACCCCAAAAAACGTTAATGAAAGAATGATGAAACTGCAAATGTTGGGAATTTCCAATAACAGAGAAGGAGGTGCGCAAAGGTGAGCTACGATTATTCTGAAAATATACTTGTGCAGGAAAGCGCCGGAAACCTTCTCCGGGACGAGCTCCAATGGGATGTGAAATTTGCATATAACACGGAGGTGCTGGGCGATAACGGTACCTTTGGCAGGAAGTCGTACAAAGAGATTCTGCTTGTGCGGTATTTTCGTGCTGCTCTGAAAAAGCTAAATCCTTGGATCACCGAGGCACAGATACTTGAAGCGCAGGTCGCACTCGAAAAACGCCTGTCCACAGCCTCGCTCCTTCAGGTCAACGAAGAAAAGTATTTCCTGATCCGCGACGGCATTCCCGTGACAGTAAAGCGTCCGGACGGCAAAACGGAAACAAAGAAAGCTGCCGTGATCGATTTTCTCCACCCGGAGAACAACTATTTCCTTGCCATAAAAGAACTGAAAATACACGGTGATCTTTACCGCCGCCGCACGGATATCGTGGGCTTTGTAAACGGTCTGCCGCTCCTCTTTGTGGAATTAAAGAAAAACACCGTAGACGTTCAGAACGCCTACGATGACAACTATACCGATTATCAGGATACGATACCGCACCTGTTCTATTACAACGCCTTCCTTATACTGTCTAACGGCACAGAGGCCAAGGTCGGTACGTTGGGCAGCAAGTACGAATTCTTCCATGAATGGAAGCGTCTTGACGAAAAAGAGCAAGGCAGCGTAGCTTTGGAAACGATGCTGCGCGGCATATGCAAAAAAGAGAACTTCCTTGATCTGCTGGAGAACTTCATTCTTTACGACCACTCCGGCGGCAACACGGTGAAAATCCTTGCCCGTAACCACCAGTATCTCGGTGTCAACGAAGCAGTCAAGGCATACGAGGCACGGAAGCTCAACGACGGCAAGCTGGGCGTGTTCTGGCATACACAAGGTTCCGGCAAGAGTTATTCCATGGTATTCCTTGCGCAGAAGATTCGCCGCAAGTTTGCAGGGTCTCCCACAATCGTTGTTCTTACCGACCGAGATGAACTGAACAAGCAGATCAGCGACACTTTTGAAAACTGCGGTCTGCTCGGTAAAACGAAAGCCTCACAGTTTATCGCCACAAGCGGCGGTGACCTCGTCACGAAGCTGAAAGGCAATCCGAGCTTCATATTCACGCTGATACAGAAATTCAACAGGCCGGACGAACAGCCGATTTACCCGGATCACGATATTATCATTATGTCGGATGAAGCGCACCGCAGTCAGTACGGTATCTTTGCCGACAATATGATGAAGTTGCTTCCGACAGCGGCCCGTATTGGCTTTACCGGCACTCCGCTCCTGTCCAGCGACAATATCACGGCGCGTACCTTCGGCGGCTATATCTCTGTTTACGATTTCAAACGGGCAGTGGAGGATGGTGCCACTGTTCCGCTGTATTATGAGAATCGCGGTGAAAAGATACTTGACCTCCATAATCCGGAGATCACCGACCGCATCCTTGATGCCATCGAAAACGCTGATATCGACGTCGATCAACAGGATAAGCTTGAAGCGGAATTTGCTAAGGAAATCCATCTGATGACGGTGGAGCCTCGCCTGAAATCCATAGCGAAAGATTTTGTCGGTCACTATTCCGACCTGTGGACCAGCGGAAAGGCGATGTTCGTGTGCCTCAATAAGGTCACGTGCATCCGTATGTATAATTTCGTTCAGGAATACTGGAAAGAAGAGATCAAAGCTCTGAAAGCGAAAATCAAAACAGCCACTCAGCAAGAAGCGCAGGAACTGGAGCGCAAGCTGAAATGGATGGAAGAAACGGAAATGGCCGTTGTGATCAGTCAGGAGCAGAACGAGATTCAGACCTTCAAAAAATGGGATCTGGATATCAAATATCACAGGGCGAAAATGGAAAAGCGTGAGCTGGACAAGGAGTTCAAAGATGCGTCCAATCCGCTCCGGGTGGTATTCGTCTGCGCCATGTGGCTCACCGGCTTTGACGTGAAGTGCCTGTCCTGCCTGTATCTCGATAAGCCCTTGAAAGCGCATACGCTCATGCAGACCATCGCCCGTGCCAACCGCGTGAACGAAGGCAAGAGTAACGGTTTAATTATCGATTATATCGGCATCGTGAAAGCCCTCCGCAAGGCTCTGGCCGACTATACCGCAAACATAAACACGCCCGGAGGCGATCCGACCGTTGATAAGGACGAGCTGATAGCCCGTATTCTCGATACGATTGAAAAAGCGAAAGCCTTCCTCCGGGAGCGCGATTTTGATCTTGCCGATCTTGTGGCTGCAGTTGACTTTACGAAGCTGGCTCTGCTTCAGACCGCCGCTAATGCCGTATGCGGCACTATTGAAGATAAGAAGGCTTTCTCCACATACGCATCGGAATTGATTCGTTTGATGAAATACACGGATCGTGACGATATTACCGGACAGACGCGCAAAGAATATGAAGCCATCGCCGCGATTTACGGGGAGCTTCAAAAAAAGCGCCGTCACGTTGATACTACCGATCTGATGGTGGAAATCAATTCTATCATCAGCGAGTATGTGGAAATAGATGACGCTCCGATGATGATAAAAGAGGAGCCGCGCCGGTTTGACATCAGCGAAATCGACTTTGATCTGCTCCGTCGGGAATTTGCGAAGGTGAAGAAAAAGAACCTTGTGATGAAGGATCTGGAGGAAATCATCCAGCAGAAGCTCGACCGTCTGCTTTTCAACAATCCGGACCGTATTGATTATTATGAGCGGTATCAACAGATCATCACGGATTATAACAGTGAGCAGGATCGTGCCACCATCGAAAAGACTTTTATGGATCTTATGGATCTGGCCAACAGCCTCGATAAAGAGGAACAGCGGTATGTACGTGAGGGCTTTGAGAATGACGAGGAGCTTTCTCTGTACGATATGCTTTTCCGGGACGATCTCTCCAAAGCGGATATCAAGAAAATCAAGGAAGTGGCCGCAAGTCTTCTGAAAAAGATCAAGGCGAAGATTGCCGAGCTTGACCACTGGACCGATAAGCAGGAAACGAAAGCAGCCGTGGATAATTTGATCCGCGATACGCTCTGGGCTGAGCTACCGGAGTGCTACGATGAGATCAGCATTTCCGAATACCGTCAGCGCATTTACGAATATGTTTACACGCGGTATAGAGTGGCAGCGTGATTTGACTGACAGGTGATATATGACAAGACCAGTAAATATTTATAATCTCTCTCGGATACATGAAGAAGACCCGTTCAATATTGTCGAACGGCACCATTCTCAATGTAAAGAACTTCTGCGGACACAATACCATGAAATCGAGTCCCTCAGATTGTTAACTGATGAGCTTCTGAAAAATGATGTCACTATTGCGGACATGGATGGCTTTTTCTATTCTTTCCAGATTCCGCAGATTGGCAAAGAATTTGATTTGCTGAAGTTCACAGACAAACTATGCCTCAATATTGAGCTGAAATCGGTCAGTGTACCCGAAGAGCAAATACTTAAACAGCTGTTGAAAAACCGACACTATTTAGGCCATTTGGGAAAGCGGTTACGGCTGTATTCGGTTGTAACAGATACGATGACCTGCTATAAGCTTTCATTGAATGATGAACTGATTCCTGTCGAGTTCGATGAAATCGTCAGTTCGGTAAAGAGAATATTTGACGATTATTCTGATACGATTGATAATTTGTTTCGGGCATCAGATTATCTTGTATCTCCATTGAACACACCTGCACGGTTTATTCAGGGCGAATACTTCTTAACACAGGCACAGGAGCAAATAAAGAAAAACATACTTAATGGGATTGATGCGGCTTTCCTTGGTGCCTTCTTCCATTTGACCGGCAAACCGGGAACCGGAAAAACTCTTCTTCTGTACGATTTGGCAAAAACACTCTCCCGGAACGGTAAAACGCTTATAATTCATTGCGGAAAACTATCTGCTGGGCAATACGAAATCAGGAAAGAAATCGAACAGCTTTATATCATCTCTGCAGGGCAGTTGCGGAATGATGATGTTTCACTTGCGGATTATAACTATATTCTTGTTGACGAAACCCACCGTATCTATACAAGCCAATTTGAAGCGATATGCGATTCTGTTAGGGGCAACGATCAGGCATGCATTTTCTCTTCTGACCCAGAGCAGATTCTGTCAAACGCGGAGAAGCGAAACGATATCGTAAACAAAATCAAGGCTATTCCTCTGGACGCAGAATATACACTGTCAGAAAAGATTCGCACAAATAAAGAATTACATTCTTTCATCGTATGTATGAAGAATCTGAACCACCGAGCAAGGGTGCCTATGGATTATTCAAGCGTAGAACTGAATTACGCCAATACAACGCAAGAGGCACAGTCCATGTTGGAATACTACCGAAACAAAGGGTACATCTTCATTAATTATTCAAAGTCAAATTATGAGGAAAGCCCTTATTCAGCATATGCGGAGGATTTCGATACGCACCATGTTATTGGGCAGGAATTTGATAACGTCGTAATGCTCATGGATTCTTCTTTCTATTACGATGAGAATGGTGTACTTCAGGGCATGCCACATCCCAATCCGGATTATTTGTATCCAAACCTATTCTACCAAGGTGTAACTCGCGTCAGAGAAAAGCTCGCAATAATAGTTGTAAATTCACCTGAGCTGTTTAGAAACGTGGTTTCGATAGTAAAACCGACAGAATCATAAAACAAGAAAAATGGCCAGACCGAGCTTTCTTTACTCAATCTGACCATTATTTCTGTTGGACTCGCTTGAAGGCTATCTCACTTGAAATATGGTTGTTTTGCCAAATCCCTAAGTGAAGCCCTCAGGAGGGAGCAATCTCCTTTGACGCTGGGTTTCCAATAGGGGCGCGTAGCATCCCTGTTGGCACACGATTTTGCTTCGCAAAGTCTAGTGTGTTATACCTTTGCTTC
>OLOS01002577.1_pt1 | contig 12054 bp, 9 predicted proteins | sample 1672631 | NCBI WGS metagenome assembly OLOS01 (sample SAMEA3136707, study PRJEB25190) | human gut metagenome | biome: human gut; feature: human-associated habitat; material: faeces | place: Austria | collected 2013 | reverse complement strand
CGGCTGCCTATGCGCGCGGCGCGCAGCAGGCGCTCGCCCTTGCGCAGCGCTTCGGCTGCACGGCCGCCCTGCTCAAGCAGCGCAGCCCCTCGTGCGGCCATGGGGAGATCTATGACGGCACGTTCACCGGCACGCGCGTCGCCGGTGACGGCGTCACCGCGGAGCTCCTCGGTGCGCACGGCATCCGCATCTACGGAGAGGACGACATAGCAGCGCTCCTGAGCGACTAATTATGTAAACCAAAAGTCCGAAAACAGAATTCTTGCTTGACAGTCTCAAGCGCAGCCCTTCGCGGCTGCGCTGCTTTTTTTGCACCGGTCGGGCAAAACGACTTAAATAATTTGAAATCTCTGCGAAAAGCGTTGAAAAATCACGACCTTCCGTTATAATGAAAGCAGTTACACCCCACAGAAAACGATGGAGGAGAAAACCATGCGCAAACGCTTTTTGTCCCTGCTGCTCGTGCTCGTCTGCGTGCTGACGCTGGCCGCCGCGCCGGTCATCGCCGCAGAGCCCGATGCCGTGCAATCCCCGACACCTACGACAGAGCCCGCCGTCCCGACGACCCCGGTCGAGCCGAGTCCCGAACCGAGTCCCGAGCCGAGCCCTGAGCCGAGCCCCGAGCCGAGTCCCGAGCCGACCCCTGAGCCCACGCCCACCGGACCGTGGTATCAGGCGGCGATGGAGTTTGCCTATGCAAACGGCATCATGGTCGGCAATGAAAAGGGCGATCTGATGCCGGGCGCCAACGCCACGCGCGCCGAGGTGTCCGCCATGCTCGTGCATATCTTCGGCTGCTCCCAGGGGAAGGACATCACCTTTTACTCCGATGTGCGTAGCGGCACGTGGTATTATTCGAAGCTGAGCACCGCCGTGCAGATGCAGATCTTCTGCGGCTGCGGTGACGGTACGATGGGACCGAATCGCAGCATCACGCGTCAGGAGGTCATGACGGTCCTTGCGAGCGCCTTTGCGCTTCCCGGCGGTACGGCTGCCGATATCCAGTCGTTCCCCGATGCCGCCTCCGTCAGCGCATGGGCAGTCTCCTCCGTGGCCGGTCTGGTCAAGGCGGGGCTTGTCAGCGGTGATAACTACGGCCGTCTGAATCCGTCCGCCGCCGTTACCCGCGCCGAGCTCGCGCAGATGCTCTATAAGCTGGACCTGCAGTTTTGCAGTGACGCCGATGCACTGCCGGCCTCCGGCCGCGTGATCTATACCGGCACAGAGCCTCTGACGGCGGACGCCTTTTCCGGCACGCTCTATCTCGGCGGCAGCGCCGGGCGTGACCTTGGTGATCTGAACGTCACCGGCACGCTCGTCGTGCGCACCGATCCCAACGGCACGGTCACCGTCGGCGGCGAGGTGGATTCGCTCGTCGTCGCGGCCGAGGGCACGACGGTCACAGGCGGCGGTCATACCGCCCTTGCGCGCGTGCGTATGCGCGGCTGCACGGTCACGCTTGCGGCCGATCAGACCAGCCCGGAGTATGACGTCATGCTTCAGGGCGTCACCACGCTCACGACCGATCCCGTGCCCGCGCTCTCACCGGAGCGCCGTGCGGTCGATCTGTATGTGACCTATCGCAATTTCCCCGCAGAGTACAAAGCCGCCTCCGGCAAGGCGACAGTCGTCTGGTATCTCGACGGCGTGCAGCAGCCCACGCGCAGCTATACGCTCAACGGCAGCGCCATCACGCCGGGCTTCCACATTGCTGAGTCGGTCTGGAAGCGCGATATGCCCACGCAGCACACGGTGGAGATCCTGCTCTTGTGCGGCACGGATGCGATCCGCACGACGTTTGTCGTCCCGGTCAACAACTACACGGACGCGGAGTATGATCAGCTCCTCAGCGCGCAGTACCCGTATCAGCTCCATGTCGTGCGCAACCAGTGCACGGTGCTGGTGTACGGTCTGGATAAGAGCGGGGATTACTCCATCCTCCATCACGCCTTCGTCTGCGGCCCCGGTCAGACCACGCCGATCGGCACGTTCCGCACGCCGTTCAAGGCGGCCTGGCATCCGCTGCAAGGCTGTTGGGGACAGTACTGCACGCAGATCGTCGGCAACTATCTCTTCCACTCCTCGCCGTACAACAGCCCGCATAAGAATGACCTGTCCTACCGGCTGTATAACCAGCTTGGCACGGTCTGCTCGCACGGCTGTGTGCGCCTGACGGTGGCGGATGCGAAGTGGATCTATGACAACTGCCCGATCGGCACGACGGTGACGATCTACAACGCCTCGTCCCTGCCCGTGCCGAAGCCGTCGGCCCCGTGGCTCGACATCACGAGCCCGAACCGCGGCTGGGATCCGACCGATCCCGACCCGGCAAACCCGTGGAGACAATAAAACGATTCCCCGGAGCGGTCTGCTCCGGGGAATTTCTGTTCAGGTCTCAAAACGGACGATCGTGCACAGCGTGTCCGCATTGTACAGACACACAAACGCGCCGTCGTCTGCGGCGGCATACTTGAGCGTGACGGTCTTTGTGTCCTTGACCGCCTTCGGATAGACGATGCGAAAGCCGCGAAATGCATCGCAGCGCACGGTTTCCGGCAGCGCCTCGAGCGCAAGCTCGAGGTATTTTGTGTTGTGCACGTGCCCGTTAAAGTCAATGTCGCAGCGGCGCAGCGGCAGCACCGTCTGCGTGTCAAAGACATCGGGCGCGCGCAGCCGCGGTGCGGTGTCGGGGAAGACGCCGCGCGCCTCCGGCCGGTAGGACGCGAAGCGCTCGCGGTCGACGCGCACGATCTTTTCCGCGCGCAGGTCAAACAGGATCAGCCGCGATTCGGCGCGGATGCATTCCGTGCCGCTCGCGTCCGTGATCGTGTAGTCGCGGAAAATGCGCCCGACGGGCACATTGTCGCGCACCCACGTCGTGACCTGCAGGGGCGCTTTGCTCTGCGGCCGGTGCACGATCTCGACGCGCCAGTCGGTCAGCACCCATGTGATGCCGCGGCGGCTGCCGTCGATCACATCGTCGCCGGAGGAATCCGAGTGGCGGCTCGCGGTGTTTTCCAGAATGCGCAGGATCGCCTCGTAGGCGAGCTTGCCGTCGCGGTCAAAGTCGGCGACGCCGGGGCAGTAGGTCTCGGTGTAAAACATGGTGCGCCTCCGTCAGGTCTCCGGCAGACAGCCGTTTGCGAACATCCAGCTGTAGGCCAGCGCCCACGAGCCGAACAGGTCCGTCTCATGCAGGGCGCGCACCTGCGCGCGCGTGTACCAGCCGGATTCGATCTCCTCCATGGGGTCGCTGCTCGGGCGGAACGTCCCCTCGGCGATGCCGAACAGACACACCGTGCGCTCGTCGCCGATGCCGACCGTACACGCCGCCGGCGGCAGCACGTGCGTGATGGCGACCAGCCGCAGCCCCGTCTCCTCGCCCAGTTCGCGGCGCGCGGCCTCCTCGGGGGTCTCGCCCGGCTCGATGAGCCCGCCGGGCAGCCCATAGATGCGCTGGCCGAGCTCCATGCGAAATTCATGGTTGAGCGCCATGTGCTCGCGCTTCGCGTCCGTGAGCACCATGACGACGGCATCCGTGCGGTGCTGCTGCAGATGCTCAAGCGAGTCGATGTTCCGGTCACGGCTGACCATCTCATAGGTGCGCGGGCAGCCGGTGCGGTCAATGTAATGCAGGTCGTAGCGGTGCAGGTATGCGCCGCCGTCCTTTTTTTCAATGTCAACGAATTGCATGCTCTTCGCCTCTTTGCCAATAATAATTCAGCATACCACGTTTTTTGCCGCCAGACAACAAAAAAAGATCAGAGCGGCCGCCGTTTTTTCGGCAGCTGCTCTGATCTTTCGGGGAGAGAAAGAAGGGATATCTCCGACGCGGACCAATCACCGCGTCCGCATGACGGTAGCACAGCTTTCTTAAAATATCATGAGAGCTCAGCCGTTTTCCGGCATCGCCGCGACGCCGTGCGCGAGCTTGAGCTGCAAAATGCGCAGGACGCTCTCATCGAGCGCCGCGTGCGAGAGCGTCCCGTCGGCGAGCGCCTTTTCGATGGCCGCGACTGCGCCGGGCACGTCATCGAGCTCCAGCAGCATATCGTTTCCGGCGGCGAGCGCCAGCACGGCCTTTTCGCCGTCTGAATACTGCGCGAGTGCCTGCATCTGCAGCCCGTCCGTGACGATCACGCCGCGAAAGCCGAGGTCGTGACGCAGCAGATTCGTGACGATCTTGTGCGACAGGGAAGCGGGCACATCGTCCATCGTCGGCACGGTCAGATGCCCGACCATGACCATGTCCGCTCCGGCAGCGATGCCGGAGACGAACGGCTTGAGATCCTCCTGCCGCAGGCGCGGCAGCGTCTTATCGACCGTGGCAGCGCCGTTGTGTGAGTCGGCGGCTGTGCTGCCGTGACCGGGGAAGTGCTTCAGACAGCAGATGACGCCCCCGTCGTGAAAGCCCTTGACGGCGGCGGCGACCAGCTCTGCCGCCTCGTCATAGTCGTCGCTGTAGGCGCGGTCGCCAACGGCGCTGCTGCGCTTGTTCGTCCAGACATCGGCCACGGGCGCGAAGTCCGTGTTGAAGCCGTAGGCGGCAATGTCGCGCGCGATGGTCTGCGCGTTGTCGTGCGCGCCCTGCGTGCCCTGCGCGCGGTAGCTGTACATACTGCCGAGCTTCGTCGTGCCGACGGTGTTCATCAGCCGCGCGACGCGGCCGCCCTCTTCGTCGACCGAGATGAGCGGCGCCGTTTTGCAGCCGTCCGCAAGCGCTCCGGTGAGCGCCGCAAGCTGTTCGCCGGAGGTCATGTTCTGCGCCGAGAGCAGCACGCCGCCGACCGGATATTCCCGCAGCGCGGCGGCGAGACTGTCCGTCATGCCCGTGACGGCGCTGCCGCCGGTGAGTGCCTCGGGCTGCACGATCAGCAGCTGGCAGATCTTCTCGTGCGTGGTCATGCCGTCCAGCAGTGCCTGCGCCGCGTCCTTGCGCACCTCGGCCGAGGTACGCGGCGTGGGCGAGGGCTGTGCGGCATCCTGTCCGCGCCGGACGCATATGACCACGAGCACGACCGCCAGCACCGTGAGCACGAGCAGGTAGACGAGTGCGCGCCAATTTTGTTTTGCAGTTATCCAAAAATCATTTCGTTTCATGCCGTCATTTTACCGCACCGGCAGAAAAAACACAACCACATCCCATCGACGCGGCGGACTTGTTTCGTTCACAATTATGTGCTATAATCATAGTCAAAATTTTGGGGGCGCGTGCTCCCGGACAGGAAGTGCTTTCTTTTATGACAAAAATTGATATTTTCTCCGGTTTTCTCGGCGCCGGCAAGACCACGCTGATCAAAAAGCTGATCGCCGAGGCGTACACGGGCGAAAAGATCGTGCTGATCGAAAACGAGTTCGGTGAGATCGCCATCGACGGCGGCTTCCTCAAGGACTCCGGCGTGCAGATCAACGAGATGAACTCCGGCTGCATCTGCTGCAGCCTCGTGGGTGACTTTGCCGACGCGCTGCAGAAGGTGCTTACGCAGTTTCATCCCGACCGCATCCTCATCGAGCCCTCGGGCGTCGGCAAGCTCAGCGACGTCATCCGCGCGGTGCAGGGCGTGCAGTCCGATGAGCTGATGCTCAACGGCTTCACGACCGTGGTCGACGCCAACAAGTGCAGGATGTATATGAAAAACTTCGGCGAGTTCTTCAACAACCAGGTCGAGAACGCGAGCGCCATCATCCTCTCGCGCACCGAGGGCATCCGCCCCGAAAAGCTCGACGCTGCCGTTGCGCTGCTGCGTGAGAAGAACCCGACCGCGACCATCGTGACCACGCCGTGGACGGAGCTCGACGGCAAGCAGATCCTCCAGACGATGGAGCGCCGCGACACGCTCTCGGCCGAGCTTGCGCACCTGCAGGCCGAGGCCGCCGAGGACGAGCATGAACACCATCATCATGACCATGATGATGACGATCACGCCTGCTGCTGCGGCCATCATCATGACCATGACGAAGATGATGACGATGAGCATGAGCATGAGCATCATCATGACCACGATGACCATGACCACGACCACTGCTGCGATCACGACCATGACCATCACGACCATGACCACCACGACCATGACCACTGCTGCGATCACGATCATGACCACCACCATCACCACCACGCCGACGAGGTGTTCACGAGCTGGGGCACGGAGACGCCGCGCAAGTACACCGATGACGAGATCCGCACCGCGCTCGACGCGCTCATCAACGAGCACCGCTACGGCGTCGTCCTGCGCGCCAAGGGCATCGTGCCCGCGACCGACGGCGGCTGGATCCACTTTGACTATGTGCCCGGCGAGTCCGATGTCCGCCGCGGCAGCGCGCAGGTCACCGGCCGCGTGTGCGTGATCGGTTCGCATCTGGCGGAGGATGCGCTGAAGGAGCTGTTCCACATTGGCTGATAAAAAACAGCAGGCGCCGGATGTTCCGGTCTACCTCTTCACCGGCTTCCTCGAGGCCGGCAAGACGAAGTTCATTCAGGAGACGCTCGAGGACAACCGCTTCCACAAGGGCGAGCGCACGCTGCTGCTGCTGTGCGAGGACGGCGAGGAGGTCTACGAGCCGGACAGATTCTGCGCCGGAAATGTCTACGTGCGCAATGTCGACGAGGAGTCCGAGCTCACGCGCGACTATCTGCTCGCGCTGCAGGATGAGCTGCACCCCGAGCGCGTGCTCGTGGAGTATAACGGCATGTGGATGCTCGACTCGCTCTACGGCAGCCTGCCGGAAAACTGGGCGGTCGCGCAGGAGTTTCTCTTCTGCGATGCGACGACGTTCGTGAGCTACAATGCGAATATGCGCCAGCTCACGGTCGACAAGCTTAAGAGCGCCGAGCTTGTCGTGCTCAACCGCTACAACGACAACATGGATCGCATGGAGATGCACCGCATCATCCGCGCCATCTCCCGCCGCTGCGACATCGCGTATGAGTACACCGACGGCAAGGTCGTCTATGACGACATCGAAGACCCGCTGCCGTTTGACGTTGACGCGCCGGTTATCGAGATCGAGGACCGCGACTTTGCCCTCTGGTACCGCGACATGTCCGAGGAGCCAAAGAAATACGACGGCAAGACCGTCGAGGTCAAGTGCCGCTGCCTCGTGCGCAAGAACGTGCCAAAGGGCTGCTTCATCGCCGGCCGGCACATCATGACCTGCTGCGTGCAGGACATTCAGTTTGCGGGCGTCGTGTGCGTGTGGGATCGCGCCGATGAGATCCGCAACGACGAGTGGGCGATCATCACGGCCCGCATGGACTACAAGTTCCACCGCGCCTACGGCCGCAAGGGCCCGGTGCTCACGGTGCTGTCCGTGCAGGAGGTCGAAAAGCCGGAAGAGCCGGTGGCCACGTTCTATTAAGCCGAAAAATGCAAAACAGCCGCCTTTTCAGGCGGCTGTTTTTTGCATATTTAGGTTTCTGTGCCCTCTGCCGTGGACAGCAGGACGCGGTCGTTGTCAAACGCCGTGCCCGCCTGTGCGGCGAAGGCGTCGATGAGCCCCTGCACGGTCATGTCCGCGCGCTGCGCCCCGGAGACGTCGAGCACGATGCGCCCGGCGTCCATCATGAGCGTGCGCGAGCCGAGCTCGAGCGCCTGGTGCATATTGTGCGTGATCATGAGGCAGGAGATGCTGCGCTCAGAGACGATGCTGCGCGTGAGCGCGAGCACCTTGTCGGCCGTCACGGGGTCGAGCGCCGCCGTGTGCTCATCGAGCAGCAGCAGCTCGGGCGTGACCATGGTGGCCATGAGCAGCGTCAGCGCCTGCCGCTGACCGCCGGAGAGCAGACCGACGGGCGTGTTCATGCGCTCCTCGAGCCCCATGTCGAGCTGGGCGAGCGCATCGCGGAAAAATTCCCGGTCCTTGCGGCTGACGCGGCGCAGCTGCTTGTGCTTTTCCGGTGCGCGCAGATAGGCCACGGCGAGGTTTTCCTCAATGGTCATGTGCGGCGCAGTGCCCTTGAGCGGGTCCTGAAACAGGTGGCCGATGCGGCGGCTGCGCTTGTGCGGCGGCAGGAACGTGATGTCCCGCCCGTCGAGCCGGAGGATGCCGTCATCGACATAGAACATACCGGCGATGGCGTTGAAGAGCGTGCTCTTGCCCGCGCCGTTCGAGCCGACGATGGTGGCAAATTCACCGTCGGCGAGCGTGAGCGACAGGTCGCACAGGGCGCGCTTTTCGTTCACCGTTCCAGCGTTGAATGTCTTGCTGACGTGAGAAAGCTCAAGCATCGGTCTCATCCCCCTTTCCGGACAGGGCGCGCAGCTTGCGCGCGTTGGAGCGGATCTTTGCCAGATGGACATAGTCCTTCATATTCGGCGCGGCGATGGCAACGGCGACGATGACGGCGGAGACGAGCTTGAAGTACTCGGCCGAGATGTTCAGCCGCAGCGCCAGCGCGATGATCAGGCGGTAGACGATGCTGCCGAGCACGACGCAGACGACGCGCTTGCCGATCCCGCCGCGGCGGCCGGCAAAGACCTCGCCGATGATCAGACTCGCCAGCGCGATCGTGACCATGCCTGTGCCGAGGTTGATGTCGCAAAACTTGTTGTACTCACCGATCAGGCAGCCGGCGAGCGCCGTGAGAGCGTTTGCGAGGCACAAACCGATCGTGATGGTGACCTTGGGGTTGATGGAGGAGGCGCTGACCATGTCGAGACTGTCGCCCGTCGCGCGGATGGAAAGTCCGAGCGACGTGCCGAAAAACCGGATGAGCACGACCGCGATCACGCCCAGCAGCAGCGCGAGCAGCACCAGCGTGCTCCACTGGCTGCCGCCGGTGAGTGCCTTAAAGAGCGAAAAGACCGTATCGCGCCCCGTGATGGACACGTTGGACGAAAAGCCCATGACCGCAAGGTTGATCGTGTACAGGCCGGTGTTCGAGATGATGCCGGCGAGGATGCTCTCCACGCCGAGGCGCGTCTGCAAAAAGGCGGTGATGAAGCCCGAGAGCATACCAGCAGCCATGGCCGCCGGCAGCGCCAGAAGCGGATGCCCCGCGATGGTGAGCATCGCGCCCACGGCACAGCCGAGCGTAAAGCAGCCGTCGGTCGACAGGTCTGCAATGTTCAGGATGGAAAAGCTGATGAACAGCGCCAGCGCGACGAGGCCGTAAATGAGGCCGACCTCAAGCGCGGTCTTCAACACTGTCAGCATAAACGTCCCTCCTTCGGGATGTCAGATATCAGTCAAAATTCTGCTGCGTGGTCGTCTCGAGCACGGCGCTGCACTTGCCGTCAAACGCCTGCTTGACAGCCGCAAGGTCGTATCCGAGGGCGGTGCAGCTGTCCGTGTTGATCATGGCGATGCCGTTGTCGAAGGTCGCGACCGGCAGCGTGGCGGGGCTCTTGCCGTCGACCAGCACCTGCACGACCATGTCGGCCGTCATCTTGCCGAGCGCGGTGTAATCCACACCGTAGCCGACGAATGCGCCGTTGAGCGCGAAGGAATCAGCGCCGCAGTACTGCGGGATCTTGGCGTTGAGGAACTTCTCATAGATGGCAAGCTCTGCGGTCATGACGGTGTTGTCGGTCGGAGTAAAGACGGCGTCGACCTTTTCGGCGATGAGCGCGTCAACGGCGGAGGTGATCTCGTCGGTGGTCGTGCCGGTCTTTTCCACGCAGCGGATGCCCTTGCCCTCAAGGTAGGCCTTCGCGTCCGCGATCGGCTGCTTGGACGAGTCCTCACTCTTGGAGTAGAGCAGGCCGACGGTCTTGGTGTCCGGGTTCTGGGCGAGCATCAGATCGAGCAGACCCTTGGTGTTGAGCGCGTCGCTCGTGCCGGTGATGCGGCCGCCGGGCGCGTCGAGCGCATCGACGATGCCGCTGCCGACGGGGTCAGACACAGCGGAGAACACGATGGGGATCTCGGTGTCCTCGGTGGCGGACTGCATGATCTTCACAGCCGGGGTCGCGATCGGTACGATCAGATCCACGCCCTTGCCGACGAGCTCTGCGCCGATCTGGTTGAGGGTCGTGGCGTCGCCCTGACCGTTGAAGAGCGTGTAATCGAAGGTCACGCCCAGCTCCTTGGCCTTGACGTCGAGCTCGGCCTCGATGGCCGCCTCGATCTGGTTGAGGGACGCATCGTCCACGAACTGCACGATGCCGACCTTGTAGGTCTTGCCGTCGGCCTTGTTGTCCTCGGTCTTACCGCCGCAGGCGGCCAGACCCATGAGTGCGGTGACGGCGAGCGCGCCGCCGACGATCTTCCGGAACGTTTTATTCATAGTAAATTCTCCTTATATTTGACGAAATGGTTGGCTTCTGATGTCTGGATACGGTCTGACGCGGCAAAAAATCTCCGGCCGCCACGCCATCGCCTGTTCCTCCGTGTCATATGCATCCCTCCTGCGTAATTTTATGCAATAAAAAAAGCCTCGTCCACAAAACGGTTCCTTCCGTTTCATGGGACAAGACTGTAACTCCTGCGGTGCCACCCATATTGGCGCTCATGCGCCCACTTTGCACGTACGATCATACGCTCCGCCGGATAACGGCCGCGGCCACCGTCGCCCCTCATGCTGCTGCAATCGGTTTGCCCTCGCGAGTCCATTCGCCATTCGTCCGCTGCAGCGCTTCCACCGTCCGCTGCTCTCTGAAAGCTTCGTAAATGGGTACTCCTCTCGGTCATCGGTTTCTCGATGGTGTTACTCTACCACGTCCGGGAGCGGATTGCAAGCCCCATTTTCACGAAACTGCACGCCGTCGGCAAAAAAAGATTTGTGCAAGGCGAACAAACGTCCCTGACCGGCGGTCAGGGACGTTTTGAATGCTGTTAATTTCCGGCGTAGACAAAGGCGTTCGGCAGCGTCCGCCCGGCGGTGAGCGCGGGGTTGGAGCTGCGCATGATGTACTTGCCCTTGTACCAGATCATGGCGCTGGTGCCGCCGTCAAGGTTCATGGCCTGCATACAGTCGTGCTTGGCCATGATGGCCGCGCAGTCCGGCACGCTGATACCGACAGATGTCGTCAGGCGTCCCTCGACGAGCAGGGCGATGATCTCGCCGTACTTCGACTGCCCGAGGCAGGCACGCGGCTGCAGGTCGGAGAAGCCGCTGCGGGCATTGACGACCGTTTCCCCGTCGATGATCATGGCAGGGGAGAACTCGACCGCGTCCGTCGTGTCCGGCGAGACGGAGGAGGTGCTGTCGCGGATGTAGATGCGGTCGTCCGCGTGCAGCTCGAGTCGCTTGTAGCCGTAGCCCATGTGATCACCGTAAGCCCTGCCGTTGCACATGGCGTAACCCGCGAGCGTGCCGCCGTTGCCGGTTCCGCCCGGATCGATGAAGCCCGAGCCGGTCATGCCGATGACGCCGCCGTGTGCCTGCGCGATCTGACCGCAGTATTGCCCGATGCTGCCGAGCGTGGTCGCTGCGTGCAGACTCAGGCGCGACGGGTCTTTCATCACGACGAGCACGCCGCGATAGGTGCTGCCCTTTTCGCGCACGATGAGGATCTCGTTGCGTGCGTCGATCGCGAGCACCTGCTCACCCTGAATGGTGCGGATGCTGGTGCCGTTATCCGTGAGCGCGGAGTGGTCGATGTTGATGCGGCTCCATCCGGCGGCGAGGGCATCGGGATGCTCCTTGATATACGCCTGCATGCTCGGCACATCCACCTCCCAGAAGAGGTTGTAAAACGTGATCTCTTCCTTGCTCATGCCCTTGGTGTCGGTGAGCGTCGGGTTGCGGGACTCGATCTCTCCCTCGTCCCACTCACTGTTGACGCCGATCTGCGCCTCTCGCGCGGCCTCCATGTCGGCGACGACCTTGTCGATGACGCTGCGCGGTATGAAAGCCGTGGCCAGCCACTGGTGGCTGAGCGTGTTCATGGCCGTCTGGATGTAGGCCGTGCGCCACTTGGCGATGAACGGGATGTTGGAGTAGACCGCCGTCAGATACAGTCCGGCGAGGATGGCCAGCACGAGAAAGAGGATGAGCAGCCGGCGGCCGACGCTCTTTTTCTTCTTCGGCTTTTTGGCTTTTTTGACCTTGCGTCCGCGCTTGCCGGTCTGCGGCTGTGCGGCCGGCTGTGCCCGGCGGGCGTTCGGCGCGCT
>OLOS01002572.1_pt1 | contig 12067 bp, 10 predicted proteins | sample 1672631 | NCBI WGS metagenome assembly OLOS01 (sample SAMEA3136707, study PRJEB25190) | human gut metagenome | biome: human gut; feature: human-associated habitat; material: faeces | place: Austria | collected 2013 | reverse complement strand
GGATGGCGCATTTCCCGTGTTCGCTTTGCCAGCGGCAGTCATACCCCGGCTCCATGCAGGCGCACAGGACGTCATGCTCTCCCATGACGACCATGAGGTCGTAGAGGGAAACGCCACGCAGGTCGCAGGACAGCCGGCAGCCGCCGGCTGCGCCCCGGCTCACCTGCACCAGCTCCCCGGCGGAGAGCTTTCGCAGGATCTGATAGGCAAACTGCATGGGGATCAACTCCGTTTCCGCCATCTCGGCGGCGGAGTGCTTCTCTCCGTCCAGCAGCACCCGCAGCATCCGCAGCGCATAGTCCGTTTCCCTTGTGATGAGCATACCCCTGCATCTCCTTTTTGGTTATATACCCATTTTATCAATCTTGATAAATATTGTCAAGATATTTTCGGAGGAATTATACCGCCATTCGGTCATATTCCAAAAAACGCACCGCCTTGCCATACAAAATGTTGGAAAGGCAACCTCTGCGTGGAGAGCCATTACACACGAGCAAGATATGCCCGCCGCCCATGGTTCAAGCTTCTGTTGGGAGCGGAGAGCAGGCGTCAAATGAGTGCAAAATGGACCGTACCTGTTGAGTCGATCCATTTCAAATCAGGAGGTTTGCTGCAAAGAGTGGCGGTCCGGGAGAAGGGCATGGGGCGGATGTTGCGCTTTGCGCTTTTGTGTTCATGCGTTAAATTACAAAATGCGGTGCGCTGTATGCCGCCTTGATGACGCTTAGAGGGGGTGCTGTTCACAGAAAGTTTTCCCTTTCCCCCGTTTTCCCGATGGCATCTTCACGGAAAACATGGTATCATACTGTTTAGAGTATAACTAACTTAGAATATAACCAGCTTAGAATATGACCAACGGGAGGCGATTTCGCTTTGGAACTGGATAAAAAGAACTGCAAGCGCATTATGCTGCTGATCGCTTTTGCGGCACTGCTGTACTGGGGGCTGAACAATCTCCGCTGGCTGGGCAGCGTCCTCAGCGGTCTGCTCCGGCTGCTGTCGCCCCTGCTTATCGGCATCTGTATTGCCTTCGTGCTGAATCTGATGATGGCGGGGCTGGAGCGGCTGTGGTGCCGCGCCCTCGCCAAGTGGCGCAGCCCGTGGCGGGAGAAGCTGAAGCGTCCCGTCTGCCTGACGCTGACCATGGTGCTGTTTGTGGGCATTATTTTCGCCATATTCTTTATCCTGATCCCCCGTCTGGAGGAGGCCGGCTCCACCCTCGTGGCGAACATCCCCACCTACGTGGCGCAGGTGCAGTCGTGGTGGGAGGATCTCAGCGGCTTCGCCACCCAGCACGGCGTAACCCTGCCGGAAATGACGCTCAGTGCCGACCAGGTGCGGGACACCATCACCGGTTTCCTTACCGAAAAGGGCGACAGTGTGGTGAACACCACCCTGAACATCACCACCTCCATCGTGGGCGCACTGGTGAATTTCCTGCTGGCTCTTGTGTTCTCCCTGTACCTGCTGGCGCAGAAGGAAACGCTTCTGTCCCAGTCCCGCCGCCTCCTGCGCCGCGCACTGCCCCAGCGGGTGGCTGACCGGCTCATGCATCTGCTGAGTCTTACCAACAACGCCTTTTCCAGCTTCGTTACCGGGCAGGTGACGGAGGCGTTCATCCTCGGCACGCTCTGCTGTCTCGGTATGCTGCTGCTGCGGCTGCCCTACGCGCTGCCGGTGTCGGTCATCATCGGCACGCTGTCGCTGATCCCCATTTTCGGTGCGTGGATCGGCGCAGCCACCGGCGCGTTCCTTATCGTGTTCCAAAGCCCCATCAAGGCTCTGACGTTCCTCGTTTTCCTGCTGATCTTGCAGCAGGTGGAGGGAAACCTGATCTATCCCCGCGTGGTGGGCAAATCCGTGGGGCTGCCGGGACTGTGGGTGCTGGCGGCGGTGACCATCGGCGGCGGAGCCTTCGGCGTGGTGGGGATGCTGCTGGGTGTGCCCGTGTGCTCCGTGGTCTACGCGCTGGTGCAGGATTTCATCCGCTCCAAGCCCGCCAAGCCGGACGCCGCGCCCCCGGCGCAGCCGTGAAGCAGGTGCACCGCTACTTAAATATAAGCACAAAAGGTCGTTCCGCTTACCGCGGAGCGGCCTTTTCCCCGTTGTTCACAAATAATTAAAACCCCGGCTATTGACAATGGCGGCGGCGGGTGGTACACTTCCTTTAGCACTCGGGAGGAAAGAGTGCTAAACGGAGAGCATAGTATGGAACTGACACAACGAAAAAAGCAAATATTGAAGATCGTGGTGGACAGCTACATCAACAGTGCCGAGCCGGTGGGCTCCAAGGCCATCGTGGAGCTGATGCCGGAAAAGGTCAGCTCCGCCACCGTCCGCAACGAGTTAGCGGACTTGACGGAGATGGGCTATTTGGAGCAGCCCCACACCTCGGCGGGGCGCATCCCGTCGGCGAAGGGCTACCGCCTGTACGTCAACGAGCTGATGGAGCGCAAGCCCCTTTCGGCAGAGGAGGAGGCCACCATCAACACCGCGCTGGCAAAGCCCTTGCAGCAGGTGGAGCAGGTCATCGACCAGGCGGGACAGATGGTGTCCAGCTTCGTGGGCTACCCCACCTACGCCGTGGCGGATCCCCGCTCCGCCACTACGGTGCAGCGGTTCGAGCTGATCGCCGTGGACGAGAGCGGCTTCATCGCCGTGGTGATGCTGTCGGACAGCCGGGTGAAAAGCCAGCTGCTACGCGCCGCCCTGCCGGTGGACGCGGAGACGCTGCCCCAGCTGAGCCATCTGCTGAACACCCATTTCACCGGCGTTCCCGCAGAGAAGATGAACGCCACGCTGATGAATCTCAGCGAGCAGGTGTCCGGACAGTGGTTCCTGCTTTTGAATCAGGTGACGGAGTACGCCGGGTCGCTGCTGGAGGAATCCCGGCACCAGCAGGTGTATACCAGCGGCGCAAGCCAGCTGCTGAAATTCCCGGAATTCCGGGACATCGACAAGGCTCACGATCTCATGAGCTTTATGGTCGATAATAAGGAAAATCTTCCCATTCCGGCGGGGAACACCCCTATGGAGATACTGATAGGCCCGGAAAATGTCAACGACGCGCTGAAGGAGAGCAGCGTCGTGATCGCCAGCTACGACATTGGTGACAATATGCGTGGGCTGGTGGGCGTGGTGGGCCCCACGCGAATGGATTACGCCGCCGTGGCGGCGCGGCTCAGCTACTTTGCGGAGAGCTTGAGCCGTATGTTTGGTAAAAAACAGCTACCGGAGGATACAACGGAATGAGCGAAAAGGATAACAAGAAGCAGCAGGAACAAGAGGAGATCACGGAAAATACCGTGGAAGAAGTGACGGAGTCTGCCGCCGGGGAAACGGCGGACGCGGCGGAGGAGACGTATACCGTCACCAAGGCGCAGATGGCGCAGATGGAGGAGCTGGCAAAGACGCTTGCCGATGCCAACGACAAGTACCTCCGTCTGGCGGCGGAGTACGACAACTTCCGGAAGCGGACGGCGCGGGAGAAGGAACACGTATATGACGACGCGAGGATCGACACCATCAAGCCGTTTTTGGGGGTTTTGGATAACCTGGAGCGGGGCGTGACCCAGTTCGAGGAGGGAGACCCCCACCGGCAGGGCATGGAGATGATCTGCAAGCAGTTCCAAGAGGTCTTGACCAAGCTGAATGTTGCAGAGATCCCCGCTTTCGGGGAGAAATTCAACCCGGAGATCCACAATGCGGTGATGCACACCGAGGACGAAAACGCGGAGGAAAACACCATCGTGGAGGTTTTCCAGAAGGGCTACACCCTGGGGGACAAGGTGCTCCGCTTCGCCATGGTGAAGGTCGCCAACTGATACAGGAGGCTAAAGTATGAACGGAAAAAAGTTGTATAAAAGTGCCACGGACAAGAAGATAGCCGGTGTCTGCGGCGGTATCGCGGAGTATTTCAATGTGGACGCTACGCTGATCCGGCTGGCGTGGGTGCTGTTCGGTCTGCTGGGCGGCAGCGGTCTGCTGGCGTATATCATCGCCGCGCTGATCATGCCGGAGCAGCCCGTGTAAGCGGGAGCTGGCAAGCTTCCCGGCGGAATGCCGGAAGATTTTATACAGTTAGTAATTTTATTTCATCTATATACAGGAGGCAATCATTATGTCTAAAGTTATCGGTATCGACCTCGGCACGACCAATTCCTGCGTAGCCGTCATGGAGGGCGGCGAGGCAGTCGTTATCCCCAACGCGGAGGGCAACCGCACGACCCCCTCTGTGGTGGCGTTCAGCAAGACCGGCGAGCGCATGGTGGGGCAGGTGGCGAAGCGTCAGGCCATCACCAACCCCGAGCGCACCATTTCCTCCATCAAGCGTGAGATGGGCTCCGACCACCGGGTGACCATCGACGGCAAGAGCTACACGCCCCAGGAGATCAGTGCCATGATCCTGCAGAAGCTGAAGAGCGACGCGGAGGCATATCTGGGCACCACCGTCACCGAGGCGGTCATCACCGTGCCCGCCTACTTCACCGACAGCCAGCGGCAGGCCACCAAGGACGCCGGTAAGATCGCCGGTCTGGACGTGAAGCGTATTATCAACGAGCCTACCGCCGCCGCGCTGGCCTACGGCGTGGACAAGGAGCAGGCGCAGAAGATCATGGTCTACGACCTGGGCGGCGGCACCTTCGATGTGTCCATTCTGGAGATCGACGACGGCGTGATCGAGGTGCTTGCCACCGCCGGCAACAACCGGCTGGGCGGCGACGACTTCGACCAGTGCGTGATGAAGTATCTGGTCAGCGAGTTCAAGAAGTCCGACGGCATTGATCTGAGCGGCGACAAGGTGGCTATGCAGCGTCTGAAGGAGGCCGCGGAGAAGGCAAAGATCGAGCTGTCCGGCGTGACCAGCAGCAACATCAACCTGCCCTATATCACCGCAGACGCCACTGGCCCCAAGCATCTGGACGTGACGCTGACCCGCGCCAAATTCAACGAGCTGACCGGTCATCTGGTGGAAGCCACCATGGGCCCCGTGCGTCAGGCTATGTCCGACGCGGGCCTGAAGCCCTCCGATCTCGCCAAGGTGCTGATGGTGGGCGGCTCCAGCCGTATCCCCGCCGTGGTGGAGGCTGTGAAGAACTTCACCGGCAGCGAGCCCTTCAAGGGCATCAACCCCGATGAGTGCGTCGCCATGGGCGCGGCGTTGCAGGCCGGCGTGCTGACCGGCGACGTGAAGGGTCTGCTGCTGCTGGACGTGACGCCCCTGTCTCTGGGCATTGAGACTATGGGCGGCGTGTGCACCCGTCTGATCGAGCGCAACACCACCATCCCCGTGAAGAAGAGCCAGATCTTCTCCACCGCCGCCGACAACCAGACCTCCGTGGAGGTCAACGTGCTGCAGGGCGAGCGTGAGATGGCCGCCGCCAACAAGAGCCTGGGCCGCTTCCACCTGGACGGCATCGCCCCGGCCCGCCGCGGCGTGCCCCAGATCGAGGTGACCTTCGACATCGACGCCAACGGCATCGTCAACGTGTCCGCTAAGGATCTGGGCACCGGCACTGAGCAGCACATCACCATCACCTCCTCCTCCAACATGAGCAAGGAGGACATTGAGAAGGCCGTCAAGGAGGCGGAGCAGTATGCCGCCGAGGACGCCAAGATCAAGGAAAAGGTGGAGGTGCGGAACCAGGCCGACCAGATGGTGTATCAGGCGGAAAAGACGCTGAACGAGGTGGGCGACAAGGTGCCTGAGAGCGAGAAGGAGCCTATCCGCACCGGCGTGGAAAAGCTGAAGGAGACGCTGAAGGGCGAGGACACCGACGCCATCAAGGCTGCCACCGAGGAGCTGACCCAGCTGTTCTACAAGATGAGCGAGAAGCTGTACCAGCAGCAGGCACCGCAGGGCGACCCCAACATGGGCGGTCAGCCGGGCGGCGACCCCAACGGCGGGCAGCAGTACTACGACGCCGATTACAAGGTAGTCGATGACGACGACCAGAACAAGTAACACATATCCCACAAGAGGGACAGGGAAGCCTGTCCCTTGTTGTGGTATTATCACCCCTTTGAGTGGAGAGAAGTGCGATGGCAGAAAACAAACGCGACTATTATGAGGTTCTCGGCGTCAGCAAGGGCGCAAGCGAGGACGAGATCAAAAAAGCATATAAAAAGCTGGCGCGGAAGTACCACCCGGACATGAACCCCGGCGACAAGGACGCCGAGGAGAAGTTCAAGGAGGTCAACGAGGCCAACGAGGTGCTGTCCGACCCGGAGAAGAAGGCGCGGTACGACCAGTTCGGCTTCGCCGGGGTGGATCCCAGCTACGGCGGCGGAGGCGGCGGCTACGGCGCGGGCGGCTTCGACTTCGGCGATCTGGGCGACATCTTCGGCAGCTTCTTCGGCGGCGGCTTCGGCGGACAGCAGCGGCGGAATCCCAACGCGCCCCAGCGGGGCGAGAGCATCCGCGCCAGCGTGGCGGTGACGTTCAAGGAGGCGGCGTTCGGCTGCGAGAAGGACGTGAGCGTGGAGCGCAGCGAGCAGTGCGCCACCTGCAAGGGCAGCGGCTGCCAGCCGGGCACCACGCCGGAGATCTGCCCGGACTGCCACGGCAGCGGACAGGTGCAGGTGCAGCAGCGGACGCCCATGGGCGTGTTCGCCAGCACAAGACCCTGCCAGAAGTGCCGGGGCACGGGGCGGATCATTCACCAGCCCTGCACCGACTGCGGCGGTCAGGGGAGAGTACGCAGGCGCAAGACCATCAAGGTCACCATCCCCGCCGGCATCGACCACGGGCAGACCATCTCCCTGCGGGGACAGGGCAACGCCGGGAAGAACGGCGGCAGTGCCGGTGATCTGCTGATCACGGTGATGGTGCAGCCCGACGAGGTGTTCCGCCGGGAGGGCGTGGACGTGTTCTGCGAGGCTCCCATTACATTTGCACAGGCGGCTCTGGGCGCGACGCTGGAGATCCCTACCATCGACGGGAAGGTGAAGTACGACCTGCCGGAAGGCACCCAGACGGGCAGCGTGTTCCGGCTGCGGGGCAAGGGTATCCCGGTGCTCAACGGACGGGGACGGGGCGACCAGTATGTGACCGTCAACGTGGAGACGCCGCGGAATCTGACGAAGGAGCAGAAGGAGGCTCTCGGCAAGTTCAGCGATATGCTGGGCGAGAGCAACTACGAGAAGCGAAAGGGCTTTTTTAAGAAGAAATGACGAAGTCGAAACTGTATCTGGCAGATTACCACGTCCACTCCGCCACGTCACCGGACGGCAAGCTGACGGTCAGCGAGCTGGCGGAGGCCGCCGTGGGTGCCCATTTGGATGAAATATGCGTCACGGATCACGTGGACACGGTGCTGTGGGGAAACCATACGCCCCGTGACAGCTTCGACTGGTCGCGGCTTCTGCGGGAGCTTCCGGAGGCACGGGAGCGGTACCGGGGGCGGCTGGTCATACGGCTGGGCGCGGAGCTGGGCGAGGCTCCCATGGGCTTCGACCGGGCGGAAAAATTGCTTGAAGAATCGCCTGGATTGGATTTTGTGATCGGTTCCGTGCACATGGCGGGCGAAAAATTCAAACATTTTGACCTGTATTACATTGAAAAAAGAGACGAAACATATTATCATAAGGTGATAGACAGCTATCTGGAGGACGTGATGCGTCTGGCGCAGTGGGGGAGGTTCAGCGTGCTGGGGCACCTGACGCTGCCGCTGCGGTACATCAACGAGAATCTGGGCGAGCACATGACCTTCGAGAAGCACTACGACCAGTGCAGGGAGATTTTCCGGGCGTTGATACGGAATGGGTGCGGCATTGAGTGCAACACCAACCGGGGCAACGTGCCGCTGCCGGACGCGCCGCTGCTGCGGATGTACCGGGAGGAGGGCGGCGAGATCATCACGCTGGGCTCCGACGCGCACACGGCGGAGTTCGTGGGGTGCCGCATCCGGGAGACCCAGCAGCTGCTGCGGGAGTGCGGGTTCCGGTACTTCACCGTCTTTGCGGGCGGGAAGCCGGAGTTCCGGGGACTGTAAAAAGAAAAGGAGAACACGACTATGAAGATCGCCATTGCCTGTGACCACGGCGGATACCTGCTGAAGCAGGAGATCCTCATCTGGATGGAGGAAAACGACATTGACTTCGACGATTTCGGGTGCTTTTCCACCGAGAGCGTGGACTATCCCGTGTTCGCGGAGAAGGCTGCCCGCGCCGTGGCGGACGGCAAGTGCGAGAAGGGGATCGTGATCTGCACCACCGGCATCGGCGTTTCCATCGCCGCCAACAAGGTGCCGGGGATCCGCTGTGCGCTGTGCACAGACTCTCTCCAGGCGGAGATGACGCGGCGGCACAACGACGCCAACATGATCGCGCTGGGCGCGGGCATTACGGGCGGCAATCTCGCCAAGCGGATGGTGGATATTTTCCTGCACACCGAATTCGAGGGCGGACGCCATGCCCGCCGCGTGGCACAGCTGGACGCTATCCGCTAAGGGTGCGGACGGGAATCTTTCCAACGAGGTAAACAGCTATGACTACGAAGGGATACAGCAGCTACCACGGGCGGATGTCCGGGCGGAAAATTGCGCTGATCGTTGTGCTCGCCTTAGTGCTGGTGGGCGCGGTGGCGTATCTTGTGCTGCAAAACTACGTGGTGTACGACGAGAGCGGAAACGCGAAGATCGAGGTGCCCTTCTTCCAGAAAAAGGAGAAGAAGGAGCAGCAGCAGGGCAACGCTGCCACGGACGGCTCCGGCGACCGGGACGACCTTGTGGACACGGTGGAGCCGGAGCATCCCCACGTGAAGGTGGCCGCGCTGCACGGCGTAAGGCTGCCGGATGACTGCCTGTGGTGGGGCGCGAATTACATCATGGATACGCTGGCACCGGAGGACATGGTGCTGGCGGTGAAGCGAACCACCGGCGGGATCACCTACGGCACCGCCGTTGCCACGCCCGCAGGCGTGGTGGTGGAGACGGGCAGGCCGCTGGACTGCCTGAAAACGCTGCTGGGCAGCGGGCGGTATACCGTGGGGCAGATCGTGTGCTTCCAAGACAGCGCGTACAGCAGGGCGAAGCCGGACGCCGCATTGGTGCGGGAGGACGGCGCGCTGTGGTACGATGGGGAAGGGCAGTCGTGGCTTGACCCCACCAGCGCGGAGACGCTGGGGTATATCACCGCGCTGGTGAAGGAGTGTGGTGAGCTGGGCTTCCGGGAGGTGCTGCTGGATCGGTTCTGCTATCCCGGCGGGGATACCTCCGGTATCGCCAACGGCGCGGAGGACAGGGTGCAGGTGCTGACGGACTTCGCGGAGAAGCTGCGGGGGGCGTTGCCGGAGGGCGTGGCGTTGTCTGTGGTGGTGCGCGACACGGAGAGCCTGAGCGTTGCACAGATGGCGGAGCTTTTTGACCGGCTGTATGTGCCGGCGGAGCGCGCCGCGGCGGTGAAGGCCGCGCTGCCGGAGGGCTACGACCCGGAGACGCGGGTGGTGGTCATGGCGGCGGAGGCGCAGAGCGGCAGCTATGTGGTCGTGAAGTGAAAAGAGGCAGAAAAGAACCGGCGGGAGCCGGTTCTTTTTTTGCCTCTTTGGGGTTTCGGCGGGGGAGGTGCGAGAAGCTCCGCCGGGCGGGGGACGGAGGGATGGATTGCCACACCAGTGACGTCGGTCACTGGTTCGCAATGACAGGAAGATGGCGAGGAGAAGCCAGGGGGAATGGATTGCGCTTTGGGCGGGGATGTGGTATACTTTGCATAGATTTCGCCACGGGCAGAGAGAAGGAGGGGCGAGCTGTGTCAACGATATTGGAGAGACGATACCGCCGCAGACATTTGACGTGCGTGCGGCACATTACGCTGGATCCCAAGGGACGGGGCGTGCTGCGGATACACATGATACCGCCGAGGGAGGAGGACGCGCCGTTCCTGCTGCTGCTCAACGGCAGCAAGCTGGTGCCGCTGAATCTCAGCTGGGCAATACTCCTCGCCAGCTTTATGGACAGGCTGGAGCCCTTTGCCGGGGTGGAGATCAGCGAGAGCGACTGGAAGGCTATGGCGGCGGGCGCGGTGGCAGAGACACACAAGGTGTACCCGCTGACGAAAAAAGAGCGGCTGGCGGAGGACTTGCAGGTGATGATCGAGTCCATGGTCGCCATCGCACGGGGACAGGAGCCTGCGGTGGAGGTCGCCGCGCTGACGCTGGGGGAGTACGCGCCGGAGATGACGGCTCCGCACCGGATGGATCTGATGATCAGTGCCATGACGAAAAACGGCGGGTGGCACTGCAACCAAAGGTGTCTGCACTGCTACGCGGCGGGGCAGCCCCTGTCCGACACGCCGGAGCTGACCACGGCGCAGTGGAAGGACGTGCTGGGGCGGCTGTATAAGGCGAACATCCCGCAGGTGACGTTCACCGGCGGGGAGCCGACGCTGCGCGCCGACCTTACGGAGCTGGTGGACGCGGCGCAGTGGTTCGTTACGCGGCTGAACACCAACGGGCGGCTGCTGACGGCGGAGCTGTGCCGGAAGCTGTATGAGGCGAGTCTCGACAGCGTGCAGGTGACGCTGTACAGCCATGACAGGGCGGTACACAACGCGCTGGTGGGAGCGGAGGGCTTCGACGAGACGGTGGAGGGCATACGGAATGCGGTGCGAGCGGGGCTGTCGGTGTCGGTGAACACGCCGCTGTGCAGCATGAACGAGGACTACGCCGCCACGGTGCGGTTTATAAACGGGTTGGGGGTGCGGTATGTGACGTGCTCCGGGCTGATACCCTCCGGCGGCGCCGAGGGCGCGGAAAGCCGCGCCACGGCGTTGACGGAGGAGCGTCTGACAGAGGTGCTGAGTGAGGCCGCCGCCGCGGCGGAGACGCTGGAGATGGAGATGGACTTCACCAGTCCGGGGTGGCTGAAGGAGGAGACGCTGCGAGCCATGGGGCTGACGCTGGTGCCCAGCTGCGGCGCGTGTCTGAGCAACATGGCCATCGCGCCGGACGGCGGGGTGATCCCCTGCCAGAGCTGGCTGAGCAGCCGGCCTCTGGGGAACATACTCACGGACGACTGGGAGAAGATATGGCAGAGCGAGCGGTGCGCCGCTATCCGCGCCAAGAGTGCGCGAATGGAGCAGCTGTGCCAGCTGCGCGAGGGCAACGGAGAGGGGGCGGCTGTATGCTGAAGGGACTGCGTGTGCTGTGGATAGGGGTGCTGGCGGCGGCGTGTCTCACCGTGACGGCCTGGGCGGACTACGACTACATTGAGAAGTACGGCGTGATGGTGACGCCCAACACGGCGGACGGGAGTTTGCTCATCACCGTGAAGCTGGAGTGGACGCCGCTGGAGGAGCTGCCCTACGGGCAGGAGCTGAAAATAGGCGTGCCCAACGGCTCCATCCGGGACGTGGCGGCACTGACGGACAACATCGAGCGGTTGGACTTCGATAACAGCTATATGTATGTCTATCTTGACCGCGCCTACGAGGCGAACGAGACGTTTTCCTTCGCCTACTCGTGGGTGCAGGAGTATATGTACCAGCTCAGCACCAACGGCGTCATCGAGGACTACGACAATGTTCGCTACGACTATGTGACCTATGACTACACCGCAGGGTGGTTTGACGAGGCGAGGATCGGACAGATGGTGCTGGTTTGGAACGACCCGGAGGGGCTGACCGGCGATTTCACCGAGGGCACGGTCAGCGGTGCTGACAGCGTGACGGTGCAGGACGGCATGACCATCAGCGCCTCCGATCTGGACTACGGCTACAAAATGAATATACAGGTGCGCTACACCGACTGGCCCACCCAGCTGGCGGAGGAATACAGCGCCGACAATCTCCCCTCCGACTACGACCACTATGTGGACGTGCCATGCGAGCATTTTGAGGACGACACCGGTGATGCCATCGTCGGCATGATGGTGATGATCTTTGTGGTGATCTTTATTATCGTGCTGATCTCCGCTGTACGGCGGGGCAGCGGCTACGCCGGCGGCTTCGGCACGCGGTACGTGTTCGTGAACCACCTGTGGTATCCGGCGGGGCCGGACGGCAGACCGCGTCCCGGCAGCGTGGGCACCAAGACGAAGCCCAGACCGCCCAGAAGCGGCGGGGGCTTCGG
>OLOS01002571.1_pt1 | contig 12068 bp, 8 predicted proteins | sample 1672631 | NCBI WGS metagenome assembly OLOS01 (sample SAMEA3136707, study PRJEB25190) | human gut metagenome | biome: human gut; feature: human-associated habitat; material: faeces | place: Austria | collected 2013 | reverse complement strand
CTTTTGGGCCGGCATTCGGGGACACTCCTTGCGGGTTTGCGACCGATTTGTTCGTTTGTCGACGCGCGAGTGTCCATTCGGCGTCTTCTTGAGCTGTGGTGCTCTGCTGTTTCTGTGGGGGACGGGGGCGCTTGGCTCAAATGGGCGGGTTGGCCGTCTATGTTTACCTGCGGTTTTGTTGCGGTGCGCATTTTCGGTCAAGCATCCCGTCAAGTGTTTGGTCAGCATCTGGTTTGCAGTCGAAGGCCTATTTTGCCCGCGCTTGCCTCGGTTGCTCGCCCTCCTCGTAAGCTCAAATTGAGGTCCATCAGTTTGAGGAGGATGCCATGACTGACCAAGTTTTTGACCGAGCGCAGCTGGCCGAAGCCGTCGGCAACGATATTGCCGACATGGCTCACTTTTGGATGCTGCGGAAGTTTCAATTCCTGGAGCCGGCGCGCGAGCAGTTCGAGATTATCGTCGATCCGTGGCTCAGCTATTGCGAGGAACCTTCTCAAAACGAAATCATGGCCTACAACATGGCATTTACCGATTGGCTGCTCTTCGAGCGCCCCTATCGCCATGGCAAGACGCTGCTCGAGCTGTATGTTGACGAGCCGCCGGCATCGCTTTCGCCTGCCTCGCTCAAGCGGCTCGAGCAGGTACGCGACACGCAGTATTTCTCGCGCTTTGGCATTTTGGACAAGGATCCTGCGAACGACATGGTTGCGTTGAAGGATACGCGCGCCGACCGTCGCTTTGATGTCTACGACCCGCATATCGTGCAAAAGGAGCATTGGAGCGACGGCGCGATTGCGGTGCGCCTCGCTTGCGTCGACGATGTCTGGCTGACGGCGGGACAGCTCTATCTGTATGACATCGCACGCCTGAGCGACACGGCCGTCGACGGGCCGGGCGCGGTGCATCCCGAGGACCTGGAGGACGGCTTCGACACCTCGTGCATCAGCTTCTTTATGCGCCTGGTCCGCGACATCATGGGCGCCCAGGGGCGGTACGTGAAGTCGCTCAACATCTACGAACAGGAGTGGGAGTAGGGGATGGGCTGTCGCAGCGCCGTCGCGTGTCTATTTGTCTCGATCTGTAACGTTTAGGGACAAAAAACCGGTCTACCTGTTACAGATCGAGACGAATGCTTGGGCGCTGCTGATTTGTCTAAATCTGTAACGTTTAGGGCCCTGGAGAACGTCTAACTGTTACAGATCGAGACGTTTGGCACCTGGTTGGGGGAATGTCTCAATCTGTAACATCTACAGGCCAAAACTCGACCTACCTGTTACAAATTGAGACAAAGGTTGGACGCGGTGTCGATAGATCTCGATCTGTAACATCTAGCGGCCAAAAATCGGTCTTCCTGTTACAGATCAAGACATTTGTCAGCGGAGGCAACGGTGACGATGGTCCATTTGCCTGACGTGGTGGTGATGAAAGTGTCTAATACCGTTCTCAAACACAAACATGCGACTCGCAACACGTTTGCGCGGAATAGGATGCTCGCGCGGCTCACGGAGACGGCCAAGCAAGGTGCGCTGCTCGCAACGCATGACAATGCCGAGCTCATGTGGCTGCGGCGCCATGTTGGAACCGACGATATCGCGGAGCCCGAGCCGTACCTGTTCTGTTTTCAGCATGATTGGGATGCATTGACGCCGGCGGAGCGAGCGCTGAGGACTATCAGAGGGCTTGCGGAATTTCATCCCGATTGGGCGTTTTGGGGATATGACGCCGCACTGATATGGGGTCTGGAGGTGCCGAATGATCTGCTTGGGCCGCGTTTTCTTGTTAAGACGGGTTGTTCGGTGACGTTGAGCAGCGGGTGCAGGTTGTTGCGTCCACAGATGGCGGGCGCGCTCGAGCGTGTTGATGGCGTGCGGGTGACGTCGTTTTGGCGCACGGTGGAGGATTGCTTGCTGCGTGCGCCGTTCTCCTACGGGTTGGCGATTGCCGATTCTGCACTGCGGGCGAAAGGCGTATCACGTGGGGATTTGTGCGAGCGCCTCCGCGCCGATTGCGAGGGCAGGCGAGGGTATCGCAGGGCACAGGTGATCGCGTCGTATGCGGACGGGCTGTCCGAAAACGGCGGCGAGTCTCGGTTCCGAGCGTTCTTTATTGCGTACGGCTTTCCGGTTCCGGAGCTGCAGGTGGAGTTTCGCGACCCGCTCGATCCGAGCCAGGTGTTTCGCGTCGACTATTTTTGGCGGTTCGAGGGCGGAACGTGCGTGATTGGCGAGCTGGACGGAAAGGGGAAGTACACCCTGCAGAGCGGCGAGGCCCGGGAGTCGGTCGACCCATTCGTGGCAGAGCGTCAGCGGGAATCTCATCTGACAATGCTCGGGCACAAGGTGCTTCGGTTTACGTTTGATGAGCTCAAGAATCCGGGGAAGCTGGTTGAGAAGATGAGGCTGGCGGGTATTCCTCGGCAGGCTGAATTGGCTGAGGAGTGGAGACGTCGGTGGTATGGGCGCTGAGAGGTTTTGTCTCGATCTGTAACGTTTAGAAGTTGTTTGAGTTCGTAATTGTTACAGATCGAGACAAACCGGTGAAACGTCGACCGAATGTCTCGATCTGTAACAGCAAGGGGCCCAATAACCCTGTACCTGTTACAGATCGAGACATTTCCCTGGTGTCGCTGGGGTGGGACTGCAACGTATTCCGTCCCCCACATCCCCTCTTCCCTCCGTTAACCGATGCGTCTGCAGCAATCCAGCGGGACTAGGTGATAATGGACAAATGTTCAAGTTGATCGTGAGGGAGGAGCTCGATATGGCGTCTGCCGATCGTTCCACGTTGTTTATCAATGCGACCGTTCTGGATGGCTCGGAGCATATGGAGCCGCAGCCCGATATGGCCGTAGCCGTCGAGCGTGGTGTCATCACCTGGATGGAGCCGAGTGCTGTGGCGCAAGCACCTGTAGGTGCCGAGGTTATCGACCTGGCGGGTGCGTATCTCATGCCGGGTCTCATCAACATGCACGTGCATCTGTGCGGTTCGGGCAAACCGGTCTCGGCGGGAGATGCGGGCGCACTCATGAAGAAGCTCGACAATCCCGTGGGCCGCGCCATCGTGCGCCATATCCTCAAGGGCAGCGCTCAGCAGCAGCTGGCAAGCGGCGTGACCACGGTGCGCGGTGCAGGCGACCCGTTGTTTGCGGATCTTGCCGTGCGCGATGCTATCGATGCCGGCAAGTATCAAGGTCCTCGCCTGGTGGCGCCGGGAACGGGTGTCACGGTTCCGGGCGGCCATGGTGCGGGCTTGTTCGCCCAGGTGGCCAACAGTCCCGCCGAGGCAGCCGAACAGGTGCGCGACCTGTACGCGCGTGGTGCCGACGTCATTAAGCTGTTCGTGACGGGCGGCGTGTTCGATGCGACCGAGGTGGGCGAGCCGGGCGTGCTGCGTATGCCGGTGGAGGTTGCCGCGGCGGCGTGCAAGGCGGCGCACGAGGTTGGCCTTCCGGTCATGGCCCATGTCGAGAGCACCGAAGGTGTGAAGGCCGCGCTTCAGGCCGGCGTCGACACAATCGAGCACGGCGCTCCGATGACCCCCGAGATCCTGGAGCTGTACCGCGGCGCCGCGGGAACACAGCTCGAGGGACGCGCGCCGAGCGTGACCTGCACAATCAGCCCCGCACTGCCGTTTGTACTGCTCGATCCGGAAAAGACCCATTCGACCGACACGCAAAAGAAGAACGGTGACATCGTGTGCTCGGGCATTATCGAGAGCGCTCGCGCGGCGCTGGAAGCCGGCGTTAAGGTGGGCCTGGGCACGGACTCGAGCTGCCCGTTCGTGACGCAGTACGACATGTGGCGCGAGGTGGCTTACTTTGCCAAGTACGTGGGCGTGAGCAACGCCTTCGCACTGCATACGGCTACGCAGGTCAATGCCGAGCTGCTGGGGCTGGGCGGCGAGACCGGCACGATCGAGTGCGGCAAGGCAGCCGATATCCTGGTGACGCGCAAGAATCCTCTGGATGATCTGTGTGCCCTGCGTGAGCCGACGCACGTGATGTGCCGTGGTGATCTGGTGCGCAAACTCAAGGTGAAGCGTATTCCCGAGGTGGACGCCGAGCTCGACGCGATTATGGCCATGCCTGCCGAAGCGCTTGCCGAGGAGCTGGCCCGCGACGGTGTGGCGTAGACGAGACAAAGGGACAGCTCCGTTGTCGCATACAAAAAGCCGAGGTCTCAACACGGGGCCTCGGCTTTTTTCGAACAAATACTTAAGACTGGGACAAACAAACCTGATTAATTGTCCCGCGTGCGGCGGCTATGAGCGCGTCTCCATCTTGGCGTGGCACTTGGGGCAGGTGACGCGGATCTTGCCCTTGCCCTTGGGGACGGAGAGCATCTGGCCGCAGTTGGGGCACTTGAGATAGGCCGTGGTCTTGCGGCCCTTCCACATCTTCTTGGCTGTGCGCTTGGCACGTTCAAAGTCTTCCTTGCTAGTACCGGCTGCGCGCGAGGCGTTGGCCGCTGCAGCTCCGCCGCCCAAGCTGGCTACAAACTTGCCCAAGCCGGGTACGTTTGCAGTCGCGGCGACAAAGGCCTCGTTCTCCTTGCGACGTGCGTCGATATTTTTGGACAGGCCGCGCAGCACGCCAATCACGATTACGGCGATGGCAATCCAGCTGAGCCACTGGATGCGGGCTATCGATCCGATCATCGCGATGACGATGCCGGCAAAACCCATCACGATGGTGAGTTCATCGGCACCATTGCGACCCTTCATAAAGTCATTCATGCAAATTGCCTTTCGTTCGATATGCTGCACGCCTTTATACCCGATTTAGAGCAAGGGGGACAGGTTAATCTGCACCAATGTGGTGCAAACATACCTGTCCCCGGAATACCAAGACGGTGCAAAGAAGTCTGTCCCCAATGCCCCTATTACTTGGAGAGCTTGTCGACGACGCGTTCGATTTCGGCGAGCTTGGCGGCTTTGAGGCCTTCGTCGCCCGATTCGATTGCCGAAGTTACGCAGCCCTCGATATGCGCCTTGAGCACGTCGGCGTTGATGCGCGCAATGAGCGCCTGCGTTGCCATGAGCTGCGTGGAGATGTCGACGCAGTAACGGTCCTCCTCGACCATCCGTAGGATGCCGTCGATCTGGCCGCGTGCCGTCTTGAGCATGCGGGTCACCGATTTATGGTCTGCCATCATGGCGGGGCCTCGTTTCTGGTCGATCTTCCGGATGTCCCCGTCAGTTGCGGTGAAATACGGACCGTTTAAAGGCCTAGGGCGGCACAACAGTCCGTATTTCACCGCAACTTCTGAGGATTCAGTAGGCGGCGTCTGCTACGCGGCGGTCACGGATAGGGCGTGGAACTTCTCGCCGGCGTCCTCGACGGCGGCAGCGAGCTGCTCAGCGGTCACGGTGCCGGCGCACTCCACCTGGACAGTCTGGGTCTCGTGATCGGCGTCGGCATCGGTCACGCCGACCACGTTGAGCAGTGCCGTCTCGACAGTGGCGTCGCAATGGCCGCACATGAGGCCGGAAGTCTTGATTGTGTAACGCATGGATATTCCTCCCTGTTGTGTCGGCTTGCCCAGGCACCCGACCTTGACCTTCAAGCCGTCGCTCGCGTACCAAAGTACGCGTCGCTCCTCTTTCAGGTCAATCTCGGGTACCTGGAAAACCCGTTCTAAATGGACTTAATGGTGAGCTTATTTTGCCACTTTTGGCTTAAAGGATTTTAAGCGCAGAGCGTTGCTTACGACGCACACGCTCGACAGGCTCATGGCGGCGGCGCCAAACATGGGCGAGAGCTGCCAGCCGGTGAGGGGGAAGAACACGCCCGCCGCCAGCGGAATGCCGATGCCGTTGTAGAACAGTGCCCAGAACAGGTCCTGCTTGATGTTGCGGATCGTGGCGCGCGACAGCTCGATGGCTCGGGCGACGTCCATGAGGTCGCTGCGCATGAGTACCACATCTGCCCCTTCTTTGGCGATGTCGGCGCCGGTACCGATGGCAAGGCCCACGTCGGCGCGCGCCAGGGCGGGGGAGTCGTTGATGCCGTCGCCCACCATGGCGACCTTGCCACCCGCGTCCTGCAGTTCGCGCATATGGCGTTCCTTGTCGGCGGGGAGGACGTCGGCGATGACTTGCTCGCTGCTCAGTCCCACGCGGCGGGCGATTGCTTCGGCAGTGACGCGGTTGTCGCCGGTGAGCATGCGCACGTCGACGCCAAGCGAGCGCAATGCGGCGATGGCCCCGGCGCTCGTCTCCTTGACCTCATCAGCCACGGCAATGGTGCCGGCAAGCTCGCCGTTCTTGGCAAAGAACAGCGGCGTCTTGCCCTCGGCGGCAAATTGCTCGGCAAGACCCGCGGGCACGGTAACGCCCAGCTCGTCCATCAGGCGTACGTTGCCGGCTGCAATGGCGTTTTGCCCCTCGTGCGCCGTAACGCCACGACCGGGCACGGCAGTAAAGTCTTCGACCATGCGCGCGACGATCCCGCGTGTCTCGCACTCGGCCATAATCGCCTCGGCCAGCGGGTGCTCGCTCGAGCGCTCCAGCGCGGCGGCCAGCTTGAGCAGCGCTTTTTCGCTCATGGCGGGCGAGCCGTCGGCGCGCGTGGCTACCACGATATCGGTCACGGCAGGCTTGCCGCGAGTGACCGTTCCCGTCTTATCGAGCACCACGGTGCCCACGCTGCGCAGATTCTCCAGCGCCTCGGCGCTCTTGAACAGAATACCCATCTCGGCGCCCTTGCCGGTGCCGACCATAATGGCGACGGGCGTGGCCAGACCCAATGCGCACGGACAGCTGATCACCAGCACGGCCACGGCGGAGGTGAGCGCCTCGTTTATGCTGCCGGTCAGTGCCATCCACGCCGCAAAGGTCACAGCCGAGATCACGAACACCACGGGCACGAACACGCCGGCGACTTTGTCGGCCATGCGGGCGATAGGCGCCTTGGTGGCGTTGGCGTCCTCGACGAGCTGGATAATCTTGGCGAGCGACGTGTCGGCGCCCACGCGTGTGGCACGGAAGGTAAACGAGCCGGTGCGGTTGACCGTGGCGGCGTTGACGGTGTCGCCGGCGGTCTTTTCCACGGGGATGGACTCGCCGGTGAGCGCGCTCTCGTCCACGGCCGAGCTGCCCTCGAGCACCACGCCATCGACAGGGATGGACTCTCCGGGGCGCACGCGCAGGACCTGGCCGGGAAGGATACTGTCGACGTCGACGGTGGTTTCGGTGCCGTCGTCGGCAACGACGGTCGCGGTCTTGGGTGCCAAGTCGATGAGCGCCTCGATGGCGCCGCCGGTTTTTGACTTGCTGCGCGTCTCGAGGTATTTGCCCACGGTAACGAGCGACAGGATCGTGCCCGCACTCTCAAAATACAGATTGTCCATGCCCGTCATCATGGCCTCGTGGACCTTACCCGCGGCTAATTGGTCGGCCATGATGAACATGGCGTAGAGCGACCAGGCGATGGAAGCGGTGGCGCCCACGGCGATGAGGGCGTCCATGGTGGGCGCGCCGTGCGCGAGCGATTTAAACCCGTTGATAAAGTACGCGTCGTTGACATAGACGATGGGGATGAGCAGGACGAGCTCGGTGAGGGCGAGCGTCATGCTGTGGGTGTGGTCGGTGAAGATGCCGGGCAGTGGCCAACCGAGCATGTGCCCCATGCCTATGTAGAACAGCGGGATGAGGAAGATGATCGAGATGATGAGGCGGGTGCGCATGGCGGAGGCGGCGGCCTCCAGCTTTTTGGTGGGCGACTCCATATGGGCGGCGCCGGAGCTGGCTTGCGTGCTGCCGTTTGAGCCGGCGGTACCGGTGCCCGCATCGACAGGTGAGGCCGAGTAGCCCGCGCGGTCGACGGCGGTGCAGATATCGTCGGGGGAGACCTGCGCGGGGTCGTAGTCGACCATCATGGAACCGGCGAGTAGGTTGACCGCGACGCTTTGGACGCCGTCGAGTTTGCTCACGGCGCGGTCCACATGCGCCTGGCAGGCGGCGCATGTCATGCCGCCCACGTCGAACTTATCTTGAGCCATGGCTGCTCCTTTCCGTGGTTCGGTGTTGGAATTGTTAACCTGCCGATACTATACACCCATACCCCCTGGGGGTGTCCAGTACAGAAAGAAATGTATGACATTTCGTTACAGATGAGGATGATTGGTTGGCCGATGGATCGTCCCAACCAATCATCTCAATCTGTAACGTCTGGACCGGTTTTTGAACCATAGCTGTTACAGATTTAGACAAACATTTCAGCCGAAAACTAACGTCTCGATCTGTAACAACTAGACCCCGTTTTACCGAGTATTTGTTACAGATCAAGACAAACAGTTGGCAGGAAACTCAATGTCTCGTTCTGTAACATCTAGCAGCAAATATGACCTCTAACTGTTACAGATTGAGACAATTGCCGGGGAGGGGTCCCGTCACGGCAAGACGCCCGCTCTCTAGATACAGAATCCGGGGATCACGCAGGTTCGTTTGTTTGGCTTGTCCGCAGGCGTTGCGTACGTAAAGGCGTCGCCGTCGTGGCCCACACGGTTTATGTAGAGCGTGCCTTCGGTCTCCGATGAGTCGGGGCTCACCGTGCGCTCCCACCAGCAGGTGTCCTTGCCCTTCCACTGGCGGACCATCGTCTCGTTCGTGGAATACGGGCTCACCTTGAGCTCGCGGAAGAGTTGGTACTCCTTGCCCTCGCCGTTGTAGATGTCTGCCAGGTAGTGATAGTCCTTGGCAAACGAATCGGGCGGTTGCGTACCGCACAACTCGACCATGGCGGGCAGCCAAAGGGTTGCGGGCAACTCGCTCAGACACGATGCACTGTTGGCGGTGCCAGCGTTATTCGAGATCTTTTTGACAGATTTGATGAGTGCGCGCAACTCGTTGGGCAGCAGCTTAAGGCCGTCGCCGTTGAGCCATTCCCGCAGCTCGCAATCTGCCCAGCCGGTGCTCGGCGGTTCAGCCGCAGCGTTGCGCTCGGCAATGCCCGCGTCGAACATAAACGTCAGTCCGGCCTTGCCCGTCCCGTCCAGAAGCTCATCGTGACGGATGCCCACAAGCTGCGCGCCGACCTCCAGCCCGTTGGTGAGTTTCACGCGCTTGGTACACGGATAGGGGATATGCCCATCGGCATCGAGCAGGTGATAGCGCTGAGCTATCTCGCGGGCCTCGCTACGGGTCCCGGCGGCCTTAATCTTGAGCGAAATCTCCTGCAGCTGATCCCAGGTGTAGTCGTCAAGTGAACCGCGGATGCCGTCAAGGTAGTCGGGGATGCCAAAGCCATGGGTTGCCGCCCCGATAACGCTGAGCCCCGCAACGGCTGCGATAGCGCCGCCGATAATAAAGCGGCGGCGGGTCATGGCATCGTGGCGGGCCTGATTCAGGATCTCTCGTGCGCGCTCGCCGGCGACGTCGACCTTAAGGTGCGTGCCAGAATCGATATCAATCGCGGCCTCGTCTCCTGTGCCTTCGCGGCCCTCGGATTCGGCATCAGTGAGGTATGCCGAGAGCACCTCGAGCATCTGCTGCTCGGTGGGACGATCGCACTGCTCGACTGAGAGACCCTTCATGATGATTTGGACGAGCGCTTCATCGCCCTCGCAGCGCGGCTCGAGCGGCGCCGGCTTGGTCTTGGTCTTTACGAGATAGAACGAGCCGGTTGCAGCGGCGTCCGTCGACTCAAAGTCAAACGGTTTGCGACCGCTGTAGAGCTGGTACAGAATGCTCGAAAGCGCGTAGACATCGATTGCCGGCGAACGGCGAAGGGCCGCGATGCCTTCGATATCCTGCGTGAGCATCTCGGGCGCGGCGTATGCGGGCGTGGCAAAACGCCAGATGTCGGCGCGTCGGGTGATCGTGTCGTCGCCGAGGGCCATGGTCGCGGAGCCCATGTCGATGAGGCAGGGGTCAAAGGAACAATCGGCAATCTGCTGCTCGAGCGTTCGGCTGGTGGTGCGGAACATGATATTGGCAGGCGACAGGTCGCGATGGATGACCGGATTCACGAGGCCTTGGGTCATCAAGAGCGCACGAAGCACGGCGTTTCCGACGGCGGCGACCATCTGGGTGGTCAGCCCGCCCGAGGCGTCGTGCGGAAGCAGGGGCAGCGCCTGCTTGAGTGAGGTACCCTCGACCCACTCCATGAGGATGAGCGGGTCATCCTCGCACAATCCGTAGCCATAGACGCGCGGAAATCCGCGCAGGTACGAGACGGTACACAGATGACGGTACTCCTCGAACAGCGCAGCGGTGTTGGCCAGGTGCGCTGCCGATTGCTCGGCGGAGCGGTCGGGGGCTTGGCCGGAAAGGATGGCGTTGTCCTTGAGTAGCTTGACGGCAAAGACCTCGCCGCTCGTGTTGGTCGCGCGCAGCACGTGCCCGATGTTGCCGTTGTTGCGGTGGGCCGTCTGGAGAATAAGCGTCATAAACCGACGCTTGGCGTCGTCCTCGGCGCTGGGGTCGACCGCCACGGCGGTATCGAACGTATCGAGACGGATGAGTTTGTCGCCATAGGCGCTATTGGTAGTATCCATGGCGTTCCTTTGTCTGGCATGGGTTGCCGCACGTATACGTGAGCAGTGCGGATATCGGTAAAGTACCATGATAGCCGCACTGCCCACGTATACCGCTGAGTATTGTCGTTTACGATGCAGAAGGTAGAAGACGAAAGACGGACGGCGACCGTCTTTCGATCGCCGTCCGCGCTAGTCCACAATGACAAGGAATGTCGTGTAGAGACCCAGATGGAGCCTGTCGCTGTTTTCGATTTCCACTGGGGGATAGATCTTGCCGGGCTCGCGTTGGTCGCGCGGCGGCTCAATCACAATATCGCCGTCGCCTGCACCCGATTCGAGTACCGTGCCGTTGGTCGATCCAAGGCCCTGGGCGTACCAGTGCTCACCCTCAAGCCAAATGCGAAGATGCTCGCGCGATGCGTCGGCGCCCACATCGGTGATGCTGGGCGAGGTTTTGGGCAAAGAACCAATTACGGTGCCGCGCGGATTGCGTGTGAGGGGATGGATTTGCATGTCGGCGCAGTTGTCGGCATGGGTTCTGAGCAGACCGAGGTTGGGGGCGACGGTGCGCGGCTGCTCCAGGCTGCTCATAAAGCCACGTCCGACGGTAGTTTCGGTGGTGCCAAAGTGCCCGCCCGTCTTGCTGTCGCAAAAGCGCTCGACGGTGGCCACGCCCTGAACGGGATCGGCGAGCGCCCCCGTTGCTACAAAGAGCATCAAGAAGAGCGTGCTTTTCTCACGCACGGCATTGCCGGCAAAGATGTCGATGCGATTGAGGGCATTTGCATATAGGCGGCTGTCCAGTTTGTAGCTGGCGAGAGCCGACATCATTTCGTTGGCGGCCGGACCGCGATAGTGCTCGGCGATTGCCCGATAGGCGGACTCGCCGCCGCCGAGCTTGCTGCAGATTGCCGAGGAAAGGTTGAGCGTGGTGACGGTAAAGTCGCTGTAGATGGAGGGCGCGCACTGGTCAGGCTTGCGATGGACGATGTAACGGGTGAGATACGAGCGGTTGGAAGAGCATTTCTCGAGCAGGGTACTGCCGAGATAAGAGTTTCCATTGATGAGCATTCGGGCGATCTCGAGATGTTTAAGACCGCCGAACGAGCGAATATCGTTATAGAGGACCGAGCAAGGCGTCTCTGCTGCCACGGATACCTCCTTTGATTGCTTCCTAGCCAATATGGCGATAGGAATTAATGGCCCCCGGTGGGCGACGTATTAAATGGCTGCGCAATATATAGCGTAACCAAAGCAACATTATAGGCCACATGTTCGAAATTGCAGGAAGACTGAGAGATTTGGTTTGGACTGGACGGAAATCCCCCTCTGTCTTGATCTATAACAATTAGGGCCGATTTTACTCGTTAACTGTTACAGATTGAGACGTTTGTGAGCCGTGTCGACCGTTTGTCTCGATCTGTAACACGTAGAGGAAGATTTGCCCTGTAGATGTTACAGACCGAGACAATCAGCCGGGCTCACCTCGTCCGCCTCGTCATCTGTGGTTTACGTGGGGGCATACGGAGTACGGGTATACTAACCGGCGGCGAATCTGCTCCATCGCTTAGAGCTGCTGCGTCTGGACGG
>OLOS01002568.1_pt1 | contig 12078 bp, 11 predicted proteins | sample 1672631 | NCBI WGS metagenome assembly OLOS01 (sample SAMEA3136707, study PRJEB25190) | human gut metagenome | biome: human gut; feature: human-associated habitat; material: faeces | place: Austria | collected 2013 | reverse complement strand
TTCCTTTCTCTCGGGAGGGCCCTCGGCCCTCGCCTCCGGAAAGGAATTCTCGAACTCATCCGGACGCGTCCGGATGAGTTCGAGAACGAAATTGAAGTGTTCGGATGAACTTGCGAATCAACTGGCATCGTCTATTTTCTTTGCTGTTTTGCGATGTTGTTGGAGGGCATGCGCACAGCTTTGAGGTGCGGTATCATGGCGAAAGCTTGGACCCTCCGAGAAAAGAGTGATTATGGCAAACAAATCTCTGGCGAAGTCGCCCACCGAGCTTACGATCTTGGTCACCGGCGGCGCTGGATTCATCGGCTCGCACACCTGCGTCGAGCTGCTTACGAAAGGCTTCAACGTCGTCATCGTCGACGATTTGAGTAACTCGAGCGAAGTCGCCGTCGAACGCGTGCGCAAGATTGCCGGAGTCGGCGCCGATCGATGCGCGTTCCACGAGGCGAACGTGCTCGACCGCGACGCGATGGAAGCCATCTTCTCCGTGCACGACATCGACGCGATCATCCACTTCGCCGGTTTCAAGGCGGTAGGGGAAAGCGTGCAGAAGCCGCTCGAGTACTACTGGAACAACATCGCGGGCACGCTCGTCCTGTGCGATGTTGCGCGCAATCACGGCGTGAAGAACATCGTGTTCTCATCGAGCGCCACGGTCTATGGCGAGCCCGAGTTCGTGCCCATCACCGAGGATTGCCCGAAGCATTCCGCCACGAACCCCTATGGGCAGACGAAAACTATGCTCGAGCAGGTGCTTACCGACCTTTACGTGGGCGACAACGAGTGGAACGTCGTGTTGCTGCGCTACTTCAACCCCATCGGCGCGCACGAGAGCGGCCTTATCGGTGAGGACCCGAAGGGCATCCCCAACAACCTGGTGCCCTATGTGGCGCAGGTCGCTGTCGGCAAGCTCGCTGCGGTCGGCGTGTTCGGCGACGACTATCCCACGCCGGATGGCACGGGCGTGCGCGACTACATCCACGTGGTCGACTTGGCGCGCGGGCATGTTGCCGCGCTCGACTGGATGGGCGGCAAGGTCGGCACGGGCGAGCCTTCCGGGCTCGGCTCGATCCAGGGCGAGGCTCAGGCTGATGGCTCGCGTCGGGGTGTGGGCATCTTCAACCTGGGAACTGGTAAGGGCTCGAGCGTTCTCGACGTGATTCACGCGTTCGAGCGCGCTTGCGGCAAGACGATTCCCTACGAGATCAAGCCTCGCCGCGCGGGTGACATCGCGACGAATTACGCTGCTTGCGATAAGGCGCAGCGAGAGCTGGGCTGGGTTGCGCAGTACGACCTCGACCGCATGTGTTCTGACAGCTGGCGCTGGCAGTCGATGAACCCCGACGGCTACGCGACGAAGGCGTAGACTTTCGAGAAAATATGGGGGCGGGCATTGAGGCCCCCATATTGTTAGTATGCGAAAAGGGAGCGGCTCCTCAACTGAGGAATCGCTCCCTTTGGTTTTGCCCTTGTTGTCTCGGGACTCTAGGATTCTGGTGTGTCTTTACACTTCTGGTGCGTATTCCAGCAGGTCGGAGAAGCTTTCGAGCATGATGTCCGATCCTGCGTCGCGCATCTCCTGCGCAGTGTGGTACCCCCACGAAACACCAATGCCGCAGGCGCCGGCGCGATGAGCGACCAAGATGTCGTTCGGTGAGTCGCCCAGATAGGCGGTGCGCTCCGGCGTGCTGCCCAGCTCCTCGATGGTACGCAGCAGGCCCGCCGGGTTCGGCTTTCGGGGAATTTCCTCGCATTCGCCGTGTTCCACGTCGAAGAGGCCGGGGAGACATTGGGCGATAATCTTGTGCACGCCTCCGTCGAACTTGTTGGAGAGAACGCCCAGCTTGCAACCCCGACGGCGCAGCTTGGCGAGCGTTTCGGGGACGCGCGGGTAGGGCGCGGTCAGGTGGTTGTCGTATTCCAGGTTGAAGCGCTTCCAGCATGCAACTGCCTGGTCGGCTATGTCTTTCGGGGTGTTCTCGGGCACCGCTTGGTACATGAGTGCGACAAGTCCGTTGCCCACGAAGCTCAAAACCTCGTCGTGCGTTCGCTCGGGAAATCCCTGCTCGCGAAGGGCCTCGTTAGTGACAACGACCAAATCGGGCAGCGTGTCCAAGATGGTGCCGTCGAGGTCGAAGATGAAGGTGTCGAATGTTTTCTTGTCGCTCATGAGTGAAGCCGCTCCTTCTCTTCCTTATAAGAGAGACCTGCTGCAATAGAAAAACCTGTCTTACCGGGCTTATTAAGAGGCAATGTGCGCTCCGTTGTTGTCGGTTTTCAATGGGGCGAATGACGGGATTCGAGCTCGTGAACGTGAGCTAGGAAAGCCAATATCCGCGCGTTTGAATCTCATCTGCGGCTCCGGTGTTTGCCCAGGTAGTTGTCATTATGAACTTGGGTTCTACGGATAGACATTATACGCTTGGTAGACGTGTTGGCGGACTTCTTCATGATTTACGTCGACTTGTCGAGAATGGGCTGTTCCAGGGTCCCTGGAACAGCCTCGAAGCGCAGGGCTGGAGCGAAGGGACATTCGTGATGTTGGTGGCGGCGCGGGCGCGGCAGGTGGAGAGGCTTGTGCGAACTAATGTAATTCCGTGCGCGGAACGGGCGATTGCATGCATTGAGGCATGGAATCGCTGGTACGTTTTCCCGATTGGCCGTCCCAGGGCAGTGGCGCCTCCTTCTGCAACCACGTATAATCGGGGTAAAAGGATCCGACGATTAGGAGGGGAGGTTGCGGGATGGCGACATTGAACACCGAGGTACTTGAATGGGCCGTTACCCGCAGCGGCCTTTCCGACGAGCAAATCGTCAAGGCATTCCCCAAGTACCACGCTTGGCTCGACGGCTCCTGGAAACCGACAGTCAAACAGTTGCGCGACTTCGCGAGCAAGACGCACGTGAGCGTGAGCGAGCTCTTCGCGAGCGACCTGCCCGATTACGCGCTGCAAATCGCGGACTTCCGTACGATCGACGATGCGCCCGCGCAAGACCCGAGCCCCGAGCTCTTCGATACCGTCGATGCCATGATGGCCCGGCAGGAATGGATGAGGAATTATTTCCTGCACGAGGGATATGCCCCCATCGACTTCGTTGGATCTTATGCCGGTGCGCCGCTGGTCGAGAAGACGAGAGGCAGAATAGTTAGTGATCTGCACGATTTTTTGAGCCTAGGTGAGAGTTGGGCCGCCTCCTGCAAAACGGTTGCGGAGGCGCTTAAGACGCTCAAGGATCGCGTAGAGACCGCTGGCGTATCCGTGGCAATCAACGGCGTGGTGAACGATAACACGCATCGTGTCCTGAAGACCGACGAGTTCAGGGGTTTCGTCCTGGCTGACAGCATGGCGCCGATCATCTTCGTCAACGGGCGCGACACCAAGAGCGCACAGATCTTCACGCTTGTACACGAGTTGTGCCACCTTGCCTTCGCCCAGACTGGCGTGAGCAATGCGCCGGACGACGAAGATAGCGACATTGCTATGGAGCGGTTCTGCAACGCCGTCGCTGCCGACTTCCTTGTGCCGATGGGCATACTTGTGAACTGGGTCGATAGCGGTACAGGTGATGCGTACTCCGCCTTGCAGGCTGTTACACGCGCCTGCAAGGTCAACTTCGTCGTGGTGGCGAGGAGAGCCAAGGATGCAGGACTTATCGACGAAGACACCTTCTTTCGTGCATATAGGTGCTACAAGGATGGCATGGTCGAGGCCGCCAAGCCCGGCAAGGGCGGCGGCAACTACTTCAACACCAAACAATACAAGCTCGGGTCCGTGTTTTCCGAGGCCGTACTCGCTGCGGTACACTCCGATTACCTAAGCTATCGCGACGCCTACGACCTCACTGGCATGAGCGCGCCGAGCTTCAAGACTTACTTCGAAGAGGTGGCGTAACGTTGGAGCGCTACCTTCTTGACTCAAACATCTTCATCCAGAGCGAGCACAACTTGCCGCAGGATATCTTTGAGGGCTTCTGGCGTGAGCTGGGGAGCCTGCTCGAAATGGGCACGGCGGTGCTGCACCAAACGGTGGCCGACGAGCTGAAGCGCAAGCAGGACCCTTTGGCTAACTGGATCGAGGGCCTGAACGGAATTGAGACAATGGCACCGAGCGAGGAGACGCTCGAAAAATATTTGGAGGTGTGCTCTTGGGCCGACGGGCAAGGCTACGACTCTCGGGCGCTCCGCGAGTTCAAAGCCGAGTCCCGCGCCGACGCCTGGCTGTGTGCTGAGGCGCTGGCAAGCGACCTCACCCTGGTGACCTATGAGACGGCATCGAACTCCATCAGGAAGGTCAAGATCCCCAACGTCTGCGCAGGAATGGGCATCCGCTGCATCAATGGGTTCGACTTTATGCGCGCCCAAGGTTTCCGTTTCTAGCCAGTTGACGCTTCTCCGCATACCCTGGCCTCTAGACCAGGCGTACGCGGGTAAGCTGGAGAGGGCTAGCGGACCGGGCGGTTGTGCTTAGGGTGTGTGGCAGAAAATACACCCCCATATCCTCTATTCGCCTGAACGGCGGTGGCATATGACGACGTGAAGTCGTCCTTGCAAGTGACCACCCTGTTTTTCTTGAAGCAAATAAACCTTTTACCTGCCTTTTCTTGGTGTTTTGCTTGCTTTTATCTAGGTATAGACCTATAGTGATTCTCGCTATGGCAAAGCTATGTCCTTGGGAGGTGTCATGCCGTCAGAAGCTCAAAAGCGGGCCGATCGTAAGTACAAGCACGACAAGACCCAGCAGTTCTGCCTGCGGTTCTATCCCGCCGAAGAGGAGATCTGGTCATTCCTCTCTGCGCAGGAGAACAAACAGGGGTTTCTTAAAGATTTGATTAGCCGCGAGATGGGCGTCGCGTCGGACGGCCCCGCGCACGTTGGCAGCAACACCAAGGTTGGAAGGACGGAATCGTAATGTCACAAGTGAGCAAGGCTTCGGTCATCCAGCCGGAGACCATACTAGATTTCATCGACGGGATCACGCAGCGCAGGGACACTCCCGAGGAGCGTGTGCGCCAGGAAATCTTGAAGTCCCTCGTGCGTGAGTACGGCTATAAGAAAGATCAGATTGAGGTCGAATTCTCGATTAAGTTCGGCAGCAACCGGAAGGCGGTCGACGTCGCCATCTGGGAACCGGGAAAGACCCACACCCAGGAAAACGTCTACATTATCGTCGAGTGCAAAGACCCCAAGACCAAGGCAAAGGGCAAGAAAGACGGCGTGGACCAGATGCATTCCTATGCGTCTGCCTGCATGAATTCTACCTACGGCATGTGGACCAACGGCGACGAGCTGCTTACCTTCCGTTACGTGGTGGACGATGCTGGCAAGCGCGGCCCCGAGGCCGTGCCCGACCTGCCGCATGCCGGCGGCGAGGTACCCGACGACGCGCCGCGCTTCGACCAGCTGCGCCCCGCCGCCAGCGACTCGCTGCTGTACTCGTTCCGCCGCTGCCACAACTACATCGCCGGAAACCAAGGTATCCAAAAGGCCGAGGCATTCCTTGAGCTGCTCAAGATCATATTCTGCAAAATCCAGGACGAGCGCGACTCCGAGACGCCGACGTTCTACATCACGCCGACCGAACGCCAGGGCGCCGCGGGCAAGAAGAAGTGCCGCAAGCGCATTGAGACACTCTTTGGAAGCGTCAAGCAGTCGTACGAGACAATCTTCAAGGCCGATGAGCGCATCGCGCTAACCGACGACGTGCTCGCCTACATCGTGGCGCAGCTGCAAATGTATTCCCTGCTCGAGAGTGACGTGGACGTTAAGGGCCACGCGTACGAGACGATTGTGGGTTCCAACCTGCGCGGCGACAAGGGCCAGTTCTTCACGCCGCGCAACATGTGCCACATGATGGTGCGGATGGTCGACCCGTCCGAAAACGACGTCATCCTCGACCCCGCCATGGGCACCTGCGGCTTTTTGGTCACGGCCATGAATTACGTGCTTGAGAAGATCGGAGACTCCGTCGAGGTGAGCGGGCGCAGCAAAGCAGCCAAGCAAGAGGCTCTGATCGCGCGCAAGCGCGAGTTTCTGTCCAAGCACATCGTGGGCATCGACTTTGATCCCATCCTAGTGCGTGCTTCCAAGATGAATATGGTTATGAACAACGACGGCACGGGACAGCTGTTCCACGCCAACTCGCTCGAGCCGTTCTCGGGCTTTGAACCCAAATTGCAAAAGGCGCTGCGCCTGGACGCCGCCGACGTTGCGGCAAATAAGGCGCTGCAGCCGGGGCACGGCGTTACGGCGATTATGACCAACCCACCTTTTGGCTCCAAGATTCCTATCGAAGACCCGGCGATTCTGGAATCCTTCGACCTTGGACACACCTGGTCGTGGTCCGAGGAAGATGCCGAGTGGAGCATGGAACCCAAGCTCTTCTCATCTCAGCCGCCCGAGATCCTCTTCATCGAGCGGTGTATCCGCCTGCTTGAGCCCGGCGTGGGTGTGGCGGCGCTGGTCATTCCCGACGGCATCCTGGGCAACCCGGGTCTGGGCTACGTGCGCCAGTGGATTTTGCGCCATGCACAGATCCTGGGCTCGGTGGACATGCACCCGGACGCCTTCCAGCCCAACGTGGGCGTGCAGACATCCGTCCTTGTGCTGCGGCGCTGGGGCAGTGAGGAAGAGGCGTACTGCAAGGACGGTACCTTCCAGGATTACAAGATATTTATGGCCATCTGTGACCACGTGGGGCACGACAAGCGCGGCCAGACCACTTACGTGCGCGACGACGACGGCTACCCCATCGTGCAGGAGCAGACCACCGCAGTGACGGGCAACGTGGGCTCCGAAGAGGAGAGCAGCCACACCTCTAAGGAGCGCGTGGTGGACGACGAGACGATGGCGATCGCCGGCGCCTTCTTTGAATGGAGGCGAGACCAATGACGAACGCGCCTTTGGTGAAGAGCGTCCGACTTTCCACCGTGCTGGGCGGCGATGTGAGGCTCGAGGCGTCAACATACCTGCGCGACGGGTACGGCTTCGTACGCCTTGCCAACCAGTGCAACAATCACAAAAGGCTCGGTGACCTTGCCGACGTTTGGCAGCCGAGCAGACTGACGGGGTATACCGTGCCGGAAGGCAAAGGGCTACCCTTCTTTACCGCCGGCCAGGTGTTCGAGGACTTTCCCCGAGTGAGGAAGTGGCTCGCCGCGCCTTTCGTGCCCCAAGCTGATTCTAGATTCGTCAAACAGGATTGGCTGCTGCTTTCGCGCTCGGGCGTGGTGGGCAACGTTACCGCCGTGTACCCGCATCACGTGAACAAGGTCATCACGGACGACCTGTTGCGCATCGAGCCGAAGGACCAAGACGAGTACGGCTGGCTCTACGCGTATATGAAGACGGACTTCTTCAAGCAGATCGCACGAGCGTCTCAGTACGGTCACATGATCAAGCACATCGAGGTGGCCCACGCCAACGAGTTTCCGGTCATCATGCCCGATGCGGCCACGCGCAAAGCCATCGGCGACAAAGCCGCCAAGGCCGTGTGCCTGCGCGGCGAAGCATGGAAGCTGCGGGACGATGCGTTTGAGCTGCTGGAGAAACATCTGAAGGCAAGGAGCGATTCTCCGGTTCATGACACTGGATCAAAACAATTTAGCGAAGTGGGACTTAGTGAAGTCTTGCAAAACAGGCTGAGGCTTGATGCCGATAGCTACGCCGGGAATATCGACGACATTGACACCTTAATTACTAGCGGAGACTGGTGCGCTCTTGACAGCATAACGACCTTCTGCTCTGATCTTGGTCGTTTTGCGCGCGTTTACGGCAACGGCGGTAGAGCGTATGTGTCGGCCTCAGAACTTTTTGACGTCAATGCGGCGCCAACCAAAATGATCTATGCCAAGCTTATAAATAATTGGGAGAAATACATTCTGCATAGCGGGATGATCATCATGGCCTGTTCTGGTCAGAAATACGGCATCCTTGGCAGAGCCATCATGCTTACAGAAAATCAAGATGGGCTTTTTGGAAGCCACGACCTGATGCGTATCAAGATTGACGAAAGTAAGATGCGTGCGGGTTATCTCCTGACATTCCTGAACGATCCTCTTTTGGGACGCCCCTATGTTGTCCGCAACGCATATGGCACCTCGATTCCCCACCTAGACTCAGCGGACCTGCGCTCCGTTAAGGTTCCTCGCCTTGGCAGCGACGTTGAATCCGCCATCGCTGACTTGATGGACAAGAGCGTGAGCACCTCGGCCAAGGCTGACCGACTTGAGAACGAGGCGACGAAGCTGGCACAGGAACAGATTGACCTTGCTATTGCGAAGGTCGCCTCTAGCGACTAGCCACACAGCTTTCGTCCCAAGCGCTACCCATAACCATCACTTTGAAAAGGCCCCTTAACCTGAAATCGCTGGTTAGGTGGCAGGTTTGCTTCTCGGTCTTGTATGAATAAGGATAACCTGGATGGCGGGCGACGCGCGTGGCGTAAAGGCGTAGGGAGAGCATGTTCGCACACGAAGTGCTGGCAGACGCTGTGCACCCAAAGATAAGCTACGAGGTCGATGCGGCAGCGCCCGACGGCGGCGAGGTTGAGCTGGACGACACGGCTACCGTGGTTGATTTGTCGCGCGCCCGAGCGGCGGCCTCCGACGCGCGGCACGATACACTATGGGAAGAAAGGCGCTCATATAGTGCCTTCGAAGCCAGGAGGAGACTAGGATGGTTAACGCAACGGAGGCCGTGGCGGAAGCCGAAAAGGCCGTGGGTGCGATTGGCGTTTACGCCTGCAAGCACGATTCTTCAACATAAGAAATTGCGTTCCCCGAGGGGGACGTGTATTGCTGCCGTTTTTCGACTGACGATTACGAGGACAACGAGGAGGATCCCGACTCCCCTGAATACGAGGAGTGGTACGCCCTCGACTTCAAGATCGTCGAGATTGTAAAGGACGGGCCCAACAGGGATCCGCGCTTCGAATACATCGTGCTGTCTCGCAAGCATATGCCCTCTGCTGTCACGTGCGACGGCGAGGTTGTCTACCAAGCGTAGGGCGCTGTTTCCTGCGGCTTTGCGTTTTGCATGGACGTATGGCCCGCTTATTGGGACTTATTGTCCCCGTTGTGCTAGGATTAGTTATTACGCGGGCGTCGCCAAGTGGTAAGGCCCGAGCTTCCCAAGCTCGTATGCGCGGGTTCGAATCCCGTCGCCCGCTCCAGGCATTATTAAGGCCGGTCTCCAGTTCGGAGGCCGGCCTTTTTTGTAGACATGCTTGGTGGGCTCTCATCACCGATTGCCTGAGGAAGCAGGGCCTGGCGAGCCGAACGCAGATCGACACCGTCGTCTTTCCAGCGCTCTCAACCGAGCTTAGCGAGGAGCAGAAGCGGAACAAGGTCAAGAACCTCCTCGCCCAGCTGAGTCGCGAACAGGAGATTCGCTACGAACCCAAGGGCGACAATCGGGGATGGAGACTCGGATAACAGGCATACGATCTATCCGGCTATTTATCCCTAAAGAAACGGATAACCGCAGTTGAGGCGTGGTTTCGCATTCGCCAGATTATCTGGGTCAGGACTGCCGCTAATCCGCGAGGATGAAGCGCGGCGATCCTGGAGAAGCCGGAAAAACAGCGCTTAGGCCTCCGAGGAAGATGAATCTGTTTTACACGCAGGGGGATTACGGCCTGCTCCAGTGCGCCCGCAACTGCTCCGGCGAGACGTACGGCAACGAACGGCAGGTCCGCGAGATGGTGGGCCGCCAGAAAGACCAGCGGGTGCCGAGCGAGCTCGTTCCCCGCTGCCCACACTGCGGGGCGCCTGTGGTCCCTAACCTGCGTGTCGACGGAACTTTCTGCGAGGACTGCGGATGGCACGAGGCGGCTTCCCGCTACCGCGCGTTCTGCGAGGCACACTCCGGCGATCGCGTCCTGTATTTGGAGCTGGGCGTTGAGGACAACACGCCTGTCGTCACCAAATGCCCCTTCTGGAACGCCGTGGGTCGGAATGGCCATGCGACGTACGTCTGCGTGAACATAGGAGGGGCGTGCGCTCCGACTACCATTGCGGGCAGGGGCATCCTCGTGGATGACGATATAGACGAATTAATCCAAAACGTTTATCCTGATTAACTGGCAAAGCGGAAATCATTCCTCGGCGCCGCAGGTCATTCTGCTACTTCTTGGCGAACGGACACCCGATTCTGCGCGTTTCCCATGTTGAAGTGGTGGGCCGTGCCTCGTTTCGTCTTCTAGTCGACTTCCTCCTCTCGTTTCCCTGCGTTTCCGGGCCGCTTGTCGATGTTACGACAACGAAATACTTGCATAGCGCAACGAGCGCTATCATCGAACAAAAGACGAGTCCCATTCGCGAGTTCCATCAGAAGGCAAGCCATGAAAATCACCCCGAACGACGAGCCGTTGCGCTTCGACGGCGATAATAGTTACCCCGATTGCACTTGTTGCGGACAGTGCTGCGGGTTGAACGTGCTGGCCATCACGCCCGAAGAGCTTGACGCCATGCACGAGTGCATCGAGCGCAAGCACGTGCGCCCGATTGACCGCAAAGGCGAGCGCTGCCCGTTGCAGTCCCCCGAAGGCGGCTGCATGATCTGGGAGGCGCGCCCGCAGGTATGCCGCCTGTTCAACTGCCATGTTCCGCGCATTGAAATCCTCAAGCAGAACCCTTCGATCGTCGTTCCCGAGGACATTCCCCTGCTTGATTTGACGGAGGAGTTCGTGCGCGGGCGCTCCGGCTACGAGGCCATAGCCCGCTTGATGCGCGCGGCCGCGAGCTAGCTTTGCGCAGACTCCGCGTTATCGCCCTCTCCTTCGCGATCGATTGCGCGCCGCGCGTATACTGAAAAGGCAAATTAGCGGACGCGTGAAAGGTCTTGACATGGCAGACGAAAAGCCCGTTGTGGGCATTATCATGGGCAGCAAATCCGACATGCCGGCGATGGAGCCGTGCATGCAGCAGCTCGATGAATTCGGCATCTCCTATGAGGTGAAGGTGGCAAGTGCTCATCGCAAGCCGCTCGAAGTGCACGAATGGGCGTCCACGGCACACGAGCGCGGAATCAAGGTGATTATCGCGGCAGCGGGCAAGGCCGCGCACCTCGGCGGCGTCGTTGCAGCCTACACGCCCGACCCCGTCATCGCCGTACCCATGAAGACAAGCGATTTGGGCGGTCTTGATTCCCTTCTTTCCATGGTGCAGATGCCCTCCGGCGTGCCGGTTGCCTGCGTCGCCATCAACGGCGCAAAGAACGCCGCCATCCTCGCCGTGCAGATGCTCGGCACCAATTGCGATGGCTGCCGCCAGAAAATCATCGACTTCAAGGCGGCCATGGCCGAGGCGTAGCTTTTCGCGTCACGTGTTGCGTTCTGTGAAACATAAGTGGGCAAATTGTGCGACCTTATGTTTCCAAATATCCCTATGCGAAAATACTCCGCGGCATTACATCTCGTGCGGAACCGACGTCTTATGTGCGACTTTGCTCGCCGCTGCCGCACGTTTTCATGTAAAGGGAAGGGTTTCATGAAAGCTTCTACAATCGCTAAAACCGTTTGCGCGGTGAGCCTGTCCGCTTTGTGCGTGGTCGGCATCACAGCGTGCTCGGGTAATTCAACGTCGGGATCGAAGGGCGTCGGAGGCGTGGCGGCGACCGTCAACGGTGCCGAAATCCAAGAGGAAGAGGTTACGGCCTCCGTCGAAAGCATTCGCTCCCAGATGTCTTTGACCGACGAGGACGCGTGGGGCGAGTGGATGGTCAAATACGACTACACCCCCGAAAAGGTGCGCGAGGAAGTCATCGATTCCCTCGTGACCAAGCAGCTGATCATCCAGGGCGCCGAGGAGAAGGGCGTCACGGTGAGCGACGATGAGGTGCAGTCCTACGTCGACCAGATGAAGCAGAACTACGCGAGCGACGACAAGTGGAACGAGGCGCTCCAGGCGGTCGGCATGACCGAGGACGAGTACAAGAGCAACATCAAGACCTCCCTTCTGCAGCAGGGCCTCATGAAGTCCTTCGAGGGCGACGATCCTTCCGACGAGGACGTTCTCTCTTATGCCCAGACTTACATTTCCAGCTTCGATGGCGCGAAGCGTTCTTCCCATATCCTCTTC
>OLOS01002558.1_pt1 | contig 12112 bp, 8 predicted proteins | sample 1672631 | NCBI WGS metagenome assembly OLOS01 (sample SAMEA3136707, study PRJEB25190) | human gut metagenome | biome: human gut; feature: human-associated habitat; material: faeces | place: Austria | collected 2013 | reverse complement strand
ATATCAATTGTGTATTTGCCTGCTGGCGTATGCTTCAGTGTGGAGCCTTCCATACCGATGCGTTCAATCAGGCCTTTGGCCATGACATGCTCGCCTTCCATGTTTATCAGTTGATACTTGATGGAGGAGCTGCCACAATTTACTACGAAAACAATCACAATAAACCTCCCGGTCAACGCCAAATTTAATTCTAGTCATAAATACCAATATACTATTAGTATACACTATTCGTAGCTAATTGAACAGAAATATTTTCTCAATTCCCAGCCTATGTTATAATAATATTCATAGAGATAAGATATTGCGAGGTAAAAATTATGCAGGCTACAGGCATCATTGCCGAATATAATCCCTTTCATAACGGTCATCTTTATCATATACAGGAAACGAAGCGTTTGACGCAGCAGCCAGTCATCGTCGTAATGAGTGGCAGCTTTATGCAACGCGGCGAGCCTACCATTTTAAGCAAATGGCAGCGTGCCGCCTTTGCTGTACAGGGCGGTGCTGATCTGGTGCTGGAGCTTGGCTGCGCCTTTACGCTGCGCAGTGCCGAATTCTTTGCCAGAGGCGCTGTAGAGCTTCTGGCAGCCACTGGCTGCGTCAACACGCTTGCCTGCGGTACAGAACACCCGCAAAGTGATTTCGTGGCCGCAGCACGCCTTGCCTGCAGCGCTGAAGCGCAGGCAAGGCTGCATGAGCTGCTGCAAAGCGGCAGCAGCTATGCACAGGCCTGGGAAAAAATTTTAGGCGCACACACAGCCTTCCGCTCTCCCAACGACATTTTGGCGCTGGAATATACCAAGGCCCTGCTGCAGACTGCTGCAAGCATTAAACCACTTTACCTGCAGCGTACAGACGAAGGCTATAACTCCACCGCCATCAGCAGCAATATAGCCAGCGCCAGCGCCATCCGCCAAGCTTTGGCGCTCGGCAACGGCAGCTGGCAGCAGGCCACGCCTGCCTACACACATGCAGCACTTACACTGGGCGGCTACGACGCGCAGCTTTTATGGCAGCTGCTGAAATACCGCCTGCGGCTGCTTACGCCGCCGCAGCTGGCCGAGCGCTGCGAGGCCAGTGAAGGTCTGGAGAACCTGCTCAGCAAGGCTGGCGACTGCACTTGCTTGCAGGCAGCGCTCGCTGCCTGCATCAGCAAGCGCTACACAGCCAGCCGCATCCGCCGACTGCTGCTGCAAATACTGCTGGACCAGTCCAAAGCAGTATGGCAGCAGCAGGAGCCTGCCTACCTGCGCTTGCTGGCTTTCAACGATACAGGCCGTCAGCTGCTGCATCAGATGAAGACAAGCACCAGCCTGCCACTCATCACCAAGCTAGGTCAAAACGCCTTAAACAATGATAACGCCGCCTACCAAACGCAATTAGCATTGGAAATAGCTGCTACCGACACATGGTCCCTGCTGCAGCATGACACCGCACTTAACCGCAGCGGCAACGATTTTTACCAATCACCCATCTACGTCCGCAGCCAAAGCTAAATATCGCTGTCAAACAACTAAAATACTGCTTAAACAACAAAAAGCTGTAACGTCAGCATCACACATATGATGCCTCGTTACAGCTTTTATAATGCACTTATTTCTTATTCTTCTTCAGCAGCTTCCGGCTCCGGCGCTTCTGCCGGTGCCTGCGGATGCTGTATGTTATTCATTTCTTCCTTAACACTTTGGATGTTTTCCTTAAGTCCGCCCAAAGCACTGGTCAGATTACCACTCAAAAATTCAAGCATATCATCAGCATACTTCAGGGAAGACTGTTTAACCTGTAAAGCATACTCATCAGCAGCAAGCTTGGTTTCCTCCTGGTAGCGCAGCGCGTTAGCCTTAATATCCTCGGCTACAGCATTGGCCTGTTTTACAATCTCCTCCTGCTGTACCTTGGCATCAGCCTCAGCCTGAGCAACACTTACAATACGCTCTGCCTCTTCCTTAGCCTGCTGCACAATACGGTCGGCATCAGCATAGGCCTTATCGACAATATTCTTCTGCTCCTCCAGCACCTGGTTGGCACTTTTGATTTCACGCGGAATTGCTTCCTTGAGATCATCAATAATATTCAGCAGATCGTTTTCATCAAGCATAATCTTATCCATCAAAGGAACACGTCTTGCATTAGAAACCAAATCAAGAAATTCGTCAAAAAGTCCATCGAGTGCTACATTAGTTTTGTTGCGTTCAATCATGATATCATCCCCACTCTAATCTATTCAAACTTTTGGTAAACGTGCTTACGAACGCGTTCTTCGATGCATTCAGGCACTAAATCCTTTAATTGACCGCCGAAGGTTGCCAGCTCGCGTACACCGGAAGAGCTGACGAAGGAATATTTTGCATTGGTCATGATGAAAACAGTTTCCAGATCATTATCAATTTTTTTCAGCAGCAGCGCTCTTTGGAATTCGTATTCAAAATCAGTAAACGCGCGCAGACCTCTGACAATAAAAGGAGCATCCTCCTTTTTGCAGAATTCATTCAACAGACCTGAAAAGCAGGTTACCCTTACGTTAGGAATATGCTTAGTTGCTTCCTTAAGCATTTCCACACGCTCTTCCATAGAAAACATTGCCTTATCCTTACCTGGATTATGAAAAACGCTGATAATCAGCTCGTCAAACATCGCACTTGCTCTTTCAAAAATATCAATATGACCCTTGGTAACAGGATCAAAGCTTCCTGGACAAACTGCTCTGCGCATAGCCAGACCTCCTAATCTATTCTTAACCGGAACCCGATCAAAGAAAACCCTATTATATATCTTGTCTTTTATTCGACATAAAAGCTGATAATCCTTTTTATTTCCCAAAAATATTATAATTCCAACGGATTATAACAAATAAAATCTACCAAAGTTTCGCCATAGCGGCTGCTACGCACCAGCTCACAGCCCGCCGGCAGCTCCGGCAACGCATTATGCGCACTGCGCTCTACTACCAGATAGCCACCGGGACACAAAAAAGAGCGTCTGCCCAAAAGCGCAATAATCTGCTCTATCCAGCCCTTGTTGTACGGCGGATCGCAAAAGGCAAAATCAAACTGCTCCCCTGCTGCCGCCAGCCTTTCTGCAACGGCAGGAGCACTGCCCTGCAGCACTCTGCAATCAGCCTCTGCGCGGCACTTGGCAATATTGCTGCGCACCAGACGCAAGGATTCCTTACTCGCGTCAATAAATGTAACAGCTGCAGCGCCACGGCTCCAGCTTTCCAGCCCCAGGTTACCAGTACCCGCAAAAAGGTCCAGCACCTCAGCGCCGATAATCTTACTGCCTATAATATTAAAAACGGATTCCTTAACCCTGTCCGCAGTCGGCCGTACATCATATGTTTTCGGTACAGTCAGCTGCAGGCCGCGGGCCTTGCCGGTAATTATTCTCATATACTGCTCCTCTGTGTTATAATTGGGTTGAGATGGCATTTCGCCCCCTTTCGCCTCACTTCGTTCCGCACCTTCCCCGTAGGGGAAGGCAAGCAGTCAGCTTTCGCAATCACTTTCTCGCCTGCCCCATCGGGGAAGGTGTCAGCGAATGTAATGAGCTGACGGAAGGGGGAAATTAATCTTAAACATTCTCTACATTTTCTTTCAAAGGACACCCTTATGCGCAATTCAAGCAAAATAATCTTCATAATTTGCACCATAATGCTGATATCAGGCATTTGCTTACGCCTTGCCCTGCCCTCAAGCATCCCGCTCAGGCTGGCGCAGCCAACGCCAACGCAAAGCGTTCTGCTGCTGCCGCTCGACAGCCGCCCTGTTTGCAGCACCATGGTACAAAAGCTGGGCGCGCTTGCAGGCCTAAATGTAATTTTACCGCCAAAAAGCTATCTTGACAACTACCAGACGCCCTCCGGCAGGCAAAAACTTTTCCCATGGCTGCAAAAAAATCAGCCATTCTATGACTACAGCATCATTTCTGCCGACAACCTGCTGCATGGTGGCCTGCTGGCTGCCCGCAGGAACACCGCCACTCCATCTGAGGAAGATGAGCTGCTCAAGCAGCTGCGGCAGCTGCCAATAACAAGGCAGCAGGCAATTTTTTCCGTTATTCCGCGTCTGCTCGTCAGTGACCAGCTTTTACCGGACCGTTGGTATCAATATCAGCTGATGCGCTATTCTCAGCTTGCCGATATAGTGCGCATCACCGGCAGCTTCGCCCTTACGCAGGAGCTGCGCCGGACAGAAGCTAAAATTCCTGCCAAGGTTTTGGATAAATACCGCAGCCGTTATCAGCAAAGCGACCGCTTTAACATGGGCCTGCTTACGCTTGCCACAGATGACAGACGGATAACCTTCGGTCAGGACGATGCTTCACCCATCGGACACGCCAGTGCCGTAAAACTGCAAAGCAGCATCGCTGCCAAAAAGCTGCAACAGCAGGCGCAGCTCACCTACGGCGCAGATGAAATCGCCTCCCTGCTGCTCGTACGCTACTATCTGCAGCAAAGCAACTGGCAGCCCAAGGTCTACCTGCATTATGCTTCTCCCAAAGCAGAAGGTGCAGATATGCCCTATATGGCCGTCTGCGTCGGTGCAGCGCTGCGCAACCAGCTTAAGCTCATTGGAGCGTCAGAAGTAAGCACGCCGGATAGTGCAGACCTCATCTGCTATGTTAACTGCGGTAACGACGATTTCCGTCCGTCTGCCAAGCAGGCACAAGAGTTGCAGCAAATGCTGAACCAGGGTTATAGAGTTGCATTAGTCGACAGCAGCGCCAATTTTGAAGCAGAAGAGCTACTATTGCCCCAGCTTTTGGCAAACAACGTACCAATCAACAAGCTCGCCGCCTACGCCGCCTGGAACACCTTCAGCAATTCTTCAGGCACTGCCTTGGCACAGGGACTGCTTTTCTGCGGCCGCCTGCGTCAGCTGCAGACAGCAGGCGCGGACCCCGAGCGGCTGGCAGCACTCTTCGCTGCCAACCTAAACTTCACGGCAGAGCGTATCCTCGAGGACTACTATTATCAAAAGCTGGTGCATCCCCAACTGCGACAAAATTTGGAAGCCTTTGGTATAAATCCCGTAGAGCTGGACAGCGAAGATAAAACGGCAACAGAGCAATATATCCAGGGAAAGCTCAGCCTGCAGGCATATAAGCTGCTGCACGATAATTTGGGACGCACACCCTTTTATCAGCAAAACGGACAAAGCTATTATCTGCGCGACCTCAGCGTCGGCGCTAAGCTCCCTTGGGCAAGAATCTTTGAAGCAGAGCTGCAGGTATGGACGCATACAGGCGTAAAAACAGAATAAAATACAGTACAAGCGTATTTTCTCTCTATACGCTTAACCAAACCAAGCCTCTGATATAACTTCATTTAAAAGTATATCGGAGGCTTATTTAAATTTATAAGACCAATCACACAAAATTTATAAAACTAAAATCTTAAATACCCAGAGAACGAAAAAACGAAGACTGTACCGCCAACAGCACAGCCTTCGCTCTTTTATCTCAGCAGAAGCTGAAAATATTATTTTTTAGCCTTGGAATCAACTACATCCTTCAGGATTGCTTCAAATGCTTCGAAGCTCATAGCGCCCATATCGCCCTCGTTACGGTTACGCGGAGAAACGGTATTGTTTTCCATATCGCGGTCGCCGACAACCAGCATGTACGGGATTTTCTCCAGCTGACCTTCACGGATCTTCTTGCCGATTTTTTCGTTGCGTGCATCAACAGTTACGCGATAGCCATTAGCCTCCAGCTTATGAGCCAGCTCATAGCAGTAGTCAACAGCACGATCGGTTACCGGCAGGAAGCGAACCTGCTCCGGAGCCATCCAGGTCGGCAGTGCGCCTGCATAGGTTTCGATAAGGTATGCCAGAGTACGCTCGTAGCAGCCCAGGGAGGTACGGTGAATGATGTACGGCAACTTCTTCTCGCCATTCTCATCAACATAGTACATACCGAATTTCTCTGCCAGCAGCATATCAATCTGAATAGTAACAATGGTGTCCTCTTTGCCGAATACGTTGTGGAACTGGATATCCAACTTCGGACCGTAGAAAGCAGCCTCGTCAAAGCCAACCTCATATTTAACACCGAGGTCATCAAGGATTTTCTTCATAGCAGCCTGTGCATGATCCCATTGCTCAGCGGTGCCTTCATATTTGTTGTTCGGGTTTGCAGGATTCCATTGGCTGAAGCGGAATGTGCATTTATCCAGCATGCCGACAGTTTCCAGGCAGTATTTAGCCAAATCCAGGCAACCCTTAAATTCTTCTTCCAGTTGGTCAGGACGAAGAATCAGATGGCCTTCGGAAATAGTGAACTGACGCACACGAATCAGGCCGTGCATTTCGCCGCTGTCCTCGTTACGGAACAAAGTAGAGGTTTCGCCCAAGCGCATCGGCAGCTCACGATAGGAACGCTGGCGGTTCAGGAAAACCTGATATTGGAACGGGCAGGTCATAGGACGCAGAGCGAAGCATTCTTTAGTTTCGTCATGCGGGTCGCCCAGGATGAACATGCCGTCAAGATAATGATCCCAGTGACCGGAAATGCGGTACAGGTCGCGTTTTGCCATCAGCGGAGTCTTGGTCAGCAGATAGCCGCGTTTTTGTTCCACATCCTCAACCCAACGCTGCAGCAGTTGGATTACACGTGCACCTTTCGGCAGCAGGATAGGCAGACCTTGGCCGATATAATCAACAGTAGTGAAGTATTCCAGATCACGGCCCAGTTTGTTATGGTCACGCTTCAAAGCCTCTGCCTGCTGTTCCAGATATGCGTCCAGCTCTTCCTTCTTCGGGAAAGCAATACCATAGATACGTTGCAGCATCTTGCGGTTAGAATCGCCACGCCAGTAAGCGCCGGTAGCGGAGGTCAGTTTAATAGCGTTGCCTTTAATACGGCCGGTAGAATCAAGATGCGGGCCTGCACACAGATCAGTGAAGTCGCCTTGTTTGTAGAAGCTGATAACCGCATCCTCAGGCAGGTCGTTAATCAATTCAACTTTATAAGGTTCTTCTTTTTCTTCCATGAATTTTACAGCCTCTGCACGCGGCAGCTCAAAGCGCTCTAATTTCAGCTTTTCTTTGCAGATTTTACGCATTTCGCCTTCCAGTGCAGCAAGATCCTCCGGAGTGAACGGAGCCGGAGTATCGAAATCATAATAGAAACCGTTGTCAATGCTCGGACCGATGGCCAGCTTAACATCGGGATGAAGTCTCTTCATAGCCTGCGCCAGCACATGGGAGCAGGTATGCCAATAGGTTTGGCGGTATTCCTTGTTTTCAAAGCTAAATTTGTTTTCCTCAGACATTTTTGTTTCCTCCTAACATAATGTATCGTAAACAGTGCAGTCCGGGCAAAAAAAATAAACCCCGGTCCCACACCAAAGGGACGGAGTTATCCGCGGTTCCACCCTCATTGACATATGTAGTGACATATGCCCACTCGGTACCGTTAACGCCGGTAATACGGACTGGCATACTTGCTTGCGCGTTCCGCAGTCAGTTTGAAGGCGGTGCGCCCTTCGTTTCCTTCCTGCTGCTCTCAGCCACGGCAGCATTTTCTGTAGAACCCTCCACGACGGCAATTCCTTCGCATTACTGTTACTATTTTCATTTACCAGTTTATTATAGCACACCGGCAATGCTTGTCAAGCTTCCACTGGAAAAAATTTTTATTTCATAGTATAATAAGAAAATAAATTCTTTTACTTGTAAACATGCCAAAAAACGAGTCCTTTGTGCATGTATATTAACCTTTATAAAACGTATATATTCAGAACTGTTAATAATCAAGGAGGCGTACGCATGGCAAAATTCACATTTCGGCACCATAAGCTGGCAGCAGCCATCTGCACAGCTGCTTTACTGATGCCGGTTTCCGTCCAGGCCAAACGCCTGACTATTCTTTATGTACCCTTAGATAACAGACCTGTCTGCTCCGCCTATGTACAGCAGACAATGGAGGCAGCAAACTGCAAAATCATCCTGCCACCCGAAAAATATATTGCCAGCAACGAAAAAAACGGTAACCCTGACAGCATCTGGGAATGGCTGGAGCACAAGGCTCCCCAGGCAGATGCTGCTGTTATCAGCACCGACAGCCTGATTTACGGTGGCCTGGTTGCCTCGCGTACACACAATATAAGTCAAGAAGAGCTACAAAACCGCGTTAAGCATCTGTACGAATTAAAAATTACTTTACCGATAAAGCTTTATGCCTTTTCGACGATTATGCGCACACCGCGTGCCAGCAGAGGACGTGTAGAGCCGCCTTACTACAGCACCATAGGCCCAAGTATCTTTGCCTACAGCCAGCTTTTAGACAAGCAGGACCAGGGCAAGCTGTCGCCTGCGGAAAAGCTGACGATGCAGGCACTGGAGCGCAACATGAAAAAAGCTGAGCTGGGTGACTGGCTGGAGCGACGCGAAAAAAATCTGCTTGTCAACCAGGAGCTTACACGCATGGCCCGCAACGGCAAATTTCATTATTTTGCCATCGGCAAGGATGATAACGCTCCTCTTTCCGCTACGCACATGGAAGGACGCAAAATCAGCCTCAGTACCTTTGATATGAGCAGAGACTGCTTTCAGATTTTGGACGGAGTTGATCAGCTCGGCCTGCTTTTAATCGCCCGTGCCTACAACGAGGCCAACGGCACTAAACCTTCCGTTTATCCCCTGTACAGCGTAGGAGCCGGTGCCTCCACCCTGCCCCAGTATAGCGACGCACGGCTGCAGGACAGCGTACCCCAGCAAATTATCGCTGCCGGTGCAGTACAGGCACAATCTGCGGACAACGCCGACCTTATTTTGGCACTCAATACGCCGCAGGACGGTATCGTCAAGGATTCCACAGCAGATGACAATCAGCCCTTCGCTTCTGTTGCCAACAAAAATTTTGTAGGGCTTATCGGCAAGCAGCTCCAGTCCGGACACAGCGTTTCACTAGCTGACATCAGCTATTCCAACGGTGCCGATAACGGCTTTATGCAGCTATTGTCAAACAGCGGTGAGCTTGAGCACTTAACGGCCTATAACGGCTGGAACACCGTCGATAACGCTGTAGGCTATGCCATCGCCCAGGGACTTATCGCCCGCGATATGAGCAGCGAAGCACGCAGCAGACTGCTGCGCCAACGCCTTATCGACGATTGGTTTTACCAGAGCAATGCGCGTCGCAGTGTTTCAAACGAGCTGGAAAAGCATAACCGCGAGGATTTGAAATATGATCTTGCTACAGAGGAAAAAGTAATCCTGCAACAGGTTACTGCAGACTGTCAAAGAATGGTTAATGATTGTCCGCTGACCAAAGGCACTAAGTTCTCACTTTCCTTCCCCTGGAAGCGTTTATTTGAGGTAGACGTAGAAATTAAGAAATAAAAACAGCGCAGAGAATTGCAGCCAAAAACTGACAAGCTCTGCGCTTTTATTATGCCAACGTTTTTATATAACAGTCACTAAGAAAAATTTAGGAAACAAAAATCCCCGTCACTTTCGCGACGGGGATTGATTTGCATTTGTGACGAAGCATATGGTGCTTTATTCGTCATTAGTTCCAATCACCAGGCTGGCGAGAAAGTGCCAGAGGCGAGGAACGGATGCCGCCGGCGTACTTCTAGTACGTCAAGGCATTTGTGACGAAGCATATGGTGCTTTATTCGTCAGACTGGTATTATTTGCCGGGGAAGAACGGCCATACCATCGGAATAACAATCAGGGATACGATGAAGCATACGATTACGAGACCGCAACCAGCTTTCAGGTAGTCCATGAATCTGTATCCGCCAGGGCCGAGTACCAGAGTGTTCGGAGGAGTACCTACCGGAGTTGCGAATGCGCAGGATGCTGCAACAGCGATAGCCATCAGAACTGCTTTCGGGTCAGCGCCCAGGTTTTTAGAAATTGCAATACCGATTGGGCACAGCAGAGCTGCGGATGCGGTGTTGGACATGAACTGAGTCAGGCCGCAGGACAGGATGAACAGAACTGCGGTTACAACCAACGGAGAAGGAGAGCCGCCCATCAGGCTAACGGTCCATTCAGCGATGAGTTTGCCAGCACCAGTTTTATCCATAGCGGTGGATACAGGCATCATACCTGCGAACAGGAAGATGGTTACCCAGTCAATGGAAGCATAAGCCTGTTTTTCGGTTAAGCAGCCGGTCAGTACGCAAATCAGCGCGCCAATAATAGCAGCCATTTCCAGAGTTACGCCTTTGATATCGAGAGCCATTACCAGAACAACGGCAATCAGGATAGCACCGGAGATAATCTGTTTTTTGCTGTCAGTGCTGGTAGCTTCGATTTCCTGCTCAATATCCTGGTCAGCATCAAGCTCAACCTTCGGCAGCAGGTGTTTACCGATAAACATCATGTACAGCATGCCGGCAATGGATACCGGAATACCAATCCAGGCAAATTCGAAAAAGCCAAAGCTCGGCAGGCCGGCAGCAGTCAGAGCGCCGGTTGCAATGATGTTAGGCGGGGTACCTACCATGGTGATGATACCGCCCCAGCCGCAGGCAAATGCCAAAGGCATTAACTGACGGGAAGCAGGAATCTTCGCTGCGGAGCAGATGCCTAATGCTACAGGCAGCAGGCAGGCCGCAGTACCGGTGTTGGAGAGCACGGAAGACAGTGCAGTGCCGACAATCATCAGACCAAACATCAGGCTGTTTTCACCGGTTCCGCACAGGTGTACAACTTTGTTACCGATGGACTGTGCCAAACCGGTGTAAAACATCGCTGCACCTACGACAAACATGCCGGCAAACAATACTACGGTAGAATTGGATAAGCCGCTAAAAACTTGCTTAGCAGGCAATAACCCCAACAGACCGCAGGCGATAGCACCGGCAGTAGCAGTGATTGCTAATGGAATAAGTTCGGTAATGAAAAATAATGCAACCACAGCCAACAGAATCAAACACTTAATAGCAGGGGACATAACAGTTTCCTCCTTTTATAAGTTTTTACGTAATGTATAAATATAACTTATCACAGTTTATTTCTACATTCCCGTTGTCTTAATATTATCCTAAAAGCATCAACCTATGTGTGACTTAAGCAACATTTTTAACTGTTTTTCAGAATATTTTAAATGATTTTATTTACATTATATTTATTTAATTTTTTAAAGTTGTTTTTAGCACTTACAGTACCGATTTCATCAGCTCAGGTACTAAAAAATACAACGTATTATAAGCTGTCAACACTTTCATTCTTATCATATTTCCCCGCCTGCATAACAGCAGAAGGCCGCTGCGCTTTTACAGCAACAGCGACCTTTCTGCCAATGTTTGATTCAGGGTGTCGTCTAATATGGGAGCATTAAGGGAAGAACGGCCATACCATCGGAATAACAATCAAGCTTACAACAAAGCATACCAGCACCAGACCAGTTCCGCATTTCACATAGTCCATAAATTTGTAGCCGCCGGGACCAAGCACCAGAGTACAAGGCGGAGTGCCAACGGGAGTTGCGAATGCGCAGGATGCAGCAACAGCAATCGCCATTACAACAGCCTTGGGATCTGCATTCAGCTGTTTAGCAATCGCTATACCAATCGGGCACAGCAACGCAGCAGAAGCGGTGTTGGACATGAACTGTGTCAGGAAGCAGGAGATGGAAAACAGTACTATCGTTACAATAAGCGGTGTAGGTTCGCCGCCCATCAGTCCTACTGCCCAGTTAGCAATCAGCTTGCCTGCGCCGGTTTTATCCATTGCAGTGGATACAGGCATCATGCCCGCAAACAGGAAGATGGTTACCCAGTCGATGGAGGAATAAGCCTGTTTTTCAGTCAGGCAACCGGTAAGTACGCATACAAGAGCACCGATAATAGCAGTCATTTCCAAGCTGATAAACTTAAAATCTAAGGCCATTACGATTACGCAGACCAACAGAATCATACCGGAAATCATTTGCTTTTTCTTATCATGGGTAGTAGCTTCAATTTCCTGTTCGATTTCCTGATCCGCATCAAGCTCTGCCTTCGGCAGCAGATACTTGCCAATCAGCAGCATATAGAGAATACCTGCTACAGATAGAGGAATACCAATCCAGGCAAATTCAAAGAAGCTGAACCCCGGCAAACCGGCAGCTGTCAGAGCGCCACTGCCGATAATATTAGGCGGTGTACCTACCA
>OLOS01002550.1_pt1 | contig 12147 bp, 10 predicted proteins | sample 1672631 | NCBI WGS metagenome assembly OLOS01 (sample SAMEA3136707, study PRJEB25190) | human gut metagenome | biome: human gut; feature: human-associated habitat; material: faeces | place: Austria | collected 2013 | reverse complement strand
GCCCCTTGTCCCCGCCGAGGAGATCGACCTCGCCATCGTCCCCTGTGCATCGGCGTCCCCGGACGGCGGCCGCCTTGGCAGAGGCGGCGGGTACTATGACCGCTTCCTGCGCCGCTGCACCGGCGACGCGCTGCTCCTGTGCCGGGAAGCCCTCCTCCGCGCCCATATCCCCCAAGAGCCCCACGACGTCCGCCTTCCCGCCGTCATCACCGAGCGGGGGCGGCTGTAACAGGGGAGGGGAGAACCGCGTGACAAGCGGGAGAGGATGTGGTATACTGCTCTTATCAACCACAAAGGAGGGCGTACCATGCGTATCAACTGGTTCAAGGACGAAAATCATCTCATCTACATCAACGGCGCGACACAGCTGGCGGAGCTGGAACGGACGCTGCACTTCCCCGGTCTGGAGGAGGCGGCCAACGACCTGCGGCAGCACCCCACGGCGGAGGGCTTCACCATCAAGGGACCCAAGCGCACCAGCGGGCGGCTGTTCGTGCCCGACCTGACCTTTGGCGAGCACATCGAAATGGGCGAGAACATCTTCTTCTACATGGGCGAGATGCAGGAGTGCTACGTCATCTACTGGCCGGACGCACCGGTAGCCAAGTGAAAGTAAAAAACGCAGAGACGCCGCCGCGTCTCTGCGTTTTTTCCTGTCAATCCCCCGTGTCCGGCAGCGTCACTGTGAAGGTGGAGCCCTTCCCCGGCTGGGAGAACACCGTCACCTGCCCGCCGCACAGGCTCACCGCCCGCCGCACGATGGACAGCCCCAGCCCGTTGCCCCGGCTGTCCGGGCACGTCTCGGCGCGGTAGAACTTATCGAAAATGTGCCGCTGTGTCTCCTCATCCATGCCCACGCCCGTGTCGGACACGGACACGGCGATCTCCCCCTCACTCTGCCGCAGCACCACGGTGATCTGTCCCCCGGCGGGGGTGAACCGTATGGCGTTGGACAGGAGGTTCGACCAGATGTGCTCCATCAGCTCCTCGTTGCCGTAGTAGTCCACCCGGTCGAGGTCGCCCTCCACCGTCAGCCCCTTCTTCAGCCACGCCCGCTCCTGCTGGTGGACGCACCGGCGCAGCTGCTCGTCCAGACTGTACCGCGCCTTCCCCGACACGATCTCCGTGTTCTCGTACTGGGTCAGCTCCAGAATACGGGTGCTCATGGCGGCAAGCCGCTCGGACTGCTGCACGATGGTGTCCGTATAGGTCTGCCGCTGCTCCGCCGTCAGGTCTGTGCTCTGCAAAAGCTTGGCGAAGCCCCGTATGGAGATGAGGGGCGTTTTGAACTCGTGGGAGAAGGTGTTCACGAAGTCGGAGCGCAGCATCTCCACGCTGGCCAGCTCCTCCGCCATCTTGTTGAAGCTGCGGATATACTCCGCCACCTCGCCCCGTGCGCCGCGCACCTCCACCCGGACGGAGTAATCCCCCGCCGCCACCGCCTGCGTGGCGTGCATCAGCCGGGACAGGGGAGCCAGATACCCTCGGAATATAAACACCGCCAGCAGCACGCCCAGAATGACGCTCACCGTCAGCAAAAGGATGGGCCACAGCAGCGTGTAGCTCTTGTCCTCCAGATGCACCAGCTGCTGCACCAGCGAGAGTATGCCGATCGCCAGCGTGGCATACGCCACCACCAGCCCCAGCACCAGCAGGATCATGGTGCCCAGCAGCCGGAAGGGCGGGCTTTCCTTCGTCGCCTTATTTCTGCTCATTTCCGTCCTCCCGCAGCATCCCCATATAGCCGAACCCCCGGATGGTTCGCAGCTCAAAGTCCGGGTTGTCCCGGAACTTGTCCCGCAGCCGGGAGATATAGACCTCCACGGTGTGCTCGTCCACGTCGCTGTCCAGATCCCAGATGTCGTCGATCAGCTGCCGCTTGGTGAAAAGCGTCCGTGGGTAGGACAGCAGCTTGTACAGCAGCATGAATTCCTTCGCCGTCAGCTGCCACGTGCCCTGCGGCGTGATGACCTGCAACGCACTGCGATCCAGAACCGTGGAGCCTACCGCCAGCCGCCGCTCCGCCCGGCTGCAATACCGCCGCAGCAACGCCTCAATGCGCCAGAGCATCTCCTCCTCGTCCACGGGCTTCACCATGTAGTCGTCCGTCCCCGCCCGGAAGCCCCGCCGCTTGTCCTCCTGGGTCACCCGCGCCGTCACCATCAGCACCGGCAGGTCGCAGTTTCCCTCCCGCAGCGTCTGTGTGAAGGTGATGCCGTCCATTCGCGGCATGGTGATGTCCACCACCGCCAGATCGCACTGGTAGTGCTCCATGACCTCCAACGCCTCCACGCCGTCTCCTGCGGGGCACGGCTCGTACCCGGCGCGGCGCAGCACCTCGCACATTAAAAGCCGGGTGCTCTCGTCATCCTCGGCGACCAAAATCCGAAACATACCGCTCCTCCTTTGCGCTTTTCTCGATTTTATCACATTTGCCCATAAAAATCGAGAGTTTTTAGAGGTTGGATTGAGGTTCCTCCGGTATACTACAAGCACAATAGGAAAAACATAGGAGGAACTGCCCCATGCATAGACCTGTTTGCATCACCTACGACAGTACCTGTGACCTGACGCCCCAGCTGCTGGAGCGTTTCCGGATACGCACCATCCCCCTGACCATCCAGAGCGGGGAGCGGGTTTTCCCCGACGACGGCAGCTACACCTCGGCGGATCTGTACGACGGCTACCGCCGGGACGGCACGCTGCCCAAGACCTCCGCCATCAGCCCGGAGGAATTTCGCAGCTTCTTCTCCGCCATTTTGGACGAAGGCTTTGACATCGTCCACATCGACATCAGCTCCGACCTGTCCTGCACCTGCCAGAACGCCGTGATGGCGGCGCAGGAGCTGGCGGACAAGGGCGCGATCCACGTGGTGGACAGCCGCCAGCTCTCCACCGGCGGCGGCCTGCTGGCACTTCAGGGGGCGAAGCTGCGGGATGACGGCATGGCGGCGTCGGACATCGCCGCGGAGCTGCGCCGTCTTGCGCCCCTCAGCGATACCAGCTTCGTGCTGGACACGCTGGAGTATATGTGGAAGGGCGGCAGATGCAGCGGCGTGACGGCTCTGGGAGCCAATATGCTGAAGCTGAAGCCCAGCCTTGAGATCCGGGACGGCAAGCTGGTGGTCTGCAAGAAATACCGCGGTGCCATGGAAAAGGTGTACCGCCAGTACGTCACAGAGCGTCTGGCGGGCAAGGCGGTGGTGGACGATTGGGCGTTCATCACCCACTCCGGCGAGGTGTCGGAGGAGACCTTGCAGGAGCTGACGGCACTGGTGCGGGAGCTTGCACCCTTCAAGGAGGTATTCGTCACCCAAGCGGGCTGCACCGTGTCCTCTCACTGCGGCCCCGGCACGCTGGGCGTGCTGTTCCTCCGCCAGCCCGCCCCCACCGAATAACTGACCGAAAAAAACACCACCCGATCGGGTGGTGTTTTTTTACTCCTGTCGATACCTCAGCCCAGCTTGCCCCACGTCAGCGGCCCGGCAATGCCGTCCGCGCTCAGTCCGTTGGCTTTCTGGAACGCCATCACCGCCGCGTAGGTCTTGCTGCCGAAAATGCCGTCCACTGCGCCGCAGTCGAAGCCCTTCTTGTTCAGCAGCTCCTGCAGCTTCCGCACAGCGTCACCGCGTGAGCCGCGATACACCATGGGCTGGGTGCCCGCCGTCGTGCTTGCCGATGGCAGAGCCGCCGTCGTGTCGTACAGCTTCGCCCACGTCAGCTTGCCCACGATACCGTCCGCCGCCAAGCCGTTGGCGTTCTGGAACGCGATCACAGCCGCCCGTGTGTTCCTCCCGAAGATCCCGTCCACGCTTCCGGCGTTGTAGCCCTTGGCGTTCAACATCTCCTGCAAGGTCTTAACGTCACTGCTGCGGGAGCCTAAGAACAGCGTGGGCAGCTTCGCCGGTGCGGCGGGCGCACTGGTGGATACTCTGTGACCGGAGCCGCCGCCGGTACTGCCGCCGGTACTGCCGCCGGTGCCGCCGCCGGTATTGCCTCCGGTGTTGCCACCGCCGGATGTCTCCACGACCTTGACGCTCACAGCCACGTTGTTGGCGGGGTTGTGGTTGTTGTCGCCGCCATAGTTCGCCCTGAACTCCACCGCGTCGCCTGCGGTGTTCATCACGGCGTCACCGTCCTCCCACGTCCAGCCGCTGGGCAAAACCACCGTGGAGAGGGCTTTGCCCACGGAGCCGATCAACCCGGAGGGAGCAGGCGCGTCAGCCTTGGCGATTTTGAAAGTCACCGTGGCGGTCACGCCATCCAGCGTGATGCGGGCGGTGTACTCCCCTGCGTCCACGGGGGCAGTGCTAAGGGTGGTGCCGTCCTTCGCATAGATGATGCTGGGAACGCTGATTGTGCTGACGAGATTGTTTTCCAGCTTGGCAGCTTTTGCCGTGCCGTCGTAGGTTGGACGGGTCGGTGCCTGGATGGTCACGCTGCCGCCGCTGATGGAGCAGCCGCTGCACTTGGCGGTGATGGTGTCACCCGCTGTATTCACCTCATACGTCCAACGGTGCTGATGTGTAGCAAAGGAGAGATTGCCCGCATCGTCTCTAACGACGTCGTACTTGCTGGAATACGTGTCGTGGGTGAAAATCTCGGAGTAATTCAAACTCGCATCGGTTGCCCCGGTGGCGAACTTACCTGATGTGCTCACACCGATTCGCGCACCCTGTTGCAGTCCGTTGACCGTGATGGTCTTGCCTTCGTACAGGCGGACATTGTTCGTGATATGATCGAAGTACCCCTTATTGCCGTTGATCTTCACAGCACCGGACACCGTGAACGTCGTGAACGTGCCGTCTTTATATATATACACACCGCCGCCGCTGGACGCCTTGTTGCCGGTAATGCTGCCGCCGCTCATGTGGAACGTTCCGACCACATATACGCCGCCGCCGCCCCGGGCGTGGTTGCCGGTAATGCTGCCGCCGCTCATGTGGAACGTGCCGTCTTCACCTGCATACACGCCGCCGCCATGACCGTCGTAGTTGCCGGTCGCCTTGTTGTCGGTGATGCTGCCGCCGCTCATGTGGAACGTGCCCTTGTCCACGCGCACGCCGCCGCCCCGGGAGTTGCCGCCGTTGCTGGTCGCCTCGTTGCCGGAGATGGTGGCTGTGCCGCTCATGTTGAACGCGCCGCCGTTCACAAACACGCCGCCGTTATGGGGAGCCGTGTTGTCGGAGATTCTGCCGCCTTTCATGTGGAACGTGCCGCCGCCCATGCCTACGCCGCCGCCGTAGGTCTCCGAATAGTTCTTGTCGATGCTGCCGCCTTCCATGTTGAACGTGCCATCTTTCACATACACGCCGCCGCCGTAGGTGCTTGCCCTGTTGCCGGAGATGCTGCCGTCGTACATGTTGAACGTGCCGTAGCTCATATACACGCCGCCGCCCCGACCGTTTTCTTGAGAACCAGTCGCATTGTTGCCGGAGATGCTGCCGCCGTACAGATTGAACGTGCCGCCGCCGCTCACATACACGCCACCGCCCATCTGCGAAGAGTTGCCGGTAATGCTGCCGCCGTACATATCGAACGTACCGCCGTACACATGTACGCCCAAGCCGTTTTTGGAGACGTGGGTGACTTTGCCGCCCCCACGGCAGTCGGTCAGCGTCACATTACCGCAAGACTCAATAGTATTATTGCCCGTGTTGATGGAGACGGTTTTGCCATTCAGATCCAGTGCCACAGTAGTGCTACTGCCAAAGGTCCAAGTGTTCGCCAGCGTCACATCCGCCGTCAGATAGTAGTAACCATCATTGGGTAGTTTGGTTGCATCGCTCCACGGCTCCCATGTAACGTCGGGGTGCTTTGGCTTGCCCTCGCTATTCATGTGGTTGCATACCTTGCCGCAGACAGGGTGCTTTACCAGAGTTGCACCTGAGCAGAGCAGCACCTTGTTCTCAACAGGCTTAGTGCTGTACTTCCCAAGATCATCAGCAAAGAACACCGCCGCGTCGCTTCCATTCATGCCGTAGCCGCCGTTACCATTCACGGCAATGGTGATAGGACTGCCCGCCGCAGGTGCTGTCGCCGTGGTCACGCCGATTTCCGCGCCGTCCAGCGCGTCGGTGACAGTGATAGTCTTTCCATTGGGCAGATAGACATTACTGTCGCTGCCAACGGAGTTCTTGTTGCCGCTGATCTTCACGCCGCCGGACACCATGAACGTGTCGTGCACATACACGCCGCCGCCATAGGAGGTCGCTGTGTTGCCGGTGATGCTGCCGCCGCTCATGGAGAACGTGCTGTCTTCACTCACAAACACGCCGCCGCCGGTGCTGGGGGTATTGCCGTCACCGGTCGCTGTGTTGCCGGTGATGCTGCCGCCGCTCATATTGAACGTACCGTAGAACACATATACGCCGCCGCCGTTCGTTGCGCTGTTGCCGGTGATGCTGCCGCCCTCCATGTGGAACGTGCCGAAAGCCACAGACACGCCGCTGCCGGGGTACTTACTCCCATCATCTTTATTTCCGTGGGTGATGGTGCCCGTTTCCTTGCAGTCGGTCAGCGTGAAAGTGCCGTGGACGGTGATGTACGTATGGTCGCCCTTGAACTCAATGCTGTTGCCATTGAGGCAAAGCGTGACCGTCTCGCTGACCGTGATGCCTGCATTCAGCGTAAGGTTGGTTTCAAGATAGTAGTCGCCTGCGGGCAGCACGTAGGCACCACCGGACTCATCCTTTTCCCACGTTTCGCCGTCTATTTGCAGCGTGCCTTCGCTTTGGGACAGCTTCCTGGCAAAGACTGTGTTATTCGCATGGCTGTGCGTCCCCGCCGCAGAGCTAAATGCCGCCGCAGACACGCTCTGCTTGGACAGGACATCCCCCTCGCCCTGTCCAGCCACAGTGCTATCCCCGCCCTGTCCGGTTCCAGTGCTATCCTCGTCCTGTCCCGTCACAGTGCTATTTTCGTCCTGCTCGGTCACAGTGTTCCCCTCGCCCTGCTCTGCCGCGAGAGTGTCTCCTGCGCCGGCTGTCCCCGCCTCCTCTGCCAACGCCGCCGTAGGCAGCAGCGACAGGCACAGCATCAGCGCAAGGAAAATACTCAATACTTTTTTCTTCACCGCTTAGTACCTCCTGTGTTTCGTGTCCTTGGGTCTCCCGCCAGCCGCACAGAGAAACCGCTCCCCCGTATACGGGGGACAACGGGGCATGCCCCGTTGTGGAATGACCTCTCGTCAACCGCTGTGGGCGGGCGAAAAGCAGCCTCGAAAATGCTTGCTTTTTTGCCCGTTTGCTGTATAGTAGTATCATACACCGTACGTTAACGTGCGATGCAACACTTTTTTTGCGTCACGGGGATTTTTTTATGAAAAACGACGACAATTTGTTTTCCATCGGAGAGGTGGCAAAGGCGTTGGGCGTCACCCGCCGCGCCATCCTCTACTATGAGGAGTTCGGGCTGATCTGCCCGGACGCGAAGGAGGGGACGAAGGGAAACCGTTACTACACCATCGACACCCTTGTGAAGCTCCGGACCATCCGCATTTTGCAGGGCTTGGGGCTGTCTCTGAGCGACGTGCGGGACTATCTGGACGACGCCTTCGACCTGCCGCAGATGATCCGGCGGCTGGAGAGGCAGCGCGACGAGCTGAACCGCTATATTGAGGGGCTTCAGGAACGCTCCAACACGGAGCCGCCGCAGGTGAAGCAGATCCTCACCCCCCGGCAGACCATCTACCGCAGAACCTTTACCGCGCCCAGCGTGGCGGAGCGGACAAAGCTCCTGCGGCGCACTGCCGTGGAGGGTATGCGGCTCTACGGCACGGATCTCACCCACCGGATGTATCTGGTGGAATCCCACATCCAACGGCCGGAGGAGGTGTCCTTCTGCGTGGCGATCCCCCCGGAGAGCGAGGGGGAGTGCGTGGAGCTGCTGCCCGCCACGCCAGCTCTCAGCCTCTACCACCACGGGGCGTACGAAACTCTGCCTGCCGCGGCAAGGCTGCTTTTCGACTATGCGCGGCAGCACGGTCTCACGCCCACGGGGGAGGTGCGCCGCATTTATCTGGAGGGGCCGCCCCAGCGCAGCGATCCCGCCCACTTCACCACGCAGGTGGTGCTGCCCCTCCGGGACGCACCCCACGAGTGAACCGCCCGCAAAGCAGCAAAAAAACCGCCCCTCCGGGCGGTTTTTTGTCATACTGCGGACAGCGGTTCAGTCCACCACCACCGACGCCAGCTCCTCGGCGGAGATGCGGTACACCGCGCCGTCAATGCCATGGCTGCGGAGGGATGCCAGCACCGCACCCCGCTCATAGGGGCAGCCCATCAGCGCGGCGCAGAGGGCGTCGGCGTCCAGCGTGGAGAAGAAGTCGCCGTATACGGCAGCGTCCCGGATGCTCCCCTTCTGCACGTCCAGCTTGAACTGTACCTTCCCGCCGGCAAAGCGTCCCGTCCGGTCGATGGTGAACTTCGGGCTTCTGCCGAAGATACGCTCCCAGCTCCGGAACTGCTCCCCGGCGATCTCCCGGATACGTGCGTCGTCCTCCGGCGTGACGGTATAGGTGTCGGTGCTGCCGTTCATAATGTGCCGCAACATGGTCTCCTTGAACGTCTCCGCGTCCATGGGGGCGGGAAGATGCTCGGAGATGTTGGTCACGCGATCCCGGACGGACTTGATGCTCTTGGAGGTGATCTTGTAGCTGTCCACCATGGTGGACGCCACCATCTGCGCGATGTCCGTGTCAAACAGCAGCGAGCCGTGGTGCACGATGCAGTCGCCCAGCCGGTACTGGGCGTTGCCGGAGAACTTTTTGCCGTCAATGGTCAGGTCGTTGCGCCCGTTGAAGGCGGCGTTGACGCCCATCTCCCTCAGCGCGTCGATCACCGGGGCGATGTACTGGCTGAACTCGATCTCCCCGGCCTCCTTGTGCTGGATGAACGTGAACTGCCAGCCGCCCATGTCCGTATAGATGGTGCCGCCGCCGCTCATGCGGCGCACCAGATGGATGCCGTGTTCGTCGGCGTAGACCTTGTTGATCTCCTCCAGCACATTCTGGTACTTGCCCACCATCAGCGTGGGCGTGGTGCGCCAGAAAAGGAACACCGTCTCCGGCAGACGCTTTTCCAGCGTGAAATAGTATTCCAGAGCGAAGTTGTAGTACACATCCGTGGAGCCTGTCTCAATATAGATCATGCACGTCCTCCAGTGCCTCCCACGCCTTGTAGGAGCTGCGGGCCAGCGGCGCGGACGCCACGTGGCGGAAGCCCTTGGACAACGCCAGCTCCTTCCAGCGGGCGAAGTCCTCCGGCGTGGCGTACCGCGCCAGCGGATAGTGCTGGGGCGAGGGCTGGAGATACTGCCCGATGGTGAGGATGTCGCAGCCCGTCTCTAAAATATCGTCCATGAGACGGCTGATCTGCTCCTCCGTCTCTCCCAGCCCCACCATGAAGCCGGTCTTGGTCAGCAGCGTGGGGTCCTTCTCCTTGCAGTAGCGCAGCACGCCCAGGGACCGCTCATACCGCGCCTGGGGACGCACGGCACTTTGCAGCTCCTTCACCGTCTCCACGTTGTGGTTCAGCACCTCCGGGTGGGCGGCGATCACCGTGTCCAGCGCGGCGTGGTCGCCCTTCATGTCGGAGATCAGCGTCTCCACCGTGGTGCCGGGGCAGACCTCCCGAATGGCGCGGACGCACTTGGCAAACTGCTCCGCGCCGCCGTCCGGCAGGTCGTCACGGGTAGAGCAGGTCAGCACCACGTGCCGCAGATTCAGCTTTTTGGCGGCTCTTGCCACGTTCATCGGCTCCTCCGGGTCGGGCGGCAGCGGATGGCCGGTGGTGACGTTGCAGAACCGGCAGTTCCGTGTGCAGACGCTGCCGAGGATCATAAAGGTGGAGGTGTGCCTCTGGTAGCACTCACCCAGATTGGGGCAGTTGGCCTCCTTGCAGACGGTGTTCAGCTTCAGATCCCGCATCAGTGCCGCCACCTCGTTGACGGCGTCCTGGTTATAGCGTACCTTCAGCCATTCCGGTTTCTTTTCCATGTCTTACTCCGCTTCCACCACCGCCACGGCGGTGTCCACACAGACGGTGTCGCCCTCCTCCGCCAGCTGCTTCTTCAGCACGCCGGAGACGGTGGCCTCCACCTGATTGACAACCTTATTCGTCTCGATCTCAAAGAGCGGCTCGCCTGCGGCGACGGTGTCGCCCTCCTCCTTCAGCCACGCACACAGAACGCCGCTTTCCATTTCCGGTGCCAGCTTGGGCATATTGATCTTCTTTTCCATCGTGTTGTTCCTTTCTGCCGTACCCGGCGATACGATTATCAAAAGTGTCTTATAGCCGCTTCACATGAGATAGTCCATCAATTCCTCCGCCCCGTCGCCCGCCAGATGGCGGCAGATGGCGGCAAACCCCTCCGGGTCTAAGCGCGCACCGTTGAGCAGCTGCGCCGCCAGCGCACCGTCGATAGCATCGCAGTCGATGACCGCACTTGAAACGATGCCGCGCTTGGCTTGGTAGGCGACGCGGATAGGCGCGCCGTGGAATTGTCCGGATTTCTCGTAGGTAAAGGCGGGCGTCTTGCCCCACGTCCACTCCCAGCTGCGGTACTTCTCGTCCCGCAAGCGGCAGACCTCCGCCTCCTGCTCCGCCGTCAGCGTCAGATGGGGACATCCGGGCGGCACCATCTGCGCCAGCAGCCGGTCCTGAAACTCCTCAATGGTCATGGGATTCGCCAGATGCTCCCGAATATTGGTGACAGTGCAGATGGCGGACGGTGTCCCCCGGCTCTGAAAGCAGTCGTTTTTCCGGTGGGTGGTGATCTGATCCAGCACGCCCAGGTCGGAGGAAAACAGCAGCGTGCCGTGGTGCAGCAGCCGCCCCTTTGTCATCCGCTGTGCGCTGCCGGAGATCTTCAAATCGCCGATGGCGATGTCACAGGTTCGGTTTTTCCGTGCGGGAACGCCGATTTCATTCAACGCCGCGATCACCGGGGAGAGCACGGCGTCGTAGTCCACCGTGCCGCTGGCGCGGACGATGTACGTGTAATTCACATTGCCCAGATCGTGATAGACCGTCCCGCCGCCGCTGATCCGGCGCACCACGGGGATCCCCCGCTGCCGCAGAGCTTCCACGTGCACCTCCCGGCAGATGTTCTGATAGCTGCCCACCACCACCGCCGGGGCGTTCTGCCACAGCAGGAAAACATCATCGTCCAGATACGTCTGGTAAACATATTCCTCAAAGGCTTGGTTGTAAAACGGATCGTGGGAAACGTTCCGCACCGTAAGCATACACAGACACCGCCTTTCTCCTGCATGGGCTTCGCTTGCCCGGTAAGTCGAATTTAGTTTTTCATATCATATTATAGGAAACACCATGCCAATGTCAATGAAAACCTGCCCGGACGCACCGCCTGCGGAGCGTTTGACCCTCCGGTTGACCCAATAAGGCTAAAAATAAGGCTAAAACCTGCTTTCGGGCACAAAACTTCATGCAGGAACGCTGCACCACGAAAATGCGAAAATGCCGGTGCATGAAGTTTTTGTGCATCATTTCCGGGTGCCCCGCAGGGGCGAGGAAATGGCACATTTCTTATTTTGCTATGCTTTTGCATAGCAAAACGCCCTGCCGGAAAAGCGGCAAGACGGGCGGGATGAGCCGCTGAACTTATCCGTTAAATTATAGCATGGGCAGGAGTGGTTGTCAATTGGGAAAAATGGACATGGATACACCCGAAAACGGCGGGGCTTTTGGGCATAGGGGCGCGATTGAACTGCCCCCTTGCCTCTTCCTCCGGGAGAGGCGGTTGAGCGAAGCGAAGACGGAGAGGGAAAACAGGGAAAAAGCCCTCTCAGTCATCTTCGGTGACAGTTCTCCCAAAGGGAGAGCCAAGGGGGTGCACCCCGCTTCGTTTTTCTCCGCTCTCCGGGAGGACTCCCGATTCCTTGAGCCTGTCCAGCGCCGTCCGGTAGCCGCCGCCATATACGAGGCACCGGTTGACCCGGCTGATGGTAGCCGAGCTGGCACCGGTGGATTCCGAGACTTCGATATAGTTTTCGCCGCTGTCCAGCAGGCAGGCGACCCGGAACCGCTGGGACATGGCCTGCAATTCCTTGATGGTGGCCACGTCCTCAAAAAACAGACGGCAGTCCTCCACCGTCCGCAGAGGTGGTTGCAAAAGTATTTGTTC
>OLOS01002549.1_pt1 | contig 12163 bp, 12 predicted proteins | sample 1672631 | NCBI WGS metagenome assembly OLOS01 (sample SAMEA3136707, study PRJEB25190) | human gut metagenome | biome: human gut; feature: human-associated habitat; material: faeces | place: Austria | collected 2013 | reverse complement strand
CCCAGTAATCCCAAACATCCCCCGGGCCGTTCCCCATAGAGTGGGAGTATTCGCACAGCATACCGGGCATGCGGCGTTCTTTGTTTTTTCCGTATCCATCCATTTCACTGGGAGAAAGGTACATTCTGGAGTAAACATCCGGCCGATTTGCACAATCGGGGTCAGCTTCGGCAGCGTAGGTCTCCTTGCGGGAGGCGTCCTCACAATGAACCAAACGGCCGTCATTTTGGCTGTGCAGCCAATCTATCATTGCAACATGATTGGGGCCGTGCTGGCTCTCATTCCCGGTAGACCACATTATAATGCTGCAATGGTTTTTATCCCGCTCAAAAGCGCGCTGCATACGCTCCAGCATTTCTTTCTTCCAAAGTGGGTCGTAGGCCGGCCAGCGGGAAAGCTCGTCGTCATTCCAATAGGTGTCGTTCGGCCGCATAGAAACAAAACCGTGACACTCCAAATCGGTTTCTAAAATTACATAAAATCCCAATTCATCGCACATATTTAAAAATGCCGGCGTGGGCGGGTAGTGCGAGGTGCGAACCGTGTTAATGTTTAAGGATTTCATTAATTTTAAATCCTTAAACAATTCCTCATTCGTCATGCACCATCCGCCGTGGGCAGAGGTATCGTGATGGTTCACGCCGCGCATTTTAATTGGCTTTCCGTTAATAAGCACCTCGTAGTTTTTAGAAATTTGAATGGTGCGAAAGCCGATTTTTTGAACTATTTCCTCCCCAGCGCAGAAAAATTTTAGAGTGTACAGGTACGGCTGCTCCGCATTCCACAAAACCGGGTTTTGAACCGTAAAGCTGCCGGTTTTGGCAATGGTTTGGGTTTGCAAAAGCTGCTGTTCGGCGTTATAAAGGCTAACAACGGCGGTGCGGTTTGTTTGAATTAAAATTTTATTTTTATCGGTTCGCAGGGCAATATCGGTTAAATGGCCGCGGGGGCGTTCCAAAAGGTAAACATCTCTAAAAATGCCGTTAAAACGGAAAAAATCCTGATCTTCCAAATAACTGCCGCAGCACCACTTAAACACCCGAATACGCAAGGTATTTTTACCTTTTTTAGCAAACTTGGTCAAGTTAAATTCAGCCTGAAGGTGCGAGCCTTGGGTAAAGCCAACAAACTGCCCGTTTACAAAAATTTCCGCGCAGGAGGAAACCCCCTCTAACACCAAATAAAGCTGCTTTGCAGGGTTTAAATATTCAAATTCCCTCTCATAAATGCCTAGCGGGTTTTGATCGGGCACCACCGGCGGGTCACACGGGTAAGGGTAATTAACATTCGTGTAATTCGGCGCCTCATACCCTTTTAACTGCCAGCAGGAGGGCACTTCAATTGGCTTCCATTCGGTTGGCTCGCCGGCGCGGTCGCCGTTTTCAAAAAAAGCAAAGTTCCAAATGCCGTTTAAGCTGGTTACCGTAGCGGTGCCACCCGGCAAATAGTAGCTGCGCTGCTGCAACCTGTTTTCAGATGTTTTGTTTGGATTTTCATAAAAGCGTTTCATATTAAATTCTCCCTAATTCTGGCATAAAGCCAATTTAATATAACTAATATTGAGTATATCACATTCAATATTAAATGTAAAGGCAAAACTGTGGCTTTATTTAACCGTATTTACCCTGTTACCGCAATATAATTGCACAAAAACCCGGGGCTTTATTTTTAAAGCCCCGGGCTCATTTCAATATTTTAATTTTAGCGGTAAAGCTTTTACATGTTATTCTCTTGAGCCGTGGCAATAGCTTGCCCTAACAGCACCGGGGTTTCAACCCCAGCCTTGGTGTTTTGCAAAATGCCGGGCTGCAAATTAATTTTACCCGGCTCCACCAGCACAATTACCGTGCTGCCGCCGTATAAAAACATACCCTTTTCCTGCCCGCGCCGCACCGGGCCTGCATCGTACAGGTTTTTAATTTTACCAACCAGCATGGCCCCAATCTCCATTTGAACCAGGCGGCCAAAATTTTTGGTTGTAATTACGGTGTATTCGCGGCAATTTTTTGTAAAAACCGGCAGCGCCGCCGTTGCAATAGGGCGAACGGTGTGCAGTACGCCGGGCAAAAAGGTGTTGTTGGTTTGAACGCCGCTTTCTACAAAAGCGTAGCGGTGGTAATGGTTTACGCAAAGCCGAAAAACCAAGCAATAGCCGTTTTGGTAGCGGCCGGCCAGCTCGCTGTTTTGCAATAGGTCTAAAACCGTGTAGCGGCTGTTTTTAACGCTTAAAACCAAACCGCTTTTAATTTCAAACGCACTCAGCAACCCGTCACACGGGGCAATAAGGTGGTTCGGGTCGGCGTCTATTGGGCGCAGCTCCGGTTTAATTTTTCGGGTAAAGCAGCTATTAAAGCTGTTAAAATTGCTGCAATCAAACTCGGCGGGGTTAATGTTGTTTTTGCGCATAAACGGGGCAATAAGTGGTTTAGAAAGGGGCGAGGATAAATAAGCCCCCGCCGCTTTAGAAACAAAGCGCGCCGTTAAAAGCTTTAAAACAACGCGGCCCGGCACCGTACCGTACAAAAAACGCAAACCTTTGTTTTGGTTATTATTGCTCATAGCCTGGCTTTAGTAAAAAAGTGAAAAACAAGAAATAAGGCAAACTCTAAAGCGCCAATGCCAACCATAATTAAAATGCCGCGCAGCCCCGGTTTGTGCACATTAAATTTAAACAAAAACGCAAAGCCAACCAAAAGGGTTGCTAATATGTAAAACGGAGTAATATCAATAGGCAGCAAATAATTTAACAGCAAAATGCTGGGAAAAATTAAAGCCGAGGAGGTTACCGGCAGCCCGGTGTAAAAGCGGCGGTTGCCGGCTTCGTCACGCTGGCGCTGCTCCTCCATTACATTAAAGTGCGCCAGGCGAATAAGCGCCGCTAAAACATAGGCCACCAGCACAGCCGTAAACAGCACGGTAACGGCCTTGCCCTGCCAGGGCTGCGGCAGCTTTCCGCTAACCTTGGTTAAAAAGGTTGAAAGCCGAATCAGCGAATAGCCAATGCTGGCCGGCAAAATGCCAAATGCCATAAGATCCGAAAGCGAATCGATTTGGATTCCAAAGCTTTTTTCATACTCGGTACAGTTTTTCTTCATTCGGGCTACTTTACCGTCAAAAGCGTCGCAAAGCCCGCAAAACAGCAAAAAGAAGGTGCCTAAATACGGATGGCCGTGCCCCGAAAGGGTAATAAAAACCCCGGTGCTGGCCGATATTAATGACAAATAAGTTAATATAACGGTATAGTTACATATTCCCAACATGGTATTTCCTCCTGGCCGGAATAAAGTATTTCATCATTACCAAAACACCGCAAAGTATAACGCAAAAATAGCAGGAGAGCGAGCGGCTGAGCAACTCCATATTAACCGCCTGCGCCGCCGGCATACCCATGGCACTAAAGCCCTGCAGCAATAAATAATCTGAAACGCCCATGGCGCCGGGAATTGGCACGCAGTTAGAACCAATAATTACAAAGGTTTGCAGCGCAAACAGCTGTAAGGCATTAGCCGGGTTGCCGCCGGCCGCCAAGTAAACAAAAACCGTTACCAAAATGGTAGAGGAGCGCTGTAAAAAATTAAACACGAAAACCCGAAACAGCATTCGCCGTTGGCGGCGTAAAATTTCAACGCACTGCTCGTATTCAGCCATTTGTTTTTCTAACTTTTGCAGCCGTTTTTCTTTGTGGCGCAAAATTTTAATTTTGCAAAGCAGCCGAATGGTAAAAAAGCAAATTTTTTTAAGCAGCTTTTTGCTGAAAATTAAGGTTAAAAAAAAGGCGGCTAAACCAATTTGCGCAATGTAGCCAATAAGAATTAAAAATTTTGAAAGTGTGTCAAACCGAAATATAAACCCCGGAAAAACAAAAAACATAACCACGCCAATGGTAATAATTGAAAGGGTGTACATTACCAAATTTGCCAACAAAACCGCCGTGGTTGTAATGCCGGCAATGCCGTCCCGCGCCATAAAAAATCCGCAAACAGGCTGCCCGCCGGTGGCCGATGGTGTAATGGCCGAAAAGTAAATATCCGCCGAAGAATAAATAATACCATCCCACACGGTAACGCCGTAACCAAAAGGCTTGCAGGCGGTTTTTAACGCCAGTCCCTCAAAAACAATAAACCCAAAAACCGCCAAAACAGCGGCAACCAACCAGCCAACCTTGGCACTTTGCAAAAAATTTAAAAACGACTGCAAAGAAAAGGACTGATTTTGGGAGGTGACCGTCCAAACCGTTGCGGCAGCCACCAAAATAAACAGTATGGTCCAAATAAGCTTGCTGTGCTTATTTTTTGTTGCCTCTGCCATTAGGCTTGCTCCCCCCTATTTAAACGGTAAAAAATGCGGTAAACGCCGGTTTTGTTGGAAAGCAGCAGCCCCAACTCGGCTACGGCAACGCCGCCTATAATATCAATTGCAACATGCTGCTTTACCAAAACAACCGAGGCAAAAACCAGCAAAGCAAAAACAAAGCTGAGCGGCGCGTAAAGCCGGCCAACTTTTTTTACCCTTAACGCCCCGCGAAAACACAGCCAGCTTTCTAAGCAGTGAATGGAGGGAAATAGGTTATCCGGCCGGTCGGTTGCGTAAATTAGCTGCACCAGCTGGCTGCAAAAATCGTTGCCGGTAACGTTGGCCCGCTGCATAGTGGTGGGGAAAACTAAAAAAATTACCATGCACATCAGCTTGGCCAGCATTTCGCCGGTAAGAACGCTGTAACAAACCTCTTTACTCTCCCGCGCAATAATAATGTAACCAATAACCCACTGTAAATAAGCGGCAATGTAAATAATAATCCACGCCGGAACAAAAGGAATGTGCGCGTCAATAGGTAAAAACCAGTTGTAGTGGTGCAGCCCGGCAGTAAACGGGCGGGTCGCGTAGTAGGTTAAGGCATTTACGCCCAACATTAATAACAAAACAACAATGCCGTAGCGCGGTACAACGCGCTCTGCTAAGCGTAATGCTTTCATAAAAACCCCCAAACCTGCAGGTAAAAGTACAAACTTAAATTATTGTACCACATTTTAAAGCTAATTGCAACAAAATTGCAAAAACAGCCTTGTGCCCGAAAATTGTCGTACCCAAAAGTGGCAAGCGTTTTAAGCCACAAAAACTACTCAAACAGCCGCATTAAACGGTTGTTTCGGTGCATATAAACGCTCATAACAACGCCAATACCGCAATAAAGGCAAACCAGCGAGGTGCCGCCGGCGCTAAAAAACGGCAGCGTTACGCCAATTACCGGCAGCAGCGAAAAGCACATACCAAGGTTAATAACCGCCTGGCTAAAAATCATGGCAAAAACGCCAACGCACATTAGCTTGCCCCGTTTTTCCCGCGCAAGGGAGCCTACCCGCATAATGCGCAGGCAAATGGCACCCAAAAGCAGCATAACAACAACGCAGCCCAACAGGCCCAGCTCCTCCCCCATGCTGGTAATAATAAAATCGTTATACCCTTCGGGAATTTCGCCAGTTTGGGTTAGGGCGCCTTTTAAATACCCCTGTCCAAAAATACCACCGCCGGCCAAAGCAATACGGCCGCGCCACTGCTGCCAGCCGGCGCCTTTTAAATCGGCCTCTAAGTTAAACATGGTAAGCACTCGAGCCTGCTGGTCGGCGTTCATAACCAAAAAGTAAATGAAAGGCGCAGCCACAGCAACCGCCACTGCAAAAATAATAAAGTACCGCAGCTTTAGGCCCGCGCAAAATAGCATAAACAAAAAAATAAAGGCAAAAATCAACGCCGAGCCGTCGTCCCCTTGCAGGTGAATCAGCAAAATTGGCACAGCCGCGTGCAACAGCAGCGGCACAAGGTAGCGCAGGCGGTTCATGTTTTCGCCCAAATATTCAATGTGAATAGAAAAGGTAATAATAAAAGCTACTTTTAAAAGCTCCGAGGGCTGAAAGGTAATACCGCCCGGCAGCATTAACCAGGCCTTATCGTCGGTACCGGCGGGGGCGTAGCCAATAAAAAAGGTTAGGCCAACCAGCAGTAAGGAAACGCCGGCTAAAATTGGCCAAATTTTTTTGTAATTGTTGTAATCAAACCCCGAAATAACAATTACGGCAACAATACCCAAAAGCATGCCAACGACCTGCACCAACAGCTGGCGGGTATTTTGCAAATAATGGGTCGCCGAAAAAACAGCTAAACAGCCAAAGCTGGTTGCCGCAATGCAAAGGGCAAATAAAATTTTGTCGCACTCACGAATATAATCGGCAATTGCACTGAAAATACCGCGCAAATTATCACATCCTGCTGCGGCGTTAAGCTTTTGCAGAGCCTTGACTCCCGGCAAAGGCAAACGCCGTTTTACTTAAAAAAATTCTAACTTAACATTTCTATTATATAAAATTCTTTTAAAATGTTCAAGTAAATACTTTAATTATTTTAAAAAATGTGTTATACTGCTTAAAGCAATTCCATTTTGGGGTGATGATTTGAACAAAACTTTTGTAACCCGCAGCGCTGCCGAAACCGCCCGCCTGGCCGAAAATTTAGGCCAAAAAATTAACGAGCCTGTCTGCGTTGTTTTTAACGGCGGTTTAGGGGCCGGCAAAACGCATTTTTGCGCCGGGCTATGCCGCGGCCTTGGCTATTTTGGCGATGTTACCTCCCCTACCTTTACCATTGTAAACGAGTATTTGGGCGGGCGGCTGCCCATTTTTCATTTTGATCTATACCGCATTTTTGGGGAGGAGGACCTGTACGCCCTTGGTTTTTACGATTATTTAGACCAAAACGGCGTGCTGCTGCTGGAATGGGGCGAACATTTGGGTACCGCCACCCTGGAAAATCCGCTGCTGGTTAAAATTGAAATTACCGGTGAACAGGAGCGCCGCATTACCCTAACCGGAACCGAATATTTATTAAAGGAGCTTACCCTGTGAAAGTTTTAGCCTTAGATTGCGCCGCCAAAACCGTTTCGGTTGCCATTGCCGAAAATGGCGAACTGCTGGCCAACTGTTTTTACAATGTGCCATTAACCCACTCCCAAACCCTGCTGCCGATTATTGGCCAAGCGCTTAGCAACACGCAGTTAACACTAAAAGAGCTTGATGCTTTAGCACTAAGCGTTGGCCCCGGCTCTTTTACCGGCATTCGCATTGGGGTAAGCGTTGTAAAGGGTCTTGCCTTTGCCCAAAACAAACCGGTTTTTGCTTTTTCGGCCCTGCAGACCGCCGCCTTGGGCTGCGCCGGGCAAAACGGCGTTGTTTTAGCGTTGACCGACGCCCGCGCCGGCCGTTATTACGCCGCTTTTTTTAAGGTGGAGCAGGAAAAGGTAACAAGATTAACAAAAGATGAAATTATCCCCCAAAAGGACCTTGAAAAACGCATTGAATTGGATTATAATAGTAATCGGATCCTGTTGGTTGGCGACGGCGCCCGGCTTTTTGCCCAAAACGCACCGGGCCTGGCAGTGCCGGTGCCGCCAACGGTAAGGCTTCCCAGCGCGGCAGGTATGGCAGTGTACAGCAGCGTCGGAACAGCGGGCGAACCTATTTCCCCCGCCGCATTGCAGCCGGTTTATTTGATCCAATCGCAAGCACAGCGTGAACGGCAGACTCATAATTAAATAAATGCTTTAGGCGTGTGCGCCAAAGCGGTTAGGAGTAAAAAATGTTCAAGAATGAAAATGTATTTGTAATGGACCACCCCTTAATTCAGCACAAGCTGACCTATTTGCGCGATAAGCGCACCGGCTCTAAACAGTTCCGCGAGCTGGTAAGCGAAATTGCCATGTTAATGTGTTACGAGGCAACGCGGGATCTACCGTTAAAAGAAATTACCACCGAAACCCCTATGATGACCGCTAAAACCAAGGTGATCTCAGGCCGTAAGCTGGCCTTTGTGCCGATTTTGCGTGCCGGACTTGGCATGGTAGACGGGGTTTTAAGCTTAATTCCGGCTGCTAAGGTTGGCCACATTGGCATGTACCGCGACCCGGAGACCCACGAACCGATTGATTACTACTGCAAGCTGCCGAGCGACCTGCCGCAGCGAGATGTTATTGTGTTAGATCCCATGCTGGCTACCGGCGGTTCGGCCATTGATGCGGTAGAAAAAATTAAAAAGTTTAATCCGCACTCTATTAAATTCATGTGCATTATTGCCGCCCCCGAAGGGCTGGGGGCTTTTACAAAGGCCCACCCCGGTATTCAGGTTTACTGCGCAAATGTTGACGATCGCTTAAACGAGCATTGCTACATTTTGCCCGGCCTTGGGGATGCCGGCGACCGTATTTTCGGCACCAAATAATTCCCCCGGCAAATAAAACCGCTTAAAACATAATAGCAGCCCGCTCCATTTTTGGGGCGGGCTGTTTTTATGCTTTTACACTCCACTGGTATTTAAACAAATTTTAGCTTTTTTAAAACAGGCAGCAGTTTAAAGCTTTACGAGCAGCGTTTTAGGCGCAGGCTAAGCTTATCGGCTATCATGGCAATAAATTCGCTGTTAGTAGGCTTACCGCGCGAGTTTTGAATGGTGTAGCCAAAATAAGCGTTTAGTACATCCAAATCGCCCCTGTCCCAGGCAACCTCAATGGCGTGGCGAATAGCCCGCTCTACCCGGCTGGCGGTTGTTTGGTAGGCTTTGGCCACCGCGGGGTACAAAAGCTTGGTAACCGAGTTAATAAGCTCTGGGCTTTTTACGGTTCGCAAAATGGCCTCCCGCAAATAGTGGTAGCCCTTAATGTGCGCCGGCACGCCAATTTGGTGCAAAATTTCGGTAATCATTACCTCTAAATCGTTTACGCTTACCGCGCTTTGCCCGGCCGGCAGCTCCGGCTGCTGCCCCTGCCGACCCAGCAGCTGCAAAATGCGCTCGGCCAGCACGGTTAAATCAAACGGCTTAATAAAAAAGTAGGCCGCTCCGTGGCCAATCACCTCCCGCTCCAACCGTGAGTTATCAAAGGCCGAAACCGCCAGCATAAGCGGCTGCTCTTTTTTCGGCAGGCTTGCAACCTCCTGCAGCACGCCTAAAATATCTAAGCCCGGCATAAATACATCGGCCACAACCACCTCCGGCTTTTGCATTTTAATTCGGTGCAGCAGCTTGCTGCCGTCCTTTTCGCAAAGGCTTACCTCCATGCCGTAGCCTTTTAGCACCTTTAAGCAGTTTGTCCCGAATTCTGTAGAATCATCCGCAATTAAAACCGTTAATTTTTTGTCCATTTTTCATCCTCCTAAAATCTGTAAGTCTTATTTTACCATTTTATGGAAAAATAAGCAACGCTTTATTTGGAAAATATTGGACAAAATTTGCCTCCCAAAACTGTGCAACTCTATGATTTTACAAACAGTTTTTTTGCTATTCTGCGCCCGTTTTGCTGCTTTCCCCTACTCGCGATTTTTTACGGCATATTTTGCAAAAAATGGGCTTAATCCTGCCAAGCGCTAATTGGCAGCTATTTTACAAAAACGTTTTTAGAGCTGCAAATTGCCTTTATGGAAGTTTGCCAAAGCCGATTAACAAACGGTTTTAGGTGCTTCAATAAACAGGCTCGGGTTTATGCCCGTTTGCCTAAAAACAAAAAAGGGTGACGCAGCGAACCGCCTCACCCTTTTTCTTAAACTTTAAAATTTTGCAAAATCAACGCCGGATTTATCAATTTTTTGTTTTCTATTCGAAAATTGTTGTACTCGTTGAATGCCTCACCATTTTTAATAGGAAAAATTTTAAAATCAACACGCGGCTTTGGCAAATAGTAGGTAACAGACCCGTTGGCAGAAACCGACAGATCATCTTCAAACCGAATCATATCACTGCTGCTTGTACAAATAATCTCTTTTTCTACTACCTTTTCGCGAAAATACGCTGTTTGCTCCTCGCGGAATTGCTCCTGCATTTGCGTAAGCTACTTGTTTTTATTTTTTTCAATCATAGAACGAACAATGAACAACACCAGATACATTACTACATAAATTGCTATGGCCACCAAACCATTTATGGAAACCCCCAGTGCCGCAAGGGGATAAACAATTGCAGTGTACATAAAAGCCCGCGGCACTAAATGAAGAACGATTTTTAACATTGCAATTAAAAATCCGTCGCCAAATGGCTAAAACGCGCTAACGCTGAATAAATGTAATTTTTCCCAAACGCGAAAGGAGCGCAGTAACCTTTTATGCTTCCCCTCCTTTTGCTGTAGCTCTTCTCTTTTTTTGCGTCCATTATTTTTCTCCATCCAAATTAAAAGCGTTAAAACCGCCGCTGCCCTCCTTTTAAAATTGCTCTTTCAAAGCCTGCCACTTCAATTTAAAAACATTATATTATAACAGTTTAAATTTATAAATATATACACTATGGTTGATTATAAAAGCAACTTTGTTTTGGTATCATAATTACATAAGAGGTGATAAAATGGCAAACAAGGAAGTGTTGGAGGGGATTGGCAGCCGCATTCGCAAAGGCGCAAAATGCTTGGTATGCCGCAGGAGCAGCTTGCCGAAATTGTTGATTTAAGTATTCAAACCATTTCGAACATTAAAAACGGAAAAAAGCGGTTCGGCCGGAAAATTTAATAAAAATATGCCGGGCTTTGAATTCAACAACCGACTACATTCTTCTTGGCACCGTAGAGCAAGATAAAGCTAGCGAGTTGGCCCGAAAGTGTATGCAGTTGAAGGGGCAAGATTACGAAATTATTACCGCTGTGATCAACAAATTTTTAGAATGTAACAAAAAATAACGGCCGCCTTTATTTGCAAGACTTGCCTTTATTTCTTTAGTGTTATTAAGGGGATTTACACCGAATAACTAAAAAAAGCACTTAAGCTTTACGCTTAAGTGCTTTTTTGAGAGTTTTGAACTTAATGACACGAATGAAATGTACTTAAAAACCGAGGGATTTTTTCATATCTTATACAAATTATCTATTCAAGATAATTAAAATTACATTTTGGACATTTTGGATAATCAATATCGTGAGAATTGCCACATTTCGGGCAAGTCCGTTGCCAAATATGATCTTCGCCCGATTCAACTATTTCTTCACTTTCCAAAGCGATTTTCCCTTTGTAATATCTCTTTGCTTTTTTAAGATACCCAAAACCTAAAAGCAAGAAAAACAATGATAATCCTATCATTATGATTAAAACAATAATTTTATTTGCTACGGCAGATTCTATCAAACTCATTGAGGTAATATTCACATCAGAAAACAACAAAAACAAACCAAACGCCAGAAATAAAGCAGTTGCAAAAAAGCACATAATGGCTAGCGGTGTTGCGTTACCCGGTGCAGATACTGTAGGTGGTACTCTGCCAGTACCAATATAGTGTCCTGGATTGAACATGTTGTTTTGAAATTCAGTAACATCTTTTAAGGGATCATATTCTTTTTCAAAATCCTTATCATTTTTATTCATTCAATCACCGCCTTGGGTTCGTTATAGCATAAAAGCGGTGAAACCGCAATACTTATTACCTATTACTTCTTACTTATTACTTCCCAAAAATCCCGTGTGAATTTTATTTTGAGGTAAGAGTGAAGAGGTAAGAAGTAAAAAGTAAAATCCCGTCCACATTCGTGAACGGGATTTTTGGAGCTGCTAACCAGATTCGAACTGGTGACCTCATCCTTACCAAGGATGTGCTCTACCACCTGAGCCATAGCAGCAAACATTGCCGGAGCAAACCGACGACGCAGATTATTATACCTTATCGGCAATTGTTTGTCAAGGTCTTTTTTTGTAATTTTTAGATTTTTCGTAAAAATTCTGCGTTTTTTAAATTTGGCGGTGCAGAGCAACTAAAAATCTAAAAAACCTCTATTACGGTTGCTATCAATTTCGCAACCTGTAACAAGCCAAATAAAAAAATAATAACCTATTACCAGTATGCAATGCAACAAAAGAGTTGGCCAATAGCGCCTGCTACGCTCGGTGCAATACTTTTAGCCCTGCAAAGGCGAATAGAGCCAAAAAAACAGCAGGCCAAAAAAAGATTTGCAAAACGCCGTGTTTGCCAACGGTTTGTTTCCCATTTTTGGCCCCAAACCAGGCCAAAATAATTTTTTTAAAATTTTTTCAAAAAAAGTGTTGACAAATAACCTAAGGTGTGGTAATATAGTTTTCGTCGCCGATAGAGCAATTGCCTAGGCGTCAGGTCGTGGGAGCATAGCTCAGCTGGGAGAGCATCTGCCTTACAAGCA
>OLOS01002543.1_pt1 | contig 12179 bp, 18 predicted proteins | sample 1672631 | NCBI WGS metagenome assembly OLOS01 (sample SAMEA3136707, study PRJEB25190) | human gut metagenome | biome: human gut; feature: human-associated habitat; material: faeces | place: Austria | collected 2013 | reverse complement strand
AGACGATCATCCCGTTTGCAACCTCCGGCGGAAGCGGCATTGGCAAGACGAACGAGCGCCTTGCGCCGAGCTGCAAAGGTGCAAAGCTGCTGGACGGCAAGGTTTTCAAGAGTAACGTCGGACATCAGGAGCTTGCGGCGTGGGTTGAAGAGTTTGGACTTTAAGGGACAGACAAACTGGAATTTGAAAACCACGATTTCATAAGTGGTTACTGCCCCTCATAGGGCTTTAATAAAATCCTCCAAAACGCTTGAAAACAAAGGATTTATCGCAATGTGTCCGCCTTATCCCTTTATACGATTTCACTTGCGTTTATGCTTCCCTCGCCACCTCATAAGGGCAAAAATAAGGGAAGAAAAATCTGATAACAAGCTATAAAAACAAGTGGCAATCGGGAAACTGTGACATATGTGCGAATATATTATACTGGAGGATTTCAAGATGGACAAGTACATTTATGATGAAAACAACGGTCTTTGGTATGAACTGCAAGGCGAATACTATTTGCCGTGCCTTAGCTTGCCACCCGAAGAAGAAAAGCCTATCGGGATATGGGGACAGCGGCACAAACGCTACCTGAAAGAACATAGAAAAGCAACCTACACAACACTTCTGACCAGCGGTAAGCTCAACACTTATCTTTCCGGCATCAACGAACAGGCGCAGGAACGCTTTGAACGGCTCATAGATGGCATGAAGCAGGCACAGGGTATCACGGAACAATTAAAGGCGGAAAACGCCTTAGAATGGGTCAGGAGAATGAATAATATACGGGCTTGTGCGATGGAGATTGTGAATAAAGAAATCATCTTCGCATAGCAGACTGGCGGTAACGCAAAGCGAGGGGTAAAGGTGTAAATGCCTTACCCCTCGTATTTTATGACGAGAATATGGCTTAACACAAGGCATTTGTGGGTTAAAAGCGCTACAGTAGAGAGATTATGCTGAAAACATAGGGTTTGGCAATCCAAAAGCAAACTTTTTATGAATGTTGTCTGTTGCCTCTTGACTTATATCGGCAATCTATATATAATCGATATGTAGACTGTCGATACAAGGAGGGACATATATGGCAATTGATAAATCTCTGATTTCAGGGAATACAGATATGCTGATTTTGAAGCTGCTTGAAAAACAAGATATGTATGGGTATCAGATGATAGAAGAACTTGCGAAGCAATCCGACCATACTTTTGAATTGAAAGCAGGAACATTATATCCTCTGCTCCATCTCTTAGAGCAAAAGCAGTATCTTGTGTCCTATGACGGAGAAACTGTTGCGGGGAAAACAAGAAAATATTACAGGATTACAGATGAAGGGAAAAGATTTCTTGTGGTGCGACTGTCTGAGTGGGAAAGCTACTCTGCCGCAGTCAATAAGGTTTTGTCGGGGGGTGTTTTGCTTGCAGGAATATAATTCTCCCGAAGAATATATCAAGGATGTTCAAAGATACATTCGTTGGAGCAGAGCAAAGGTTGTGGCAACAAGAGAGCTTTCTGACCACATAAACGACCAATACGATGCTTTGCGGGAAAACGGTCTGAATCAGAAAGAAGCAATGAGAAAAGCCATTGAAGAAATGGGCGATGCAGATGTAGTTGGGACAGAGCTTGATATTGTCCACCGCCCGAAAGTGAATTGGCTGTTGCTGCTCATAGCAGGCGTGTTGCTGCTGAGTGGTATTCTAATCTCTGCTATGCTAACCTCAATATCCCTGACCGTACCAAAGATAATCGGTATTGTGCTTGGAGTTTGTGTTGCTGCTTTTTTGTATTTTATTGATTACACTGTCTTAATTCGCTTTCCAAGAGCGTTATACGGACTGCTCTCACTGGCGGCAATCTTCGGGCTACTCTATGAATTATGGAACGGATTTGCACCGCTTGGATACGGTTTTCTGTTCTACCTGCTGCTATGCTATCCGATTGTTTTGGTCGGAATCCTGTTTTATGAAAAGAACAGTGAAAGCGAGACAAAAATCATACATTACTGGCTATATGCTATTTTTCCGCTGACTTTAGCGTTAATAAATCAAACGTTTCCAGTTTTTGTGTTGCTGTTGGCTTGCGAGCTATTCATCTTTTGCTGCGGGTTAAAATTAAAATGGCTGAAATGGAATCGTGTTAATATCTTCGGTGTGGCTTGTATGCTGATTTTTCTTATTATCGGAGTGTACCTGTTAAGCCGCTTTTATCATCTTTTTCGCTTGCAGGAAAATACAGGATATTTACAACAGCTCGATTTCTTTTCGGTGTTTCGTGAAGCGGAGTTAATTGGAAAAAGCGGAATGCCTGTTGATGTGAAGGTAATGAGCTACTTCTATGACCACCCAATCACCCTGCTCCTGTACGAATACGGAAAATTTTCACTTGTATTTTTGCTGTTTGTATTCGGGATATTGTTTGCTATCCTTTACAGGACTTCAAAAAAGCAGGATACAGAGGTTGGCAAACTTCTAACCAATACCGTGCTGTTGATTTATATTTTACGAATTGTTTTCACTGCCTTATCCGACATTGGGGTTCTTCCGAACTTCTTTATGTGCGTCCCCTTCGTTGTAACAGGAGGAATGTTCATTATTTACGATATGGCACTTGTTGGAATTATCCTATCAGTAAACCGCAATGAGAGCATTGCAAAGGATTGGATTAAATTAAAAAGCAAGCGTAACGCTGCTAAAAACGGAGGTCAACTATGAAAAAATTCTTATGTGCTATTCTATTCTTGACGATGGTAATCAGTCTCTCCGCCTGCGGCGGTAAAGGCGTTTCGACACTTGTGAAGCATTATGGTCAGGAAAAGGTCGATGAAATGGAAATCGAGTGTACCGATGAAACACAGCTAAAGGTCGCAAATGACCTCATAGCAGAAGCAAAGGATATTATGTCTTACTGCGGGTCAGGAGACGGTACGAATAAAGAGGACTGCGGTGCGTTAGAAAGATACTATTTCTTTGATGATAAGGCGGTTCGGGCAGATGTTTCGATAGAACTTGTAACCACCAAACAGGAAAATGGGAAGGGATATATCTGGGTGAAATATTCAGCCGATTATTACGATAAGGATGATACTCTCATTTCTGGTAACGGAGAAGCATATTCACGTTGGGATATTGAACAGTTAGATGAAAAATGGACGGTAACGTTAATTGACGAAATACCGTAAGGATTGGTGAGTGTATGCAGAAACAAGCCGAATGGATATTATGTCCTGTTTGTGGCAACAAAACCCGTGACAGAACAAGATATGATACGGTCTTGAAAAACTATCCTCTCTACTGCCCGAAGTGCAAGCAGGAAACGCTGATAGAAGCAGAGAACTTGAAAGTAACCGTTATAAAGAAACAGGAAAACTAATCTCTATATGTATGCCGCCGTGTATGGGTAAAACCATAGCGGCGGTTTTTCTTCGCCTATCGGCTGCCTCTGTCAAAGGATTTCTTTCGTGGCTTTTGCTGTCTGCCCTGCTCCTGCAACTGTCTGAGCCTGTTTCGGACGCTCTCCTTTTCGGGCGGTCTTGGCGGTCTGCTCTTTTGTTTCACCTGACGCTCCCATTCGGCAAGGTCACGGTTGTATTGTTCCACAACGGCTTCCGCCTCCCGATAGGTCGCCATGAATGCCTGCACATCGGGATAACCGTCCTCCCTGAGAATATCGGGGAGCTTATCCAGCCTGCGGTCAATTTCTTGCTCCGTCTGCTGTATCTGCTCGGTAAGGGCTTTGCGCTCCTTGCCCTTGAAAATCCCTGTTGTTTCTGCAAGCTGTGTTTTCAGCTTGGGCAGAATGTTGTCCTGCAAATTCCTAATCCCTCTTGCCTCATCCTGCACCCGTATCATTAGATTCCGCATGGTGCAGAACTCTGTCATATCAATATCCAGCGTGGGCTTCGGCGGTATCCCGTATTCACGGATAAGGTTTTGTAAAATGTCCTTCGCCTTGTTCACGATACGGCGGAACAGATTCGGCAGCCAGCCCTCGCTTTTAATGGATTGGCTAACCTTGTCGTGTATCTCGGTTTGTTTGATTTCCAGTATTTTAGCCTCCTCAATCCCCGATACAAGTGCCATGTCCGCTGTCCTGTTCCATTCCTGCCTTGTAGCGTTGTCGGCTGCAATCTCTTCGGCTTTGGGATTGTTCTTGCCTATTTTCTTTGTCGGCAGGTACACGCTGTTTTTGTCAAATACCTTCAGGTGCTGTTCAGGGTTTTCAATATGGAGATTGATAAGGTTTGTATAATCCTCTTTTACCTCCCGAAGAAAAGGCTCTCTCTTGAAGCGGTCATCCTTTACGGTGAACAGATGGCTTTCGTAAACCTCTCCCTTTTTGATAATGGTACAGCCTTTTCTTATCTGCCCGTCCTCACCTGTGATTTCCTTCTTGGTGCGAACCCGCTTGCCTGTTTCGTCAAAGAATACGCTTCTTGTGGCAATCTTCACATCAGGCTCAGGAAGCAGATTCCTTTCGCTGAAAATCAGATGAATGTGGTAATTGGTCTTGCGCTTATTGTGGTGCAATGCCGACACACATTCCACGCCGTACCGCCTGCGGAACTCATCTGTAAAATCCTCAAGCACCTGCTGCGGCTCGTACTGCGTGTAAACTTCGGGCAGGGCGATAATCAGCTCCCTTGCCTCAATACATTTCCCCTCTGCGCCGCTGCGCTGGAACTCCTGCCGGCTCTCCCTTGCGAGATTATTCCAAAAGGCATTGTCGGCGGTGCGGTAAGTGGCGTACAGATTTTCCTGTCTTGCGTGGCTGGTGATATACGATATTCGTCCTTTGACATTAGGCAGCTTCGACATCTGTATGAAGCTGTGTCTTGCCATAATCCAACCTTTCTTTAAAATATACCGTTCTCATTTTGCAACCGTCTTGACGGTTGCTGCTGTTTCGGCGGCTTTGCTGACGGAACAGCGCCGTATCAAAAGCGGCAGGGATTTCCTGCAAGCGTTGATACGGTAGCTCCCCGCAGGGGCGAAATACCCTGAGTACAAATCGACAGATTTGTGCGAGGGGTGTATTTCGCTCTCAAACGCCGAGGGCTTTAAGAACGGTCAATCTACTCGGCGGACATCATTCTGATTGAGAAGATTTCTGCCTTGATTGACCGTCATAAAACGCTCCAGCGTGTCCCTTCGGATAATGGTCTTGCGCCCTACCTTTAAGACAGGCAGCTTGCCCCAGTCCACCAATTTCCGCATGGTGTTCCTGCCGATACCCGTACATTCGGCGGCTTCCTCGATGGTCATACCTATTTTAACTGCGTTCATTATCTCATCCTCCTTTTGAAATACTTGTTTTGCAACTGTACAATCCTAATTATAGTTATTTTGCAATCTCGTGTCAACCTGTTTTGCAACTGTTTAGGAATTTTTTTTAATATTTATCCCGTTTCAGGGTTGCAATCTGCATTTTGATGTGCTATAATGATACTCGTCAGGAGGTGAAAACCTTGAAAAAAGAAATTGAATTCACCGCAAAACAAGTCGGTGAACGGGTAAAAGAGCGCCGAACAGAACTAAACCTTACCATGCCTGAGCTTGGAAAGCGTATCGGCGTAAACAAATCCACCATTCAGCGGTATGAAGCAGACGGCGTTGACCCGAAGCGTACTATGATTATCAACGGTCTTGCCGATGCGCTGCTTACCACTCCCGAATGGCTGACAGGGCTTTCCGAGGAAAAGGAATATGATGCCCGCACGCTCTGCCAAAAGGACATTGAGGAGCATATCAAAAAGTACCTTGATACGGTTTCCTCCACGGTCAGCGGAGAGCCGCACCAGCAGCTTCTTACCACCTTCCTCGGCAAGATGATTGACCTGTACTCGGTGCTGTGCCACTACTTTGCCAACGCTATGGCGGAGGTTGACCGTGTGGCGGAGGACGAGGGCTTGAAGCAGTCGATTATGCGGTATGCGATTGAGGTGGGCGCAATCGAAGAACGGGTCTACCGCAAAGAAATGGAAATACCTATCGAAGATATGAAGCGTTTTTTAGACGGAATTTTACATATCTACGATGAGGGACGCACCAAAGTATCTATGGGCGACCTCTTCGGGATAGTGACGGAAGCCGAAAACAGGCTTGCCGAAAAAGAAAATTCCGTGGCACCTTGACAAAAAAATATGCCGATTGAAACCAACCGGCAAAAGTGACATTCTTTACTTTACGCACACCATATGTCACAGTCCCGATTGCCACGGATAGAAAGGAGTTTTTATCTATGGCAAAAGGTTCTGTAAGAAAGAAAGGCAAAAAGTGGTACTACCGCTTCTATATCGAAGATGAAAGCGGCAATCTGGTACAGCGTGAATTCGTGGGAACAGAAAGCAAATCCGAAACGGAAGCCCTGCTCCGCAAGGCGATGGAGGACTACGAGGAAAAGAAATTCGTTGCAAAGTCTGAAAACGCCACGGTGGGAATGCTGCTGGATATGTGGGTGGAGGAAGAACTAAAGCCCGGCAGTCTCAGCAACGGTACGGTAATGGCATATCAGGGTACGGTAAACCGTATCAAGCAGCACCCTATCGGCAGCCGAAAGCTGAAAACCGTCACCGCCGACCATTTGCAGGCGTATATGGATTTTCTCAGCTTCGGCGGGACAAATCCCGACGGTACAACGGCAAAGGCACTTAGCAAAGGGTATCTGCGTTTGTTCTCGGCAGTCCTGCAAGGAGCGTTCCACTTTGCGGTATTCCCCAAACGGCTGATTACCTTCAACCCGATGCAGTATGTGGTATGGCGGGGCAAAAAAGAGGACTATGACCTGTTTTCGGACGAGGACGGCAATACCGATTCCACACCCACGCTCAGCCATGAGCAATATCTGAAGCTGGAGGAATTTCTGAAAAAGAAAGATAACCCCGCTTTACTGCCCATTCAGATTGCCTACTACACGGGGCTTCGCATCGGCGAAGTCTGCGGCTTGACTTGGCAGGATGTCAACCTTGACAAGCAGTACCTTACGGTGCGCCGCAGTATGCGCTACAACGGGGCAAGGCATAAAACCGAGATAGGAGCGACCAAACGGAAGAAAGTCCGTACCGTGGACTTCTGCGACACGCTGGCGGCGATCCTCAAAGCGGCGAAAACCGAACAGCACAAAAACCGCCTCCAGTATGGCGGGCTTTACCACCTCAACTACTACACCGAGGTGAAGGAAAAAGACCGTACTTACTACGAGGTTTACAGCCTGCCGAGGACAGATGAAATCCCAGAGGGGTACAAGGAAATATCCTTTGTCTGCCTCAGACCTGACGGCGCATACGAATCACCGAGTACGGTAGGGATTATGTGCAGGACGGCAAGCAGAAAGGTCGAGGGCTTGGAGGGCTTTCATTTCCACCAACTTCGTCACACATTCACGAGCAATCTGCTCTCAAACGGGGCAGCGCCGAAGGATGTGCAGGAGCTTCTCGGACATGCCGATGTCAGTACCACAATGAATATTTACGCTCACGCTACAAGGGAAGCGAAGCGTACTTCCGCAAGACTGCTGGATAAGGTGGTCGGCGGAGAGTAAAAAACTTTCCCTTGTTTCGGCTCGTAAGGGCAAAAACAAGGGAAAATACATAAGGTTGGAACACAAGATAGGCGAAATGCCTTGAAAATACAGCGTTTTCAGAGGGTTTAACAGATAAATCGGAATTTGGAGGTATGAATATATGGCAAGTGCGTATTACAAACCTTGCAAGGAATTTGACATTTGCAATGAGCTGATTGAAAAATACTGGGAATCAAAACAATATGACAAATGCTTTGAAGGTCATTTGGTATTGGCGGAGCAGGGCTATCCCCTTGCTGAATGTCAAATAGGCTATTTCTATTATGAGGGACTTGGTGTTGAAAAGGACTTGGAAAAAGCACTATATTGGACTCGCCGTGCCGCAGAGCATGGTGATAGAGATGGACAATGCAATTTGGCATGGTTTTATGAAGATGCAATCGGAGTGGAGCGAGATATCGAACAGGCTAAGCATTGGTATCGACTTGCGGCACTGCAAGGCCATGATTTAGCAATCGAGAAGTGCAAAGAAATTGGAGTCACATTGTAATTACACATCGCAGCATAATGAGCAGATTGTCAAAAAATTTGAATTTACCGAGGAGAAAACAGAGATGATTGACGAGTTACAGTTATACATTCCTCGTTCAAATGATGGATGGTTCTATGTGAAAATGATGTCTGATCCGGAAACGATGGCTTATAACGCGCCTTGGTTTCCGCCTGATGGATGTATTCCTGACCCGGATTCAGGGTGGGTGGAGTTGCAGAAATCTTGGATTGGGAAAGCACCGGAGAGATTCTATGCTTTTCTACAAAGAAAGACCGATGGGGCCTTTGTCGGAGACGTGAATTATCATCATAATCCGAAACAGAGTTGGTGCGATATGGGAATCGTGATTTTCGCGCCGGAGAGAGGAAAAGGGTATGGCGAACAAGGACTTCGCCTATTGTTGGATCGTGCGTTTAAGGTGGACGGAGTATCCTGTTTGCACAACGATTTTGAGGATGCCCGCATTGCTGCATATCGTATCCACAAAGCGGTTGGTTTTCGGGAAACCGGAACACTTGACCGAATCATTCATTTAGAATTGACCCGGGAAGATTATTTGAAAGGCATTTCTGTCTGCTGCGACAAATGAGGACTTTATCGGGATAACTTCCAGTTTAACGAACAGGAGATGATGATCGCATGAGAATCCTACATGAACTTTCTTGGCTATGGGAAACGCTGGGCATTGCACTTTTGGCTGCGGCTGTCTGCATGGCTTGCGCCGCGCTGATCTGCAAGGCAGCGAAGAAGAAACTCAGCAAAAAGGTATTGGCTGTCATAGGTGCTGCGTCATTTGTAGGGGCAATTCTGGCGATCATTCTGATCGCCCGGACACCGATGCCGCTTTGACAGAATAGGAGAAACTGACAATGGTTGTTCTTACAGAGCAGATAGAGATTCCGGCTTCCTATGAAAAATTAAAGGCATGGACTGCTAACTTTGAGGAAGAGTTTGTGAAATGGAGTCCCTACCACATCGAATGCAATCTCTATAACGGAAACTATAACGCAGGAAGCAAGATCCGCTTCCGCGAGATCGTCATGGGGCTGGACTACGATGTGACCGGCACAATTACGGAGTGCGAACAGGATATCCGCAAGATAGGCATTCAATTCACCGCTGGTCAGCAGGTTGGCGTACCGCACACGATGATGCTCCTTGAGATAGCGGAGGTGCCGTTGTCCCCATACCCCGATTGGCTGATCTTCCTCCGGCTCGTCCTCCCCGGCGATAAGGTAGTAGTCCCCGACAAGCTCATAGTGCAAGCTTGTCCTTTCGTCTGTGATGATTTTTTTCATTGTTCCGTCCTCCCAATGATTTTCTGCAATCATTGTAGTAGGAGAGCGGTCAGGAATCGAATGTGCAAATAAAAGAAAAACCCGGAGGATAAAAAATCCTCCGGGGATAAACATCAGTAGGAAATATCCTTGATAAAAATGAAAAATCCGAACGCATTCCCGATGGGGAAGAAGTTCGGATTTTTCATATGTGGTGGAGCTGAGGGGAGTCGAACCCCTTTTGAAAACGGTTAAACCAATTGATGCTAAAGGCTTTTTTGATACCCGTGTGCATTTTCGTGTGCATTTTTAACGCAAAAGGATCGTGTGTCAAACCTTCCATGTCGAATTGCAACACGGCAGGAAAGGACCCAGGCTTGCACCCGGGGCCTTATATCACCGCTTCCCCTGTACGATGAAGCCGGTGAACCCGGCCTTTTTCAGGCGGTCCAGCATCTTCTCGGCGTTGGCGCGGACGGCGAAGGCACCCACCTGGACCCGGTACAGGGTATCGCTCTGAGCGGGCTCGGCGGGCTTGGGGGCCTCCTGCTTGGCCGGGACGTATTTCACGCCCAGATACTCACACAGGCCCTTGGCGATGGCCTCACCGATGTCCGTGGTGTGCTCCACGATCCAGCGGGCGCCTTGGATGGTGTCGTGGAACTCGCACTCGCAGTACACCGACGGCGCATTAGGTACACGCACCTCATAGTAACTGGCCTTCTGGATGTTCTCGGAGGCACCGGGAGACAGCGGGGCCAGCTCCGCGAACACCGCCTTGCAGGCGTCGTACCCCTTGCCGGGGATTGAGTAGCAGAACATTCGGGTGCCCATGACCTTGCCGTTGGCGGCGTTGGTGTGGACGCAGTTGTGGATGTCCGCGCGCCAGGCGTCGGACTCGGCGCAGCGCTGGGCCATGGTGGTGCCGAAGGCAGCCAGCTTTACCTCCACGCCGCTGCGGCGCAGAGCGGCAGCCTCCGCCTCGGCGATCTTTTGGCACTGGACGTGCTCATTGGTATTGCCCCAGGCGTAGCGGTTTTCCGTCTGGTCGCTGGGGCTGATGTACACTCGCTTACTCATTGTTGTTGTCCTCCTCTCCCGGCAGCTTGTCCGCCGCCGTATCCTCAGCGTGTACTTTCAACTTCTTGAGCAGGGCCTGCAAAAAACCAGGCACTGGTGCACCAATGGCCGACACATTTTCCAGGATGGACAGCAGCTCGTTGATCACCAGCCAGATAATGACAATGCTGGCAAACAGGAACTCCACCGGCCAGTCCCAGCCCAGGGTGTCGGCTCCGTAGCGCAGCAGCCAGTCTACCACAGCGGCCACGGCGACGATGACCAGGTATCCAACCTTCTTCAGAATGCCCCGCAGGCCCACCCGGGAGGACAGTTCCCCGGCGTTCCATGCCTTGGTCATACCCGTGGCGTAGTCCAGCAGCATCACCACCACCAGCACCAGCACCGGCACCAGCAGCTGCACCCCGTAGGCACACAGCGCCCCCAGGGCGGCCGCCATAGCGGCTTTGATCGCGTTTTCTTTCATGTAAAAACTCCTTTCGTTTTGTGATTTTTACTGTATTTTGTTCCGCATGTTTGGCTATTTTGCCAATTGATTTGTACGTACAAAAGGCGTACAATATAGTCAAGCTAAAGATGCCGAACAGGCCACAAGGCCGGGAAGGATAAAAAATGGATGCTACATTCACTGCCGTTGCACGGCTATGGGAGCAAAAATGTTCGCAGCGCGAAATAGCTAATCGCTTGCACGTATCCGAGCCAAAAGTACGTAAAATCTTGATTACCATCGGTGCGATCGAAACAGACGAAAGCCAGTTATTTGCTGCCGGCTTGTCGATTGAGGAAATCGCCGATAAACTGGGCAAGTCTCATAAAGCGGTGCTTGGCCGCCTGCCTTACACCAAGGGGCAGTATGGCGCAGAGTATCCGTCAATCAACGCCCTGCGCATCCGAAAAAGCCGCGAAAAGTAAGCATTAAATAGGGAAGGTAACGGATATGAAGTACGATATTTGTCTCAGCAACCGAGAGGCCATTTTTGACAGCGCCTCCGGATTCGAATCAGCCGAGGAGGCTATCGAGTGGGGACTCGGCCGCGGCATGCGCTACGTGATGCATATCGGTCCTGACGGCGAGGAGTCTTTCGGTGTGTCCTTGGCTGTCACAAACGGAGCGCTCATCAGCGTCCGCAATCCTGTTGCGTTTGGCGGCTGGCGTAACATGACAGCAAGTGACGCTGCCGACTATGTGCGCCGCATGATCGGCTGAGCCGGAGAAAGGGAATTGGAAATGAAAATCGACAACATCTGGATGAAAGAGTCCGACTACAATCTCTACGTAGAAAGGAACGGCAAGATTTACAGAACAAGCGTCGCTCCATATCGTGTCATCAGGGAAGATGAGCTGCAAGAAATCAAGTCCCCTCTCCCTATCGATATATTCGTCAAATCAAATCACCTTTTCCGGCCGTTTGGAAGTTCCTTTGATCATGACCTAAAGGTGTACGGGCTGGAGATAAATCATGGCTAAGACAGAAAGGCTCTATATCCGGCTCACGCCGGAGCTCAAAGCAAAAATTCAATCTGCCGCAGAGGCAGAAGGCCGTAGTATCTCAAACTACATTGAGCACCTGATAACGCAGGCGCTCAAGCGGGAGGGCTAATCGCCCTCCTTTTTTTGCGCCTCACATCGCCAGCACGATCCACCTGATTTGGGACCCGTTGGCCCAGCATCGGGAGGAGCCGTTGGTCCGCAGGCGGAAGGAGCTGGCGGTGATCTGGTCCGCCACGCAGGTGGTTGCCGCCGCTGCGGTGGTGTCGCCCGC
>OLOS01002540.1_pt1 | contig 12194 bp, 10 predicted proteins | sample 1672631 | NCBI WGS metagenome assembly OLOS01 (sample SAMEA3136707, study PRJEB25190) | human gut metagenome | biome: human gut; feature: human-associated habitat; material: faeces | place: Austria | collected 2013 | reverse complement strand
GATGGTGCCGATATTCAGATGCGGTTTAGTTCTTTCATATTTAGCTTTTGCCATTTTTGAAATTCCTCCAATCAATACATCAACTTAAAAATGGTAGGTCCACCAGACCTATCTTATATTATTCGCCCTTTCGCAGTAAATTCCTGCTGCTTTCAGCAAATAAAATAAAAAACCTCATTTATTCAAATGAGGTTTTGTTGGCTAATTGGTGGCGGCGCACGGATTTGAACCGCGGACACTGCGGGTATGAACCGCATGCTCTAGCCAACTGAGCTACGCCGCCATTTGGAGCTGATGACCAGGATTGAACTGGTGACCTTATCCTTACCAAGGATACGCTCTGCCGACTGAGCTACATCAGCAATATTTAGTTGGTTGCGGGGGGCGGACTTGAACCACCGACCTTCGGGTTATGAGCCCGACGAGCTACCAACTGCTCCACCCCGCGATATTAAGTTGGTGGATGGGGTTGGATTCGAACCAACGAAGCGAAACGCGGCAGATTTACAGTCTGCTCCCTTTAACCACTCGGGAACCCATCCGTTTGCGACAAAAAGAATTATACAGGATTTAGGCCAGTTTGTCAACAGCTTTTCCTAAATTTTTTTACTTTTTTCTTACAAAACCAAAAGCTCTCTCTAGCATTGCAAAAGTGCCAGGCCACGTGCAAACTTGCTGCGTTCCTCCGCACGCAGCTCCACCTGCGACGCTATTTTGTCCTTAAGCTCCAGCAGCACGTCTACAGTACCGCTCATAAGCTCAAATTCGACCTCATCAATGCTGTCGCTTTGCTCACCGCAATGAATCGCGCCCTTATCAATCGCCAGCTCAATAACAGCGCCGTCATAATCCAGAATATAGGTTATACGCTCTACGTCAACCGTAAACAAGGCATGTACACCGGCAGGAGCAAGCTCGCTAAGCTCGTAGCCCAGTCCAAGCACTGCAAAGCCATTCAGCTCAGGCTTGAGCTCCTGCAGCGGCAGGTTCAGCTCCAGACGCTCGCTCAAGCCATCCTTGCTCTGCTTAGAAGTCTTTACCGTTGCCTCAAAGCTGCCATCGCCCTTATCGCGCACACGGTAAGCAATACCATGCTGCGTAAGCGCCATATCCTCTGTATCATAATAGGTGCTTACCAGACGGCGTTTTTTGTAGCTGCCGGGGCGCATGGCCTGCTGCATGAAATCCAGCTGCAGCATTTTCTCCAAGCCTTCTCTGCTGAGCAAAAGCTTCAATTCAATCTCTGTATTCTTTGCCATTATCATCACTGCCTTTACCAAAATTTTTCAAGCTGCCCAATGCCTGAGCCGCAGAATTCTTCTGCCACCAAACGAGCGGTATACCAAAGGCCAGCAGCGTCACCGCCAGCGCCGCATAAAAGCGCGTCGTACCAAAAGCATCTGCCAGAAAGTTATAAGCAATTGCCCCCGGAAGCATGCCGAGAACTGTGGCTGCCGCATAAATCTTGAACGGCAGGCGCACACTGCCGGCAATAATGCTCACCGGATCATAAGGAAAAATCGGCACCGTGCGCAAAATAATCATCTTCTTAAAGCTGCCGTCGCCAACAAGATAATGCGTCAGACGTTCGCCCCAGCTGCCGCCAAAATTACGCAGCAGCCAATTGCCGCCGCCAAAGCGCCCCAACAGATAGCAAAAGCTTGCACAGCCAAAGCCACCCAGAAGCAGGAATAAGATGCCCCACCAGGGACCGAACAGCACGCCTGCGCTCAGGTTCAAAAGCAGCGTCGGGAATAAAAGCAGCGGACGAATGGTATACACCGCCACATAAATAAGCGGTGCCCACACGCCAAAGCCCACCACCCAGCGGCGGATATCCTCAGCACTATGCGGATGCGGGTTATACGGCGATTCGTACAGGCTATACAAAATTGCCCCCAGCACCAGCAGATAGACCAGCACACGCAAAAGTAAATATAGATATTTTTTCTTCATATAAACCTCGGAAATTAGATTTTCAAGACAGCAGCCTTATTTATATTGTATACGCACCTGCCCTAAGCCCTGTCCAGTTAATCTTCCCACACCTGCAAATGCAGCAAAACGTGCTAAAACTATAAAAAGCGCACGATACTCCTGTGGCAGCATGGTCAGTTTATAGCAGAAACTGCCTTCAAATGCTGTCACACCATGTTTCGGTGTTAAATTGACTCTCCGTGTTTGCCCATGCCAATTATCCGGAATAATGAACTTAGAAGCAACCTGCTTGATAAGCTCTACATCAAAATATTCTTCACCATTGATATTGTTCCAACGTTCTGCTGCTGATCCAAAGACCAGTTCAGGCTTAGGGAACGGATAATCTTCTTCAAAATAGCGAAAGGCAGCAGGTGTGATAAAATTTAAAGTTAAATATTTCACCTCAGGCATAACAGCACAGCTGTGCTCTAGTGCCTCTGTTGTGATAGTATCAGCCCAAGGATGCTGCTGTTTGGTATTATAAATCTTTGTCGCCAAAAAAACAATACTGCCAACCCTAAACCTTAAGCCCTCCTGTATCAATACTGTAATACGCTCTGCATCCTCTCCCATGACCGCGATACGCCACAAGGCGTGCTCCCCGGCTTCCACATTATACGCCATAGCCTGAGCCGCTTTCCGCAGCTGCAATAAGCCCAAGGAAAACTGCTTGCATTGTGCATTGTGCAGACGCGCACTAGCCTCCGGATCCAGAACACGCAAAGTGTTCAAAAAAGCAGCGTGCAATAAACGCCCATGACTCAAAGGCAAACGGCCTTTATTTTGAGCACACAGCTCTATAACGATTGCTTTTAATATCATTCTCTTCCCTTTACTATCTCAGAAATTGATGGCAGACACAAGGTTTTCTTTTTCTCGCCCTTCTTTAACCTATACTCACCCTGTTTATCGCCATCATAATCAAACATTATATATTTCAGCTCTTTAATGCGCTTGTCATCAGCTAAGCTTTCGCCACAGTTTGCTTTACGATACTCATCAAAGCTCTTATAAAATTTTTCTGCATCACAGACCTTATCACCCTCATACAAGCTGCCATCATCAGCAAACAATTTACAATAATAATCATTAGCTTGTACATGCAATGTATATTGTAGCTTAAGCGAACCCAAGCCTATAGCTTTTCCCATACCCAGCTTAAAATAGTGCTTATCTTCATCGCCTAAAGCAAACACTGCCACCAAGGCACCCAATTCAACGGCAGATAAATTTTCAAACCTTACACGCCCGCTAAACTTCTTCTTTTCTTTCACTGGCCTGATTTTCTTTGGTGCGCACTCCTTATCATCATACTTCCTATTATCCTGCTCCTCATGTTCCCATTTTCCGTGACTATGCCAATACATTTTATAGCCTTTAATCGAAACTAAATCACCTTTTTCAGCACCTGTACAAAGTTTCCATTCACTTGGTTTACCATCCTTAGGACTAGGACAAAGATAATTTTTAACCAAACACGGATTAGGCCCAAGTAAAATCTTTGCATATGCAGCTTTATCGCAATCCTCAGCTTTATCCTTTTGTAAATATAAATCTTCGAAAAATACTCTTCCCGCCCAGCATTCCTTATTGCCAAAAACAGCCTCAGCAAAATCAACTATTCCATCTTGTAAAACCTTCGGCACATGAGCAGCAATATCAAAATGGTCACTAGCCTCTTTCTCCGAAGCCGCCTTATGATATTTAATCTCGCCATTCTCATTTATATCCGCGATCACTGCCAAAGCTCCGTTGATATCACCAGTGCCAGAAGCATAAGGAATCATTTTAGAGTTGGTAATAATTTTAAAATAATTTTTGATACAGCCGCGAAAACTGCTGCCAGGTATCAGCAGCCTGCTGCCGTCAGAAAAAAAGCCGCTTTTCCCTTCTATATACAGAGGAGTCTTAGTCTCTGCTTCAACTGAAAAATAACCGCTATATTTTGCCTCATCGTTATTCAAAAAATCCTTAAACGCTGCTATTTTCTCTTCGTTATCAGCTGCTGCGTCAAGACCACAAGCGAAAACTGCCGGCAAAACACTGCTATTTAAGCCAATAAAATTGTAAGCAAAATTGATAGTTGGAGCTTTCTTTTTTTTATTTGTTTTATCGTCATGGTCAGCCATACAATTATCACCCCTTAAACGGAACTATATCCAGCCAACGATAGTAGGCGTAACCCGCCTGCTGTGTTTCTGTATCATACTTAATATAACTGCGTGTAAGCAGGATATATTCTCTAGGCTTGTCCTCAGCCACACTTGTATTGCAAGGAATTTGAAGCTCTATTTTACGTCCAGCTTCTGTCAGCTTCACAAAATCCGCCTCCGGTGCCTTATCAGCTTCACCAAAAATTTTCGACTTCCTATCTACAGTTTCCAGCTCTTCGCTATCCTCTGTTTTTTCCATTCCATCCCTGATTACGCGTACATAGAAACCATCCTGCTGTCTGCGCACATAAACCTCCTGTTCAGCGTTAAAAATGCGCATCTCCAACAAATATTTATCCTCCAGCTTGAATTTATCAGCAGCAAACCTCCGCTGCTTGGCATCGCCATACCCCAGACAGAGGCTATGCATATTCCAGGCCACAATCTTATACTCTGCATCATCAAGCAGCTCCCAGATTTCATCCAAAGTATTCCGCTTATATTCCTTAATGCATACGTGAAATTTATTCAAGCTCTTATCATCAATTCTAAACAGTTCATGCTTCTGTTGCGACATCGTCGTTTCCTCCCGCAGACAACTTCTTCACCAAGGCATCTACATAGGCATTTAAATGCTCAAGCTTGTCAAGCTCAGCCTTGTCTGAACCATCGCCTATTATATATTGCTTGCCCTGATAATCAATTTCAGCCCTAAGCCCCTGCAAAACTCCGCGGCCAACACCCTTTTCACCGCCCAAAGGCAGCTTGCCAAGCCATAAGTCCTTTAGCAGGCAAAGCATAAGACCTGCTTCATCTTCAGCACACTGCTTAACACCAAACTTCAACTCAATGGAGGGCTTATCAGCCGCTTTCTGCCAAACAGCAATGACAGTAAACAGCGCACCGTCAATAGTGCCGCCAGTAAAACGGTCAATCCTGTTGCGCGTCTGCTCAATCGGCTCCAAATTTTCTTTGGCAATAAGAACCTCATCTACAAACAAACGGCTCTTTTGACCTTTACTATCCGGTTTATTGGCAAAGCCTTTAATAGCAGCCAAATATTTCTGTCTGGCTGCTGTAGACAAATTTTTATTGATAGCAGCAAGAATTTTTTCTGCTCTTGCACACAAAGCTCCCTTAAAGCTACTGCCAGGAATAATATAATGCGTTTTGTTCTGCATCTGTCTTGCAGGAACCTGAGTACTGCCGTCATTGGCAGACTGCTCATTGCACTCATTGGCAACCTGCTCACTGCTCTTAACATCATCATCAAAAGCCTTGACGATTAAAGAGCCTCTTAACGCACACTCCATCTTCACATAAAAATCAGCAGCATGCTTTTTCCCAATGTCTACAGGTGAGTACAAATTTTGCAAACAATCAAGCTTGCCACCCAGATATTTCATCCACTTTATAAAATCAGCAGTAAAACAAAAACGATATAAGCTTATGCTGCTCGCAGCTATCAAGCCCAATCCCTTGCTAGTTCCCGCCCCCAAAGAGATACCCTCTTCTAACATAGTCGCAATCTCCTGTGCATGAGTCAGGTAATAATCCTCCGGCTTATTTTTCCGAGAATCCTCTCTAATGGTAAACTCTAAGGTCAGCTCACCAGACGCCCCTGCTGCCAAAACCTCATAATCAAACTTGGCTCCGTCCTCAACAATGCCGGTCTGCCCATCAATCCTGATACCGTCACGATATTCCGTTGCTGCTTTATCAAGCAGAACATCACTAATATTGATAATGCTTTGGTTATCATTCTCGCCGCTTTCGCCAAAAATGTCCTTTCTAACTGCCGCATCTGTCACCCTCGCTCTTAAAGCCCCGGCAAGAGACGTTCCTGGTATGAGAGCTTCATTATCCTTATTCTTTATGATATAGCTGTCCAGCACATCGTCAGTTTCTCCTGAAGCGATGTTTAGCGGGGTTTTGGTAACAAGCTTTGCTATAATAACTATTTTTTCTACTATCCTAGAAGCTGCACTAGAAGTTGAATTTGTTACAGCACCTTCATCACTTAATGCAGCAGCCTCTTTCTTCTGAGCACTCGCGCTTTGAGAACTATTTTTTCTATATTTAGGTTTGGAATTATTATTTTGCGCTCTCCCCATCTTCTGCACCACCCTTCTTCACGATATGACGCATAAACCACAGCCAATATTCAGAATAATATTCATCTTCACTTAAAGTAAATTTATCCATTTCCAGCTCAGCCTGCAAATCAAAATAAGCCTCATCAGAAATAGACAGCGTTTCTGCTGAAACATTTGAACTCAAAGGCTTATTATCCAACAGGCGTTCATAGATACTTTGCTCATCCAAAACTATACTTCTCAAATTATCTTGGGCAATTTTGCTATAACACTTTAATTGATTTCGAATACGGTATTTTTCTTTATATTTACGGATATCGTTTTCCACACGTTTAAAAATATGATGATTATTATTAGCAAAGGAAATGCGGGCAACATCACGCGCAGCCCTAAGGTGACACTCCTGCAAAAGCATATTTTTAATGATTTTGACAGCCTGCTCTTTAACAGAAGCACAAAGCTCCTGCTTAGCTAATAAAGGCGCAGCTTCTTCCCCTTCCGCAAAAGCGACTTTCTCTAACGGCTGCCAGACATAAAATTGACCGAAGCCTTCAACAGTATTCTTGCCGAAGCCCTTTGCCAAGCACTCCTGCAATTTTTCAAAGTCCCATGCACCTGCTTCTTTTACCAATTCGAATAATGAGCCTGCACTGACAGCCTTTTCCGTCGGCTTTTTGGCTTTCCAGACACCCACAAAGCCATCCACATTTTCTATATTGGAGAAGATGCTGAGATTCTGCTTTTGCAAACGCAATCCATTGCCACACGCAGCTTCAATAGCTTCCAAAAGCTCCTTAGCCGCTGCATCCGCACGCTGCCAATCGCCAAAGGGTATGTACGGAGTAAGCGTACACAAATAAATCTTTTGCTTATTTTCCACTGCTTCACTTATTTGCTTACGCAGCAGTTCACTATTGAGACTTCCCTCTTTGTAATTCAAGCTGCACAAACCATATTGAGCATACTTCGAACGCCCTAAGCGCAGCTCTGTGATATTACTCATCAATCCCTGCAGCTTGTCAGCAGCAGCAGAATCATCAATTATAATGCTTCCTTGAAAGCACTGTTCCGGCTCAATATACTCATAGTTAAAGATTTTGCCATCTATGCTTCTGCCAGCCAAGCGTTCCTTATCCTCATGACGAGACATATGAAACTCTACCTTCGTCGTAGTATCCTGCTTTTTTAGTATTGCCTGTTCCTTATCATATAATGCAAAACCTGTCAGCTTTTTATAGCCTGCACCAGGCTTTTTGCCGCTTGCTAAATCCACGATTTCAGGCTTGTCAGGCTCCTTAACCTTGATTTTCATAATCGACAAAGGCAAAACTATCGGCATAGCTGCACTAAAAGAGGCCGAGGGCACAGGATAAGCTGGCAAGAACTTCACCCTTCCTGATAAAAAAAGCTCATAAAACTCCTCATTTTTATAAGCTTCAGCTGCCTTTTTTATCTTCGCATCTATATACGAAGCAGCCAGCGCTCCGCGTACAGCACTGCCGGGAATATATTTTTTTGTCGCAAACAATACGTTATCGCCGCTTTTTTCAGCAAAGATTACCGGATCCTTCACGGTAATAAGATAGTCTATTCGTTTCAAAGCAGTCACGCCCCTTAATTATGCTTACTATATTTTTTGCATTTTATCCTGCCAAAGCCTCTATTGCGTTTACTACCGGCAAAGCGTAAATTTAATAATGCTTGTTCTACAATGCTTTCATCATCATTTATCCTATTCGCGCCAGCCAATAAATATATATCGCCGATAAAGGGAAAGGGCAGCCCCTTTTGCACTACGCGCATATTACGTAACGATTTATCTTCAGCTGTACCTGTCGCTTCATCTATTTTTGTCTGATGTCTGACTTCTGTATAAGACTGCCATACATTTTCTGTATTAAATATTTCCGGATACTTATTTTCAAGATAGCTCCATGAGCTGCGGATTTTTTCTGCATCCTCAGCTTCCGTACTGCCTTGAAGATAAAAATTATCTATACGTATCCTGGTTTCACCAATATTACCAAAAAGAATGTCTATATCCCTCTTATTAAATTTTGCTCCCATCTCCACAAGCTCCAGCGCACTCTCATACAAAAGTCCCTTTAATCGCTTCCCGGGAAAATAAGGCACGCCATAGCTATCATGCACGGCATCACTATCATGGATAATATCCTCTCTGCCGCTGCTAAGCTGCAAAGGAGATAAAAGCTCAATCTCGATTTTCATCTTTTTCATTTTGCAGCGTCTCCTGTTCTTCATAAACGAAATCGTCAATTTCTATAGCATCCATATAACGGGTAACAAACCAGTCGTCTCCTTCTGCTTCCCAAAAATCATGCGCTGCTGCTGCCGCTTTATTATTGCTATCCCGCAGCAGCTGCTGGAGCTCCTCGCTATTCTTCAGCAAAATCTCCTGCTTATGAAGGCCGCTAAGCAAAGCGCTTCTCAGCTTTTTTAACTTATTCTGGCTCTTCCCTAATATGCTGTAAAGCTGCTTGTGCAGCGCAAACAACGACTCCAGACTATGCTTATCTACATCCGGACTAGTCAGGCGATACGGGCCATAATGTAATTTGTACTTTCCAAGCTGGTATTGCTTTTCCCGCAGCTGCTCAAGACTGCCAAAAATCTCTCCGTGCAAAACTGCAAAATCCAGATAGTTATCGTCCTGCACACGCGACCTTTTCTTAGCCTCATCACAAAGCTGCTCTGCTAATTGATAAGCTCTGAAAAAAGGATATTTTGCGGGAACAATGGCCACACCAGCGCAGCAGGTAAATCTGTCTGCCGCATCCTTACTTAGAAAATCCATCAAGCGGGCAGCATACTGCAGACCAACACGACCAGGGCAAACAAAGGTAATATCATCACCGCCAAGAATTATCGGTCTGATAGGCAGCTTACTCAAAGCCTCATCAAGATATTTATCGTACACTCCGGCTTTATATTCAGCAACTATATTGTATACAAGCTTTGCAAAGCCTTTCTTGATAATGTCTGATACCTTGATAGACTTCTGCTTACGTGAAGGCAGATCTGCACAATCACTAAACTTTTTGCCCATGTTATTGCCATCTATATGGATAACACAAATATAACTTTTTTCACCCTTTATATAGCCTATCTCGTTGATATCATTACTGAATTCAAGGTTATTAAGCACATGTCTGCAATAATCCTGCATCACGTCCTTGGCGTTTTTCAAAGCCATTTCCTTAGCCTCATATTCCGAAGAATGCCAAAACAAGCCATCTTGCGCAGCCGAATCATAAAAATCTGCTGCTTTGCCTGTATAAGGACATTCTAAAGTCAGGCCTGTATAGGGAAAATCCACCTGTGGCTGAATATTATTCTGGTATTCCTTAAGCTTGTTGCGCATAGCAGAAAATTTATTATTAAAATCATCTAGGTCAAGCTTATCGATTACCGCACCAGTCTTGAGTCCAGGAGCTCTGAGCAAAACCTCTCTGCTCCACTGACGCACAATATCCTTGCAATATTCCTCGTCCTTACGCAGCAAAATAAGCATGTTGCCGCCGCCAATAAAGGCTATCTCAGCCTCCAGCTCCTCGTTTGCTGCTATTTCTACGCCTTCGATATCACGCCAATCTCTTACAGGCATTTTCAATCCATTGTTCTGCAGCACCTCTTGCATAACACCCGTAAAGATATTATCCACCAAAAATGACGCTCCTGTATTTGTTTTCAGCTGGTTACAGCCAAAAACATATTTTTGAATTGATCTTGTCTCCAAAAGTATAGCTGTTAATTCCCTTGCCATAAAAATCCCACCCTGTATATTAATTTGGCTGTATAAGCTTGATTAACATTTCACTTCCCGGTTTCGGCCTGCGGTAAACCGGCATAAATGTTCCTTCAATATAAAAAACATCTATCTTCAGCTTATAAGCAATCATAGCCGCAGCTGCCACCATCGCCTTAGTGCCGCCTGTGATATCAAAGCAGATAGAGCCTTTTTGCCTAAGCTCGGCAGTTAAACGCTCCACAACATCAAGCAGGCGTATACTTTGTCCCTTATCCACTTCGTAAAAGCTATACTCCACATCCTCGTCATGTACAGCCTGCTTTATCCGGGAAATTTCATGCTGCACATCCTGCGTGCCTAAGAAAATTACCCGTTTGGGTTTATGCAGCATAATGCTTAAAGCAAGCGGCTGCCATGATGTTCCTAAGGTAAGAAACATACTGTCATAAAGATTTTCAGCGGCAAAATTCTTTTGCACAAAATCAGCAGCTGTCAGCGGAAATATTTCTTCGTCATAAAAAGCATCTGCAGCCATAAGCTCCTCTGCATTAGAACGCGGCATATTTCTCCAGTAATCAATTTTTTTGTTCATTATGTTTACCTTCTAATTTCATTCCATCTAAAATATTCAAGATTTTTTCTACTTGATTTTTTGCTGTTTGCAAGGACTCTTCAACATTGGCATGAGCGGATTCATTACGCCAATTTTGCACAATATCACTATAGCAATCGATGATTTTATATATTTTTTTAATATCAACGCCTTGGTTTATTTCTATAACGTTATAATGAAGCATAAGCTCAAATTCCTTGCTGCGCTCCTTTTCGGCCTTAGGAATATCTGAAGATTTCTTTCGTTCATCATCTAATAGTTTATCCAGTAGTTCTTTAGGATTCAAAGAGTTATATTTATATTTTAGTTTGCAGCTATATTTATATCGATAAAAGAATTTGTTTTGCCAAATAATCCATGTATTATTATTATTTAGCTTTACTTCATTAGAGCTGTTATTATTCCCAATACATATATTAATTATTTTTTCTTTTTCATCCTCATCCCTTATCTTGATTACTCTAGTATCCTCCATAAGATATTTAGGAATCCATTCTGTTGTCCATATTATTGCCTGCTGCCAATAGCCTTTTTGTAAAGCCCAACGGATCAAAGGTAATTTGTTTTTCCCATCATCATTAAGAATACCCTTATACTCTTCACGTATTGTCGGTAATAGCTTGCTAAAGAATTTCTCTCTATAGTTCTTATTTAACTCCGTTTCATTAGCTTCATCCATCACATACTGCTCATAAGTGTTTATTTTTGCTTTCAAGTCGCTAACCGCTTCAGTCATTTTTTCATATTTGCAGCACGACTTTAATTGGTCAGAAAAGACCTTTATGCATTTCAACAATTCATTGAATTGTTCACTTTTCATATCTTTTTTGCTGAAGTAATCTATTATCTTCTTAACGCTGCCAAAGGAATAAAACTCCTGCGCTCCGCTGATCATCGAAAACATGCCTAAAAGCTCTGTGGCCTCTTGCACCTTTTTGTGCTGAAAGTTTACATAGGTTACCCTGCCAATTTTAGCCTTAGAGAAATTCAGCATCTGCACCATAGCCAGCATAACCATAGCCGCATTTCTGAGTCCACCAGTAAAATCAACATGTACAGTGACGTTTTCTGCACCATCTACCGCCAGAAAATCCTCATTAATTTTATCAAACATATTGCTTGCAGCAAGGAAAGCGTCTTCTACCCCCAAATCATCCGCAACATCAATCTCCCTAAAAAAACCGTTCTCCGGTATTTTCTTTAAAGACTCTTGTTCAATAATAGCTACTGGCTGACCTTTCCCGGGGCCATCGTTATATTCAACATACTCTTCTTTCCGGCAAACCTCAAAAAATTTTTGCAAATCACTAAAGGTGCCTTCGTTATTTTTAGAGCCATCCTCATTGCAAAGCCTTCTTACTGATTCACTTACGAAAGCATATACGCCATCAATCTTGCCTTGCTCGCTAGCAAAAAGATAACGTAAAGCTGTTTCATTAGTATGCTGGCAAGGTGTCTCAACACCTTCATATTTATTTAGTGTTTCATTATATCCATCTTTGTTTCTTTGAAATGTGCTCATAAAAAAGACTACAATATGCCTCTTTTCTGCCATGTTAACATCTCCTAACTTTTACGCTTTT
>OLOS01002532.1_pt1 | contig 12249 bp, 6 predicted proteins | sample 1672631 | NCBI WGS metagenome assembly OLOS01 (sample SAMEA3136707, study PRJEB25190) | human gut metagenome | biome: human gut; feature: human-associated habitat; material: faeces | place: Austria | collected 2013 | reverse complement strand
ATGAGTTTATACGAAGGTGCGGTTAAGAAACCGATTATGACCTCCCTCTGCTTTCTGGCAGTGGTGATTTTTGGTCTTTTCTCTTTGTCCAAGTTACCTATCGACTTGTATCCGGACATCGATACAAATACGATCATGGTAATGACCGCATATCCTGGCGCAAGTGCTTCGGATATAGAAAATAACGTTACCCGGCCGCTGGAGAATACCTTGAATGCGGTGAGTAACCTGAAACATATTACCTCTCGTTCTTCCGAGAATATGTCATTGATTACATTGGAGTTTGAGTTTGGTAATGATATTGACGTGCTGACGAATGATGTACGTGACAAACTCGACATGGTAAGCTCACAGCTGCCGGATGATGTCGAGAATCCGATCATCTTCAAGTTCAGTACGGACATGATTCCGATTGTATTGCTTTCGGTACAGGCCAATGAGAGCCAGGCCGCGCTTTACAAGATACTGGACGACCGTGTGGTTAACCCGTTGGCACGTATTCCCGGTGTGGGAACGGTGTCTATCAGTGGTGCGCCGCAGCGTGAGATTCAGGTATATTGCGACCCTAACAAACTGGAAGCTTATAACCTGAGCATTGAAACTATCAGCTCTATTATCGGAGCCGAAAACAAGAATATTCCGGGCGGTAACTTCGATATCGGTAGTGAGACGTATGCCCTCCGTGTGGAAGGGGAGTTTGATGATTCCCGTCAGTTGGCAGATATCGTAGTAGGTACGCACAATGGAGCGAATGTCTTCCTGCGTGATGTGGCCCGCATCGTGGATACGGTGGAAGAGCGTGCGCAGGAAACCTATAATAACGGTGTGCAGGGTGCGATGATTGTGGTTCAGAAGCAGTCGGGCGCCAACTCTGTAGAAATTTCCCGTAAGGTAGAGGAAGCGCTTCCGCGTTTGCAGAAGAACCTGCCGAGTGATGTGAAGCTGGGAGTGATTGTCGATACTTCCGATAATATTTTGAATACGATTGACAGTTTGGCAGAGACTGTAATGTATGCCTTGCTGTTCGTTGTGATCGTCGTGTTCCTGTTCCTGGGACGCTGGCGTGCGACATTGATTATCTGTATCACGATTCCGCTTTCGTTGATCGCCTCCTTTATCTATCTGGCGATTACCGGAAATACGATCAATATTATCTCACTGTCGTCTCTGTCTATTGCCATCGGTATGGTGGTGGATGACGCGATTGTGGTACTTGAAAACGTGACGACACATATTGAGCGTGGCTCGGACCCGAAACAGGCAGCAGTACATGGAACGAATGAGGTGGCTATTTCCGTAATCGCTTCTACGCTGACCATGATCGCCGTGTTCTTCCCGTTGACCATGGTAAGCGGTATGTCCGGTGTGCTCTTCAAACAGCTGGGCTGGATGATGTGTGCCATCATGTTTGTGTCTACCGTCGCGGCTCTGTCACTGACCCCGATGCTCTGTTCGCAATTACTTCGCCTGCAGAAGCGCCCGTCGAAGATGTTCAAGCTCTTCTTTACTCCGATAGAGAAAGCGTTGGACGCACTCGATACAGGTTATGCGAAAATGCTGAACTGGGCAGTTCGTCATCGTCCGGTTGTGATTGTGGGATGTATTGCTTTCTTCGTTGTCAGCTTGCTGTGTGCGAAAGGAATCGGTACGGAGTTCTTCCCTGCACAGGACAATGCCCGTATTGCTGTTCAGCTTGAATTGCCGATCGGTACACGAAAAGAGATTGCTCAGGAACTTTCCGAGAAGCTGACTAACCAGTGGCTGACGAAGTATAAAGATATCATGAAGGTATGTAACTATACCGTAGGTCAGGCGGACTCGGATAATACGTGGGCTTCCATGCAGGACAACGGCTCGCACATTATTTCCTTCAACATCAGTCTGGTAGACCCGGGAGATCGTGATATCTCACTGGAAGCAGTCTGTGACGAGATGCGTCAGGACTTGAAAGGTTATCCGGAGTTCAGCAAGGCACAGGTTATTCTGGGAGGTAGTAATACAGGTATGTCTGCTCAGGCAAGTGCCGACTTTGAGATATACGGATACGATATGACGATGACTGATAGCGTAGCAGCCCGTTTGAAACGTGAGTTGCTGACCGTGAAAGGGGTGACCGAGGTGAACATCAGCCGTAGTGACTACCAGCCCGAGTATCAGGTTGATTTCGACCGTGAGAAGCTGGCGATGCACGGACTGAACCTGGCTACAGCCGGTAACTACTTGCGTAATCGTATCAATGGTGCCGTTGCTTCCAAATATCGTGAAGATGGAGATGAATATGATATCAAAGTGCGCTATGCACCCGAATATCGTACAAGTCTGGAAAGCATCGAGAACATCCTTATTTATAATGCCAAAGGCGAGTCCGTGCGTGTAAAAGATGTCGGAAAGGTAGTCGAACGTTTTGCGCCTCCTACCATTGAGCGTAAAGACCGTGAACGTATCGTGACCGTATCCGCCGTTATCTCCGGTGCTCCGTTGGGTGACGTAGTGGCAGCAGGTAACAAGCTTATTGATAAGATGGATATTCCGGGAGAAATCACGATTCAGATTTCCGGTTCGTATGAAGACCAGCAGGATTCGTTCCGCGACTTGGGAACATTGGGTATCCTGATTGTTATCCTTGTATTCATCGTAATGGCGGCACAGTTCGAGTCTCTGACTTATCCGTTCATTATCATGTTCTCTCTGCCGTTTGCATTTAGTGGAGTCTTGATGGCGTTGTTCTTTACGGGCAGTACGCTGAGTGTAATGAGTTTGCTGGGAGGTATCATGCTGATCGGTATTGTGGTGAAGAACGGTATTGTGCTCATCGACTACATCACGCTCTGTCGAGAGCGGGGTATGGCGGTCATCAACTCTGTGGTGACATCTGGTAAGAGCCGTCTCCGTCCGGTATTGATGACAACAGCTACTACCGTTCTGGGTATGATCCCGATGGCTATCGGTGGCGGACAAGGTTCTGAGATGTGGAGTCCGATGGCGATTGCCGTAATCGGTGGTCTGACGGTATCTACTGTGTTGACACTCGTCCTGATTCCTACGCTGTACTGTGTATTTGCCGGAACAGGTATCAAGAACAGACGTCGTAAACTCCATCGCAAACGCGAACTGGATGTCTACTTCCAGGAACATAAAGATGAAATTATTAAGAAATAACAGAAAAGAAATATGAAATCAGTATTGATAACATTCGATCAGGCGTATTACGAACGGATCATGGCATTGCTCGACCGTCTGAACTGCCGTGGCTTTACATACCTTGAAAAGGTGCAGGGACGTGGCTCAAAGACAGGCGATCCGCACTTCGGTAGTCATGCCTGGCCCAGTATGTGTTCGGCTATCCTTACGGTGGTCGATGACAATAAAGTCGATCCGTTGCTGGATACACTGCATAAGATGGACTTGCAGACCGAACAGCTGGGATTACGTGCATTTGTATGGAATATTGAACGGACCATCTAGCGTTCGAACAGTGAATAAATAATCGGAAGGGAGAATCTATAAATAATGTAGATTCTCCCTTCTTTTTTCTTGCTTTTCCCTATCTTTGCAGCCTGAAAACGTCCGGCACCGATGAACTTGTGGTCCGGCACCGATGAGGCCTTCCTTCGGCACCGATGAGGAGGTGGCTCGGCACCGGGTAAAAAACGAGGACTCAATGAGTGCTTATATCTACTTATAAGATGGAGATTATCAAGAACTACCTGAAATATTCGTTATGGCTTGTACTGATCGTGTTTGCAGCACTCTTTGGGTTGCACTGGCTTCCGGCTATAACGATCGACGGACACACGATGAGGCGTGTCGATCTTTTAAGCGATCTTCGCTATCCGAAGCAGGAAGTGGCGGTAGCCGATTCGGATACCATTCCTTTGCCTCCTGTCGTAAAGCCGGTTTTTGTCGATACTTGTCGTGCGGGCATGACTTGCATTGAAGATTACGGTGACTCTACCCGTCGCGGTATGGCTTCTTTTTATGAAGCGCTCGACCGTACTTCTTCTTCACATCCGGATCATGACGGGCTGGTACGTATCGCCGTTTTCGGTGATTCATTTATAGAGGCGGATATCTTTACGGCTGATTTACGTGAAATGCTTCAGAAGCGGTTTGGCGGTTGCGGTGTCGGATTTGTCACAATAACTTCGATGACGAGCGGGTATCGTCCTACCGTGCGGCATACTTTCGGCGGGTGGTCCAGTCATGCGGTGACGGACAGTGTGTATTTCGATAAAAAGAAACAGGGTATTTCCGGACATTACTTTATTCCCCGTGAAGGAGCATACGTTGAGTTGAGGGGGCAAAGCAAATATGCTTCGCTGCTTGATACCTGTCAGCAGGCTTCGATTTTCTTCTATAATAAAGATTCCGTTCATCTTACTGCCCGTGTGAATCGGGGGGAGAGTAAGAATTATTCCTTAGCGCCTTCGGGCGATTTGCAGAAGATTTCCGTTGAAGGACGCATCGGCTCTGTCCGGTGGACGGTAGATCGTGCCGATTCTACGTTGTTCTATGGCTTGGCGATGGATGGTAAGAAAGGAATCATTCTTGATAATTTCTCCTTGCGAGGCAGTTCCGGCTTATCGTTGCGGGGGATTCCGCAACAAATGCTGCGTCAGTTTAACGAGCAGCGTCCTTATGATCTGATTATTCTTGAATACGGATTGAATGTGGCTACCGAACGGGGACGCAATTATGATAATTATCAGAAGGGACTGCTCACTTCTATCGAACATCTGAAGAATTGTTTTCCACAGGCGAGTATTTTGCTGTTAAGCGTCGGCGACCGTGATTATAAGACAGAAGATGGTGAACTTCGTACCATGCCGGGAGTCAAGAATCTGATTCGCTATCAGCAGAACATTGCTGCCGAAAGCGGTATCGCTTTCTGGAATATGTTTGAAGCGATGGGAGGCGAAGGCAGTATGGCGAACCTCGTACACGCCAAACCTTCGATGGCGAACTACGATTATACTCATATCAACTTCCGGGGAGGCAAACATCTGGCAGGACTGCTCTATGAAACATTGATATATGGTAAGGAACAATATGACAGGAGGCGTGCTTATGAGCAAGAATAACCTGTTGCTGGGCTTTATCTTGGGACTGATGGCAACATTCTTTCTTCTTTCGGCAGGAAAGGCGCAAGACCGTATCCCTGCCTGTCCTCCACTGGGGAAGACCTTGAAAATGATAAAACCTTTGCGGGAAATGAACTGGGCGAATGATACCATCGCCGTGCAGACTTCTTTTCCTTCCGCTTTCCGCGAAACCGGAAGGAATGAGATAATCGACAGCATTGCCCTGCTGACACCCGTATTTGAACGTCTCCGTCAGGTACGTGCCGGACTTTCCGAAGATACGGTGCGTATTCTCCATATCGGAGACAGTCACGTACGCGGGCACATCTATCCGCAGACTACGGGAACGCTGCTGAAAGAAACCTTTGGTGCTGTCTCTTATACCGATATGGGGGTGAACGGGGCTACCTGTCTGACGTTTACCCATCCGGGACGTATTGCCGATATTGCAGCCATGAAGCCGGAACTGCTGATTCTGTCCTTCGGAACCAACGAAAGCCATAACCGGCGGTATAACGTCAACCTGCATTATAATCAGATGGACGAACTTGTCAAACTGTTGCGCGACAGCCTTCCCGATGTCCCTATTCTTCTCACCACGCCTCCGGGTTCTTACGAAAGTTTCCGGCAAAGGCGGCGGAAACGTACGTACGCCATCAATCCCCGGACGGTTACAGCGGCAGAAACAATTCGCCGTTATGCCAAAGATCATCGTCTGCTCGTGTGGGATATGTACGATGTAGTAGGGGGCAAGCGCCGTGCCTGTACCAACTGGACGGAAGCGAAACTGATGCGTCCCGATCATGTGCATTATTTACCTGAGGGATATATCCTGCAAGGAAATTTATTATACCAAGCCATTATTCAAGCTTATAATGATTATGTTTCCCATTGATATTGATTTCAGCCGGTTAAAAGAGGTGCTTACCTACGATCCGCAGGCACCGATGATATTCAGCAGTGGTATCTTCCTTTGGCTGTTTGCCGCCTTTATGATCGTATACACCTTGTTGCAGCGTAAGTATACGGCCCGTATTCTGTTTGTGACGCTTTTCTCTTATTACTTTTATTATAAGAGCAGCGGCACTTACTTTTTCCTGCTGGCGCTGGTCACGGTTTGCGACTTCCTGCTGGCGCAATGGATGGACCGTACCGAAGGACGCTGGAAACGCAAAGGGTTGGTGACTCTGAGTTTGGGAGTCAATCTGGGACTTCTTGCTTACTTCAAATATACCAATTTTTTGGGAGGAGTGATTGCCTCGTTGATGGGAGGAGAATTTACGGCGCTTGATATATTCCTGCCCGTAGGTATCTCATTCTTCACTTTCCAGTCATTAAGCTATACCATTGACGTTTACCGGAAAGACATCAAGCCATTGACCAACATACTGGATTACGCGTTTTATGTATCCTTCTTTCCGCAGCTGGTGGCCGGACCGATTGTGCGTGCCCGTGACTTTATTCCGCAAATCCGGAAACCGCTTTTCGTTTCTCAGGAGATGTTCGGGCGGGGGATTTTCCTTATTCTCTCCGGTTTGTTCAAGAAAGCAATCATTTCCGATTATATCAGTGTCAACTTCGTGGAGCGTATCTTTGATAATCCGACCCTTTATTCCGGTCTCGAGAATCTGATGGGAGTATACGGGTATGCTTTGCAGATTTACTGTGACTTCTCCGGATATAGCGATATGGCTATCGGTATCGCTCTGCTGTTGGGCTTTCATTTTAATCTCAACTTTAATTCTCCTTATAAGTCCGCCTCCATTACTGAATTTTGGCGGCGTTGGCATATCTCATTGTCCAGTTGGTTGCGCGATTACTTGTACATATCCTTGGGAGGAAACCGGAAAGGTAAGTTCCGCCAGTATCTGAATCTGATTATTACCATGTTTCTGGGTGGATTGTGGCACGGAGCTTCCTGGAACTTTGTACTTTGGGGAACATTTCACGGCATCGCTTTGGCGGTGCATAAGATGTGGATGTCCATCATAGGTCGTAAGAAAGGAGAACAAAGTCATGGCTGGCGTCGTGTATTCGGAGTCATTATCACTTTCCACTTTGTCTGTTTCTGCTGGATATTCTTCCGTAATGCCGATTTTCAGAACTCGATGGATATGTTGAGACAGATATTCACCACTTTCCGTCCGCAGCTTTTCCCGCAGTTGATCGAAGGCTACTGGCGCGTGTTTGCTTTGATGCTGCTCGGCTTTCTGCTTCATTTCACTCCGGATAGTTGGGAAAATGCTGCTTGCCGTGGAGTTATTCGCTTGCCGTTCTTAGGGAAAGCTCTGCTGATGGTGGCTCTGATTTATCTGGTCATTCAGATGAAGAGTTCGGAGATTCAGCCGTTTATTTATTTCCAGTTTTAGCTTTCTTTCCACACTGTTTTGAATTAAATGATAGTCAATAGTATCTTAATTCTCCTCCTTCCCGAAGGAGGAGAATGGAGATACTACCGACTTTTGGGCATCCCCAATGGAGATACTACTGTTTGATTCATTTTTAAACAGTTGTGAACAAATCTCTATGCAATCTGTATTTTAGTCTATGGACGTGTGTGGTATTTTGCGCTAGCTTTGCCACGAACAGATAAATAGACGTACTATGAGATATAGAATCCTCTTTTTCTTTTTGGCTTTTATCGGAATAAGCCAGTTCGTGACATCGTCTGATGTCCGTAATAAATATAATTTCAATTCAGACTGGTTGCTTTATGTGGGCGATGTTCCCGAGGCAAAGCAGCCGCGTTTTTCTGATTCGGAGTGGAAGAAAGTGACTTTACCGCATGCCTTCAATGAAGATGAGGCTTTCCGCCTGAGCATTGATGAACTGACCGATACGATTATGTGGTATCGGAAACATTTCCGTCTGCCTGCCGACAGCAAGAATAAGAAAGTTTTTGTAGAGTTTGAAGGAGTCCGTCAAGGGGCGGATTTCTATATAAATGGTCAGAATGTCGGCCTGCACGAGAATGGTGTCATGGCTGTCGGTTTTGATCTGACTCCTTATATTAAGTACGGACAGGAAAATGTAATCGCAGTCCGCATCGACAATGACTGGAATTATAAAGAACGGGCGACGGGCACGAAATACCAGTGGAGCAATAAGAACTTTAATGCCAATTATGGCGGTATCCCCAAAAATGTATGGCTGCACGTCACCGACCGTCTGTATCAGACTTTACCTTTATATAGTAATCTCAAAACGACCGGAGTCTACATCTATGCCGAAGACATCCGTGTGAAATCGCGCAAGGCCATTATTCATGCGGAATCTGAAATCAGAAACGAATATAACCGTGATAAGCAGGTTTCCTATCAAGTAGAACTGATAGACCGTGATGGTACATCGATCCAAACATTCGAAGGAACAAAGGCGGTAGTGAAACCGGGTGAAACAATCACGCTGAAAGCGGTATCCGAAGTGGATAACCTGCATTTCTGGAGCTGGGGATATGGCTATCTGTATACAGTAAAGACAAGCCTGTGGGTAGATGGCAGGAAAGTGGACGAAGTTGCCACCCGCACCGGATTCCGTAAAACGCGCTTCGGTAAAGGAATGATCTGGCTGAATGACCGTGTCATTCAGATGAAGGGCTTTGCCCAGCGGACAAGCAATGAATGGCCGGGAGTCGGGATGAGCGTACCTGCCTGGCTGAGCGATTATAGCAATCATCTGATGGTGGAGGGCAATGCGAACCTCGTGCGTTGGATGCATGTCACTCCGTGGAAACAGGATATCGAGTCGTGCGACCGTGTGGGATTGATTCAGGCTATGCAGGCGGGAGATGCCGAAAAAGATTGTGAAGGACGTCAGTGGGAACAGCGTACGGAATTGATGCGCGACGCCATCATCTATAACCGTAATAATCCGAGTATCTTATTTTATGAATGCGGCAATGAGTCCATCAGTCGTGAACACATGATTGAGATGAAAGTGATACGTGATTTGTACGATCCTCACGGCGGCCGTGCAATCGGTTCCCGTGAAATGCTGGACATCCGCGAAGCGGAATATGGAGGCGAAATGCTGTATATCAATAAGAGTGCGCATCATCCGATGTGGGCAATGGAGTATTGCCGTGACGAGGGATTGCGCAAATACTGGGATGATTATTCCTATCCTTATCACAAGGATGGAGACGGCAGCAATTCTTATAAGTCCACCGTTACCAACAAAGTACAGAAGAAAGTGGATGCCCGTGTCTACAACCGTAATCAGGATTCCTTTACCATCGAAAATATCATTCGCTGGTTCGATTACTGGCGTGAACGTCCGGGAACGGGAGACCGTGTAAGTTCGGGTGGCGTGAAGATAATCTTCTCTGATACCAATACGCACTATCGCGGAGTAGAAAATTATCGTCGTAGCGGAGTAACTGACGCCATGCGTATTCCTAAAGATCCTTTCTTTGCACATCAGGTGATGTGGGACGGCTGGGTAGATACGGAATGTCCTCGCATCTATATCGTCGGTCATTGGAATTATAATGATACGGTACTGAAACCGGTATATGTCGTATCGAGTGCCGATAAAGTAGAATTATTTCTGAATGGTAAGTCTTTGGGCAATGGTGAACGGGATTATCATTTTCTGTATACCTTCAAAGATATCGCTTTCGTACCGGGCAGACTGGAGGCCGTAGGATACGACGAAAAAGGAAAAGAATGTTGCCGTACTCAGTTGCAGACTGCCGGCAAGCCGGAACAGATTCAATTGAGCTTCATCCAGAGTCCCGAAGGATGGAAAGCGGATGGTGCGGATATGGTACTGCTTCAGGTAGAAGTCATGGATAAAGACGGCAACCGTTGCCCGCTGGCAAATGACTTGATACACTTTGAAGTAGAAGGACCTGCCGAATGGCGTGGCGGCATCGCACAAGGAGAAAATAATTATATCCTTTCAAAAGACTTGCCGGTAGAATGTGGTATCAATCGTGCTTTGATCCGTTCGCTCACTACTGCCGGAAACGTCCGTATCACAGCGAAGGCCGACGGATTGAAGCCGGCAGAAATCAGCCTTACTTCCTCACCTGTCGAAGTGAAAAACGGTTTGAGCAACTATATCCCCGGTGATGAACTGGAAGGCAGGCTGACTCGTGGCGAGACTCCGCAGACTCCTTCATACAAGGTCTCAAAAGTGGATGTCGGTATCGTTTCCGCCATTGCCGGAGCCAATAATGAGAGTACAGTCAACAGTTTCGATGATAATGAACTGAGCGAATGGCGGAATGACGGGAAAGCAGCTACCGCATGGATTACCTATAAGTTGGAACGTGCCGCACGGGTGGATGAAGTCTGCATGAAACTGACCGGATGGCGTATGCGCAGTTATCCGCTGGAGATATATGCAGGCAAAGAACTGATATGGAGCGGAGATACGGATAAGAGTCTGGGATACGTCCACTTGGATGTAAAACCGGCACTGACCAATGAAATTACCATCCGGCTGAAAGGTACAAGCAAAGAAGGAGATGCCTTTGGACAAATAGTGGAAGTTGCCGCCCCCGTTGCCAATGAACTGGATTTGTTTAAAGCGAAGGATGGGGACAAGACCGGCCATGAATTGCGTATTGTAGAAATAGAGTTCAAGGAGAACTTGTTGAAATAGTTTTTTAGGGTTTGTATGATTGGTTTTCCAAGGACCGTCCATCGTACTGTCAGTATAGTGACATCATCTGTCTTTTTTGATCGGAATGGAGTCTCCTTTACTGGCAGACTGAAGGACGTTGTTCTTTGATCTCATAGAGTGAATTTAGCAATAAGTTGGAACGTTATTAAAAGATTTTCTCTTTCTTTGCAATAACGAAAAAACATTGAGCCTTATGGATTACCCATTGAATAACCAACCGGCTACTGATCGCTACGATCGCATGCAATATAAATACTGTGGCAAGAGTGGCTTGCAACTGCCTCTCATCTCTTTAGGATTGTGGCATAACTTCGGTAGTGTAGATAACTTTAGTGTAGCGACCGACATGATTAAATATGCCTTCGACCATGGCATCACCCATTTCGATCTTGCTAATAACTATGGCCCTGTGCCGGGAAGTGCCGAAACTAATTTCGGACGGATTCTCAAAGAAAACTTCCAGGGATACCGGGATGAGATGATAATCTCCTCCAAAGCCGGACATGATATGTGGGCAGGACCTTATGGCGGTAACAGTTCCCGCAAAAACCTGATGGCAAGCATCGATCAGAGTCTGCGCCGGACAGGGCTGGAGTATTTTGATATCTTCTATAGTCATCGCTATGACGGAGTCACTCCGGTAGAAGAAACCATTCAAACGTTGATTGATATTGTAAAGCAAGGAAAAGCTCTGTATATCGGAATCTCAAAATATCCTCCTCTGCAAGCGCGGATTGCTTATGAAATGATGGCAAAAGCAGGCGTTCCTTGTCTTATCAGCCAGTATCGTTATAGTATGTTCGACCGTGCGGTTGAGGCTGAAAGCCTTCCTTTGGCTGCCGAATACGGTTCCGGCTTTATCGCCTTTTCTCCTTTGGCGCAAGGATTACTGACGGATAAATATCTGAATGGCATCCCCGAAGGCTCACGCGCGGCACGTCCTTCCACTTTTCTGCAACGTTCGCAAGTGACGCCTGAAAAGGTAGAGGCTGCCCGACAATTGAATGAAATCGCCCGTCACCGTGGACAGACGCTGGCAGAAATGGCTTTGGCATGGGTGCTGAGAGACGAACGGATGACATCGTATAGTAGGAGCGAGCTCAGTGAATCAGCTGGCAGACAATTTGCAGGCTTTAAACCAGTTGGAATTTACTGCTGAAGAATTAAACGGGATAGAACGAATTTTGTGTAAAGTCTGATGGCTCTATTGGGATAATTGGACTGTCATTTGCTGAGAGTGATTAAAAGATTATTAATCATAATTGGCGCACCAAACTTATTTTTTTATACATTTGCAACGGACTCTTCCGCAGAAAGCCTCCGGGTGGTGGGGGAGCCGTGTATATAGAGAAGACGTTTACAAGCGTTTGTCTTTCGTGTTTCAGAACTTCGCAAACTTTGACCACCGGAATGACGAATAGCAACTAAGACGTCCTCCTGATGTGTATTTATATACATCCGTGCCTCTTTTTGAGAAAACAAAGGGAGGTTACGGGTGTTGTACATATCGGCGTGGGCTTTCTGCGTTGTTCGTTCT